>JGI20152J14361_10000632_pt1 | contig 24916 bp, 22 predicted proteins | sample COG_02_FD_14361 | JGI IMG/M metagenome (IMG submission 14361)
ATAAAACGTTTTTACCAAAAGTAATGTCGTGGTTACCTATGGTATTTGGTTTAGCATCTATTCTTTTATTTGTGTTTATAGTTTTAGAGCTTGTAACAAATCAAGCTTTAATAGGGTATTGGTTAATTTTAGGATTGGGTGTTACGAGTCGTTATCTAAAAAAAATAAATATACTAGCATCAAATACAAATAAAGTTAAAGATACCTTTCGTCAATATGCTTCATTATTAGATTTAATAGAAAACGAATCTTTTTCTTCGGAATTATTACAACAAAAGCAGAAACAAATTCAATCAGGCGATAAAAAAGCTTCTGAAATTTTTAAGGCATTTTCCAAATCGTTAGATGCTTTAGATAACCGGAATAACCTAATTGGAGCTATTTTTGGGAATGGTTATTTTTTAACAGATATAAAGAATAGTTATCAAATTGAACAATGGATAGCCCAATATAATAACAAGGTGTCTGATTGGTTTGAAGTTGTCTCTTTTTTTGATGCTTATAATTCTCTGGGGAACTATGGGTACAATCATTCAGAGTTTGTTTTTCCAGAAATAGTGAAAGCCGGTTCAGTTATAAAGGCTGAACATTTAGGGCATCCATTATTAAATAAAGATAAGCGAGTTGATAGTGATTTAACTATTGAAAACGAACAGTTTTTTATTGTTACAGGCGCTAATATGGCAGGTAAAAGCACTTTCTTAAGAACGGTATCTTTACATATTGTTATGGCTAATGTAGGGCTGCCAATTTGTGCAAAGTCCAGTCAGTACTCCCCAGTGAAATTAATTACGAGTATGCGAACATCAGACTCTTTAACTGATGATAGTTCGTATTTTTTTTCGGAATTAACTCGACTTAAATTTATTGTTGATGCGATTCAAAAAGAGCCTTATTTTATTGTTTTGGATGAAATTTTAAAAGGAACCAACAGCACAGATAAAGCTATTGGCTCCAGAAAATTTGTAGAAAAGCTAGTCGCGTCAAATGCTACGGGGATTATTGCTACTCACGATTTAAGTTTATGTGAAATCTCAAAAGCGCTTGACGATGTGAAAAACTATTATTTTGATGCTGAAATTGTAAATGACGAATTGCACTTTGATTATACTTTAAAAGAAGGGGTTTGTCAAAACATGAATGCATCCTTTTTATTGAAAAAGATGGAGATAATATAAGTTGTAGTTGCGTGTTTTCTAAATGTCTTTAGTCTTGAAATACAAGAAAATAATAGTATATTCATTGTATTAAAACTTTTCTTTTGGCTACACAAAAAATATATGATGTTACTATTATTGGTGGCGGTATTGTTGGAGTAGCAACAGCATATAAAATTCAACTTAAGTATCCACATTTAAAAATATTACTTATTGAGAAAGAGCGTCAATTGGCAGCGCATCAAACGGGTAATAATTCTGGAGTTATCCATTCAGGTTTATATTACAAACCCGGGTCTTCAAAAGCTAAAAATTGTGTTGACGGAAGAAAACAACTTGTAAAGTTTGCAAAAACATACGGTGTTAAACATGAGGTTTGCGGTAAAGTAGTAGCTGCTGTAGATAAGATTGAATTGCCTTTTTTAGATAAAATTTTCCAAAATGGTATTGTAAATGAAACAGAAGGGATTGAAAAAATTGATGGGTATCAATTAAGGGATATTGAGCCTCATGTTGAAAGCATTGGTGGTATTTGGGTGCCTTGTACAGGGATAATTGATTTTCGAGAAACCACTGAAACTTTGGCGGAATTAGTGTTAGCTAAACAGCCTGAAAGCAGAATTATACTTGGAGAAAAAGTAGAATCATATAGTCATAAAGGGGAAGAGTCTGTTATGATAACCTCTAAAAATAAATACCGGACGAAACATTTAATTTTTTGTGGTGGTTTACAAGCAGATCGACTAGCAAAAAAAGACAATATAAAACTAAAAGAGCGCGTGGTTGGTTTTAGAGGTGATTATTATAATCTAACCGAAGAAGCAAAAAGTAAAGTTAAGAACTTGATTTATCCTGTGCCCAATCCTGAATTCCCCTTTTTAGGGGTTCATTATACTAGAATGGTTAATGGTGATGTAGAGTGTGGGCCAAATGCTGTATTAATATTTAAAAGAGAAGGTTATGGTAAAACTGATTTCAATTTGAAAGATACCATGGATGCTGTATCTTATTCAGGAACTTGGAAATTACTATTAAATCACACTAATTTTGCTATTAATGAATACCGCCGAGCGTTTTCTAAAAAGCTGTTTCTATGTACATTGCAGCGTTTAATACCATCGTTAACCATGAATGATATTGAACCTGGTAGAGCTGGTGTAAGAGCTATGCTACTAAAGGAAGACGGCACAATGCAAGACGATTTTAAAATTGTGTATCAAGATAGAAGTATTCATGTGTTAAATGCACCATCCCCTGCTGCTACGGCATGTTTAGCAATTGGTGATAAAATTTGTGATATGGCAACTAAGCACTTCAATTTGGCTTAACTATTTTAGATTACTTTAAAAAAATGGCCTTTATAAACAAGACTTATTATAACAATTGAAGATTATATGATGATTTTGTTTTCTATAAAAAAAGACCTAACAGATTTTTATAATCTGGTAGGTCTGAATATTTTATTTCGCTGTAAATTATTTTTTAGGATGCACTAATTTCATTTCATCAATTAAATGTTTTGCTCCAGCATATTTATCAATTATAAAAAGTACGTAGCGTAAATCTACCATAATGTTTCTACAAATCTCAGGGTCGTAATTCATGTCACTCATAGTGCCTTCCCAAACACGATCAAAATTTAAACCTACTAAATTTCCATGAGCATCAATAGCAGGGCTACCAGAATTTCCGCCAGTAGTATGGTTAGTTCCTAAAAAACAAACGGGTACCTTCCCGTTAGTATCTGCATATGGTCCATAATCTTTAGAAGCGTGTAAATCGCGCAATTTTTGTGGTACATCAAATTCATAATCTCCTGGAATATACTTTTCAATAACGCCATCTAAATAACTCACATGGTTATAATACACAGCATCTTTTGGAGAATAACCACGAACCTGACCATAAGTTACACGAAGCGTACTATTAGCATCTGGAAAATAACGCGCATTTGGTAAAGCTTCCATTAAAGCGGTCATGTATTTGGTTTGTAAAGCAGCTATAGGCTCGTTTTTTTGCTGAAATTCTTTATCTATCGTATTATAAAACTCATCAATGATTGGTTTTGCAAATTTGTATGCTGCATCGTTATTTATGTTTTTTAATACTTGTTCGGGAGTGCCTTGTAATAATTTCAAAGCCGAATCTAGATTTGTAAATGCAGTATTATTATAAATAGAATCATCAACATGATCAGTATAAAAAGGCATTACACTGATAAAAACACCTTTATCCACATCAACATTGTAGTTTTTGTGAATACCCTTAAATCTTCTAATAAGACTTTCTCTTGCTTTCTCAAACACACTAGAATCATTGTTGATTGCTTGTTCCATTTGAAAGGTTCTTAAAGTCATTTGCATCAACTCATTTGTGACTAAAAACACTTCAATAAAATTTCGTCGTTTAATATTTACAGGCGCAAAATCCTTATATAAACGATTAAACTTTGGAAGAATATCACCGTATTTAGCCTNTAAGCCTTTTTCTTTTAANGCTTTGGTAAAAGTAGACNTCAAAAGNGCGTCTTTTTTCTACAGCATTACTTTTTTCAATGCCGAGGTTTTCGCCAATCCATTTTTTCCATGCATTAGCAATTCTTGCTTGCTTGGAGGCGTATTTAATTCGAACTTCGTCATCATCTTTCATTTTCTCATCAATCACTTTTAATGCAGCTTCTCGAATGGCAATATTTGTTGGATTGTAATTTTTAGTAATGTGCTCTATGGCAACGGCAGGTAAATACTCGTTGGTTCGACCTGGAAAACCAAATATCATGGTAAAATCGCCTTCTTCAACGCCATCTAAGGATATTGGGAGAAAATGTTTTGGTGTATATGGCTTGTTGTTTTCGCTATATTTAGCAGGACGGTTATTAGCATCGGCATAAATTCTAAATAAGGAAAAATCACCAGTATGCCTTGGAAAAACCCAATTATCGGTGTCGCTACCAAACTTTCCAATACTTGTTGGTGGTGCACCAACTAAACGAATATCTTCAAAACGTTCGGTAACAAACAAAAAGTACTGATTACCTTTGTAAAAGGATTTAACCTTTACGTCTTGCCAAGTCTCTTTAGTCCAGTTTTTTAAAATAGCATTACTATTTTTATCAATAGTANACTGTTTTTCTTTTTCAGTCATATCTTCATTAATAGCTGCTAAAACCTCTTTAGAAACATCATGGATACTAACTATGAATTCAACAAATAAACCATTATTTGGTAATTCGTCTTCAAAGTTCATAGCCCAAAAACCATTTTTTAAATAATCATTTTCAAGAGAAGAGTGCGATTGTATTTGACTAAATCCGCAATGGTGATTAGTTAAAATTAGCCCTTTAGGAGAAATGACCTCACTAGTACAACCACCATTAAAATGGCCAATAGCATCTTTTAAACTAGAATTGTTAACGTCATAAATATCTTTGGCGGTTAGCTTACTCCCTAAACTAGTCATTTCATCTTCATTCATGCCCTCTAAGAGAGAAGGAATCCACATTCCTCCCTGTTGAGCAAAGGTGTTTAATGTTACAAAAAGCAATAAAATTTTTAGGTATTTCATGTTGTAATTTTTAGAATAAAATCAAATATATAAAGCATTTATTTATTGTGTAAATTTACTGATTAGAATATTAAAAAAATGGAACATATCTCTAAACTTCCCGATGTAGGAACTACTATTTTTTCAATAATGAGTGGATTGGCAAACAAGCATAATGCCATAAATTTATCTCAAGGGTTTCCAGATTTTGGTAGCGACCAAAAGTTAATTGATTTAGTTAGTAAAGCCATGAATTCTGGCTTTAATCAGTATGCACCCATGCCTGGTAATTTAGAATTACGAGAAGCTATTGCAAAAAAAATGTATGCATTGTATGATTCAACATATCACCCTGAAAACGAAATTACGATTACCGCAGGGGCAACTCAAGCCATTTCAACAATAATTTCAACATTTGTAAAACCAAACGATGAAGTAATCATATTCAAGCCCGCTTATGATAGTTATGAGCCTGGAATAAAACTTAATGGTGGTAAAGTTATTCCCATTCAACTTCAGGCACCAAATTTTAGTGTGGATTGGAATGCGGTAAGTCAAAAGATTAATTATCGTACTAAAATGATTATTATCAATACACCTCATAATCCTTCAGGGACAATCTTTTCCAAAGCAGATATGGTAGAGTTGGAAAGGATTACTAAAAATACAAATATTATTATTTTAAGCGATGAGGTTTATGAACACATGATTTACGATGGTGAAAAGCATCAAAGTGCCTGCTTATTTCCTGATTTAAAATCCAGAAGTTTTGTTGTGGCATCATTTGGCAAAACCTTTCATAATACAGGATGGCGCATTGGGTATTGTTGTGCACCCAAAGCGTTAATGAAGCTGTTTAGGCAAGTGCATCAGTTTAATATGTTTTGTGTGCATCATCCCACTCAAAAAGGGATTGCAGATTATATGCAAGAACCAAAACATTATTTAGACTTGTCTGCATTTTATCAAAAGAAAAGAGATTTATTTTTAAGTTTGATAAAGGGTTCTAGGTTTACTTTTACACCTTCAGCAGGAACTTATTTTCAGGTTTTAGACTATTCTAAAATTACTCAGGAGTATGATGTTGATTTTGCTGAAAGATTGACAATTGAATCTGGATTGGCATCCATTCCATTATCCGTTTTCAATGAAAACAATCTAGATAATAATGTGTTGCGTTTTTGTTTTGCCAAAACAGACGATACCTTAAAACGATCAGCAGAAATTTTAAACCGAATTTAATTATGGATAATAAGCTAAACATAGCATTGATTCAATCAGATTTACTTTGGGAAAACCCAAACCAAAATCGTGCTAATTTCACAAAAAAGATTGAAAATATTATTGAAGAAGTAGATATTATAATCCTTCCTGAGATGTTTACAACAGGCTTTACAATGAATGCTAGTAAAGTTGCAGAAACTATGGATGGAGTAACAATTTCTTGGATGAAAGAATTGGCTTCAAAAGCGGATGTAGCCATTGTTGGTAGTATTGTTATTTCAGAAAATAATAAATTTTATAATCGATTACTTTTTGTTGAACCATCGGGGTATATTTCTTCTTATGATAAGCGACACACATTCACTTTAGTTGGTGAGGATAAAACATATTCAGCAGGAAAAGATAAGGTGATTTTAAATTATAAAGGCTGGAAAATTCGACCTTTAATTTGTTACGATTTGCGCTTTCCTGTATGGGCAAGAAATACTGAAGATTACGATGTCTTACTCTATTTAGCAAATTGGCCTAAGCCTAGGGTTTCTGCCTGGGATGCTTTATTAAAAGCTAGAGCTATAGAAAATATGTGTTATTGTATTGGTGTTAACAGAGTAGGTGTTGATGGCGTTAATAGTATTTATTCTGGACATTCAGCAGCTTATGATGTCCTTGGAGAAATGATAACATCTTTCGAACCAAATCAAGAAGACACACAAATTGTAACTTTAGAAAAAAGACACATTCAAGCGTATAGAAACAAGCTTAAATTTTTAGACGATAGAGATGCGTTTAGTATTAATTAAACTGAAGGGTTTCAGTAATTCCCCAATCTGCTCTAATTTCAATTTCTTGAAAATGACTTACTTTCTCAGGTTGAATCTTTTTTAAATAATTTCCAGTATCATGCTTTTTATTGCCATTAACATCATGTATAATTCTAATGGAATACATGGCGGGTGCTAAATTCAAGAAGTCAATTGTGCCAGATTTTATAACAGGTTGTTCTACTTTAACCTCTCCTTTTTTGTCTGTTAATTGTATAAGTAATGGATAGGTTGCATTTACTAAAGTGAATCTTGCATAACCAAAATCCGAAGCTTTTTTCGTTTTGAAACTGTAGTTTAAAGTGTCTTTATTTTTGTCTCCAAAAAAATCTTCAAAAGCCTCAGGAAGCATTTCTATTCTGTAATTATTATCCTCAGTTTTATCAAATTTAAGTGAGTAAGCATTCTTTATGGTGTCAAAATCTGTAGTGAAAGTTACTGTTGTAGAATCTTTATCCATCAAAGTTACTTTAGAAGCATCAAAATTTAATAAAGGTGTAGTTCCTGAAACTTTAAAATCTTCGTTGTAACCTATGTTGCCTGAAGGTGAGGTTTCAATTAACAAGGAGTCTCTTTCTTGTTCACTTATTCTAGCGGTAAATTCTTTTTCAAAGTCATTTTTAGACACTTTAAAAATTAAAGAATCTACTTCTAATCTTGGTTTATACCAGTAGTTTAAAGTATCTGTTTTTTTGTCTTTTGTGATACGGTATTCAAACTCAGGAGGTGTTTCAGATACGATGTCTATATTCATTCCTTCATAGTCGCCTTCATAACCAAAAGCTATTTTTTCACCAGAAATTAATCGAGGTCGTGTCGCCTTAAAGTCCGCATTTTCTTTAAAAAGCCTTAAGGTATATGATGAGTCGGAGGGTACATCAATAAAATTTTTATGATATGCTAATTGATCTGTTTTTTGTTGAAATTTATTATCGCCGTTACCATCTTTTAAAGCCATTAACATGTACTTTCCTGGTTTAAGATTTTCAATAGAAAATGTTGTTACACTATCTAAAGTATTAGTAATGTATTTTGGTGTTTCTTTATAAATAATAGAATCAGAAAAAGTAGAATCTACTTCATAAAGCGCCACATTAACGAACGTTTCAGGTTCTTTCTTTAAGGCATCAACAATGTTTCCATTAACTGAGAGTGAATCAATATAATCTCCTGTTGAAAGCACATAACGATAGTAAGGGTAAGGATTGCCTTCGTTGTTATCGGTTATGCTATTACCGAAATTAAAAGCATAAGTCGTATTAGGCTGAAGTGTGTCGTAAATTTTAATGGTAATATATTTGCTAGCGCCACCAAGAGGCATAACATCTGGTTGCGTTTTCATGGGTGGCGAAATGATAAGCTGCTTTTGTAAGTCCTTTATTTTAATATACTCATCAAAATAGACTCTAATTTCGTTTCTTTTAAAATTGGTTGAATAATTTTCTGGGTCCGACTTAATAATGCTCGGTGGAATTTCGTCCTTTGGCCCTCCATCTGGAGTTCCGCGGTTAGCACAGTTTATAAAAACGAAACCGAGAATAAAGGCAAAAATAAAATTTGAAAGGGTCTTGTTCATCAACAATTTTAAATTTTTACAAACCTACATAATTTCGGCTTAAAAATATAACGCTCATTGGACTTAGGCTATTGCCATAGTTGCGATACTTATTTTTATATTTTTAGCTTGATTTAAAATAGAAATACAAGCTTCAAGTGTAGCGCCTGTAGTAATAATGTCATCAACAACTAAAATGTGTTTATTGTCAATGGCTTCTATGTTTTTAAGCGTAAAAAGTTCATCACTGTTCGTCCAACGTGCCAATCGCTTTTTATTCACTTGCGACTTGGTGTTTGTAACTTTTACAAGTACATCATCTAAATAATCTGCATTTAAAGCTTCAGCAACTTGTTGTCCAAATAGAGCCACTTGGTTGTAACCTCTTTTTTTAAGCTTGTTTTTGTGAAGCGGAACTGGTATCACGACATCAATATTTTTATAAGATTCAAGTGTTTTTAATTCGCCTCCTAACCAATTGCCCAAAACAAAACCTATATGCTCATGATCTTTATATTTAAGATTATGAATAAGCCTTTGCACATTCCCTTTTTTTTCAAATCTAAAAAGCGCAGTTCCATTTTCAATTTTAGCACGTCCGTAAAGTACTTTTGCAACACTATCATTATTATCAAAATGGAAATTTGTAATAGGTAAATCGTGTCTGCAGTTCATACAAATTGTATCCTCGTTGTCATTTAATAGGTTATGGCAGGCATAACAAACTTTCGGAAAGAATAAATTAATTATAGATTTAAGCATTGTATAGAAATGTAGTCTCGTAAACTTAATTATTTTTCAACAAACAAGATGCTAGTTTAAAGCGGTTTTTTATTTTTGCACCTATGGCAAATCAAGATGATAAATTTAAGAAGGTAATTTCACATGCTAAGGAATACGGATATGTGTTTCAAAGCAGTGAGATTTATGACGGTTTAAGTGCGGTATACGATTATGCACAAAACGGAGCAGAATTAAAGAAAAACATACGCGACTACTGGTGGAAAGCCATGGTGCAAATGAATGAGAATATAGTAGGTATTGATGCGGCTATTTTTATGCACCCTACCACTTGGAAAGCTTCAGGGCACGTGGATGCGTTTAATGACCCATTAATAGATAATAAAGATTCCAAAAAGCGTTACAGAGCAGATGTTTTAATTGAAGATTATTGTGCTAAAATTGAAGCAAAAATTGACAAAGAAGTAGCTAAAGCAGCAAAGCGTTTTGGTGACGCTTTTAATAAAGAAGAATTTTTATCTACAAACGGACGTGTTTTAGGATATCAAGAAAAGATAAAAAGTACGCTTTCGCGGATGGCAAATTCTTTAGAGAATGAAGATTTAGCAGATGTAAAAGCGCTTATTGAAGAGTTAGAAATTGCAGATCCATTAACAGGAAGTAAAAACTGGACAGATGTTAAGCAGTTTAATTTGATGTTTGGGACGAAACTTGGTGCTTCAGCTGAAAGTGCGATGGATTTATACTTGCGCCCTGAAACGGCTCAAGGTATTTTTGTTAACTTTTTGAATGTACAGAAAACGAGCAGACAAAAAATTCCTTTTGGAATAGCACAAACAGGTAAAGCGTTTAGAAATGAAATTGTTGCAAGACAATTTATTTTCAGAATGCGTGAGTTTGAACAAATGGAAATGCAGTTTTTTATAAAACCTGGGACTCAAAAAGAATGGTATGAGTATTGGAAGGAGCACAGAATGAAATGGCACTTATCATTAGGAATGGGAGCGGACAATTACCGTTTTCATGACCATGAAAAGTTAGCTCATTATGCTGATGCTGCTGCCGATATTGAATTTAAGTTCCCGTTTGGGTTTAAAGAATTAGAAGGAATTCACTCCAGAACCGATTTTGATTTAAAAGCACATGAAGAACATTCAGGAAAAAAATTACAATATTTTGATCATGAAGAAAACAAAAGTTATACACCTTATGTACTAGAAACGTCTATTGGTTTAGATCGTATGTTTTTAGCCGTTTTTTCAAATTCTTTAGTTGATGAGGAATTAGAAAATGGAACAACCAGAACGGTTTTAAAATTACCAAGCGTTTTAGCACCTGTAAAAGCAGCCATTTTACCATTAGTTAAGAAAGATGGTTTGCCAGAAATCGCAAAACAAATTCTTGAAGATTTAAAATGGGATTTTAATGTCATTTATGATGAAAAGGATGCCGTTGGAAGGCGTTACAGAAGGCAAGATGCTAACGGAACTCCATTTTGTATAACTGTAGATCACGATACTAAAGAAGACAACACGGTTACCATTCGCCATAGAGATTCTATGGAACAGGAGCGTGTTAAAATGGAAGATTTAAGAGCTATTATTAAACAAGAAGTAGATGTGCGTTCTTGGTTAATGAAAATGTGACAAACCTAGTTTGTCATGCTGAACTTGTTTCAGTATCTAATAAACACAAAACCCCAAGCATTACTTGGGGTTTTGTGTTTATTATGTTGGGTTTTTTAGAATCTATAGCCCAACGTAATGCCTACTTTTCCAATAATTTCGTAATCATATCTGTCACTATTAAAAAGGTTTCTTCCAAAACCTAAATTTAATTCACCAATAAATCCACTTTTTGTAATCCACTTTCCTCCTAAGCCAATACCTAAAGCAAAATCGGTAATGTTTTCTTTATTCGATGAGTTAGAGCCATCTAAGTAGTTGTAATCATTAGTAGAGTTTAACATACCGAACCCTTCTACAAAGAAACCTGCAGCGTATTTTTTTCCAAAATAAAAACGATAATATGGCGAGATATAATAGTTTATATCATTATTTATATCATCATCAAAAGGTAAAAAAACATTTATACCAAATGCCGATTCTTGACTAATTGTGCGCTCATAGGTTAAATCGAAGGCTCCGAGTACTAGATATAAACCGTTTATTTTTACTTCATTAAAATTTTCTGAGGCGCTTTTGTTTTCTGAGTTTTCTTGAGAAAATACAGACATTGAAAACAAAACAGCAATGAGCAATACTAGATAAGATTTTTTCATAGTTTTTTTTGAATAGTTTGAAGCATTATTAATCAATAATTATACCGAGAGTTGTTAAAATAATGATGGGTTTTGATTTTAAGGGTGTAAAATTATATATGTACTTGTCTATCAATTTGTTGGTCTAACGAAATAAGAGATTCGGTGCGTTGAACACCAGTGATTGTTTGAATTTTTTCATGAAGTAAACGCATTAAGTGCCCGTTATCATGACTTAAAAGTTTTATAAACAGACTGTAATTGCCAGTGGTATAGTGGCATTCTAGAACTTCTGGAACACGTTTTAAGGCTCTAACCACATCATCTGTATTTGCAGCCTTATCAAGATAAATGCCAACAAATGCTAAGGTTGTAAAGCCTAAAATTTCTGCATTGATAATAAATTTTGAGCCAGAAATAAGTTTAGATTTTTCTAACTTACGTAAGCGCTGATGTATTGCTGCCCCAGAAATGCCAACATGTCGTGCAATTTCTAAAATGGGCGTTCTTGCATCTGTAGTTAATGCACGTAGTATTTTTTTATCTATACCGTCTAAGGTTACGGTTTTGTTTTTTTGTTTCATGTGCTTGTATGTATTGTTTTAGTGGTCACATGCAGCATTCATTTAACAATTTTATTGTGAATGTTGCATCAAGTTATAATCTAAAACTTAAAAGTAAGTATTTGATTTTAAATTGAAACAATATTTTGCGTTAGGGATTGCAGTGGAAAGCCCACAGCGACCCGATATTTATCGGGGAGCGCGGACTTGTAACGAAAAGCCCGACCCTTGTGGTAATGCCCGAATGCTAATTATTTAGAGGATTGTACCCTAAATAGGGCACTTCTTTTTCTTGGAAAACGATGCCGAATTCCTCAAGTTCTTTCAAAATAGGTTGATACACTTCTTTAGTAATAGGGATTTGAACTCCAGGTGTTGTGATTTTACCATTTAAAATGGCAAGTGTAGCTATAGCAACAGGCAAGCCAACGGTTTTAGCCATAGCCGTATAGGTTTGGTCTTCGCCAAGTACGACCATATTAGCATCTATTTGATGTTTTTTACCATGCAGTTCGTAACCAAATTTATGGTACATAACAATCATGTCTTTATCGTCTTTGGATAGGGTCCAGCTGTCCATTAATATTTTTTGAAGAATTTGTGCTGGAGTCGCATTTTTGAGTTCTACGCGCTTGTTAGGGTTAAATATATCGATCTCAATGAGCTTATCCCATACCACATCATCTTGATCAATTTTAAGTTCGTGTCTCAGTTTCAACTCTACAGAATCTGATGGGCTGTACGGTAGAAAAGAGTTTGTGAAATCGCGGTAACTCATGTTTTGGCTATCATCAATAGTGTAGCTATCGTCGGTCATACCAAGCATTACAAAAATATTCCAAGCGCGACTAAAACCTACTCGACGCATAGTGCCACGGTATAGTGTTTTAACGTTATTTAATCCGTAAATATTTTGGTATTTTAACGAATCTCTATTGGCATACACTTCAAAGCGTCCGAATTTTTCGATTTCTAAAAATTCTGTACGTCTAAACAAACGATTATAAGGAATGTATTTATAAGCACCTTCTTGTAAAAATTTTGCTGCCTGACCTTGCCCTGCAATGACTACGTTTCTTGGATTCCAAGTGAACTTATAATTCCAAAGATTATTGTCACTTTCTGGTGCGACTAATCCTCCTGTAAAGGATTCGAATAAAATAATTTTACCGCCTTTATCTCTTATTCTGTCTAAAACTTGCATGGCACTCATGTGATCTACTCCAGGGTCTACTCCAATTTCGTTCATTAAAATGAGACCTTTTGCTTTCGCCTTATCATTTAAAGCTTGCATTTCATCACTGACATAAGATGCTGTGACCATATGTTTTTTGTAAGTAATACAATCTTTGGCGACTTCAATATGAAAACGCGCTGGGAGCATGGACACAACAATATCTGCGTTTTTAATCGCTTTGGCTCTAGAAGACTCATCAAAAACATCTAATGTTATGGCCTCAGCATTTTGATGATTACCAATTAAGGTTTTGGCATTCTTAATATTTAAATCGCCTACAGTTATAAATAAACTTTCGGATGAAGACTTATCTAGTAGATATTTTAATAAATATGATGTAGATTTTCCTGAACCAATGATTAAAATCTTTCGCATTTTGAATTTTGTTGAGTAATTTTGTTTTGATTATTGAAACGCCTAAAACGCATTCAATTTTACGAAATTATTAAATATTAAAAGCATTTATTGAGAATAATTTATATAAAATGAATAAAACGATTGTAGTTACCGCATCGATATTAGGAATGTTTAGTATTATTTTAGGTGCTTTTGGTGCACATGCACTAAAGGAATTGATACCTTTTGAATCACAACAAACTTTTGAAACGGGTGTGCGTTACCAAATGTATCATGCGCTTTTGCTATTATTTATAGGAAGTACAAACTTAGTTCAACAAAAAACTAAAAAAATAATCTACTATTTAGTTGTTGTTGGGCTTATATTTTTCTCTGGTTCCATTTACGGACTAGCAACAAATGAACTATCAATGTTCAATTTTAAATCTATTGGTTTCATAACTCCAATAGGTGGTTTGTCGTTGATTTTTGCATGGATTTTCCTGTTTATCGATTTCATAAAGAATTCGTCTAAAAAGCAGATATAAGTAGCATATACTTAAAATAATTATTATAATTTTGTCAGATAAACATTTTTATATCAATTTATGGAAAATTACGCTCAAGTTACGAAAACGATTTCGTTAGGAGAATATGGCATAAAAAATGCTAAAGTAAATTATCAATTATCTCCTGAAACCCTACATGATATTTCTGTATCCAAAGGACTTGGAGTTGAGGCATCATCTGGAGCTTTGGCAGTAAATACAGGTGAGTTTACAGGGCGTTCTCCTATGGATAGGTTTATTGTTAAAGATGATATTACAAAAGACCGTGTTTGGTGGGGTGATATTAATATTGCTTTTGAGCCTGAAAAATTTGATAAATTATATGATAAGGTTGTAGACTATTTATCTGAAAAAGAGCTTTTTGTTAGAGATAGTTATGCCTGTGCTGATAAAGATTATAAACTAAATATTCGTATTATTAATGAATATCCGTGGAGTAATCAGTTCGCTTTTAATATGTTTTTACGCCCTACTGAAGACGAATTAAAAAACTTTAACCCGGAATGGACGGTTGTGAATGCTCCTGGTTTTATGGCAGACCCTGAGGTAGATGGAACACGTCAACACAATTTTGCGATTCTAAATTTTACTAAAAAAATAGCGTTAATTGGCGGAACGGGTTATACAGGCGAAATTAAAAAAGGTATTTTTTCTGCCTTAAATTTTATATTACCGGTATTTAAAAACACTTTACCAATGCACTGCAGTGCTAATATTGGTTCTGGCGGTGATACTGCTATTTTCTTTGGTTTATCAGGAACTGGAAAAACAACATTATCAACAGACCCAAATAGAAGTTTAATAGGGGATGATGAGCACGGTTGGACTAACGAAAACACTGTTTTTAATTTTGAAGGGGGTTGTTATGCAAAAGTGATAAATCTTTCTAGAGACAATGAGCCTGAAATTTATGATGCCATTAAAAAAGGAGCGATTCTTGAAAATGTAATTTTAAATGATAATGGCGATGTTGATTTTGAAAATACATCTATTACCCAAAATACAAGAGTTAGCTACCCAATTGACCATATTGAAAATATACAAATACCATCTATAGGTAAAAACCCGAAAAACATATTCTTTTTAACTGCCGATGCTTTTGGAGTTATTCCTCCAATTTCAAAGTTGACTCCAAGTCAAGCAGCATATCATTTTATATCTGGTTATACCGCAAAAGTAGCAGGAACTGAAGCTGGAGTTAAAGAACCTCAACCATCATTTTCGGCATGTTTTGGTGCGCCTTTTATGCCTTTGCACCCTGCTAAATATGCAGAAATGCTAAGTAAAAAGATGACTGATGCAGGTGTGAATGTTTGGTTAGTGAATACAGGTTGGACAGGTGGCCCTTATGGTGTTGGAACCCGAATGAAATTAAAGTATACGCGTGCTATGATTAATGCGGTCTTAAATGGCGATTTAGGCTTGTATAATTATGACGATTACCATATACACTCGGTATTTGGTGTAGCTCAACCAAGAACTTGTCCGGGCGTACCAACTACCGTGTTAAGTCCCAGAGCTACTTGGAATGACGATGAAGCTTATTACACAACAGCCTTTAAATTAACCAATGCGTTTCGTGAAAACTTTAAAAAGTTTGAAATGCATTGTACCGAAGAGATTAGACGTGGTGGTCCGCAACGTTATACATTTTAAGTATAAAAAAAGGGGATGATTTTTAAAAATCATCCCCTTTTTTTATGTAACTAAATAAAAGTCTATTTTCCTTTATTAGCTTTTTCAATATATTTTTGTAAAGCCATTGTCATTGAAGGTGTTTCAGGAGTTGGTGCAGAAATATCTACGCGTAATCCTTTTTCTTCAACAGCTTTAATAGTTGTATTTCCAAATACGGCTATACGGGTTTCGTTTTGTTGAAAATCTGGAAAGTTTTGAAATAATGATTCAATCCCAGAAGGACTAAAAAACACTAATACATCATAGGACACATTAGCCAGATCAGATAAATCGCTAACTACAGTTTTAAAAAATGTTGCTTGTTTCCAGTCTACACCTAAAGTATTAAGTATTTCAGGAACTGCAGGTTTTACCTTATCAGTATTTGGTAATAAGAACTTTTCATCCTTATATTTTTTAATTAAAGGCGATAATTCAGCAAACGTACGTTTGCCAACATAAATCTTACGTTTTCTATACACCACGTATTTTTGAAGATAATAAGCTACAGCTTCAGACTGACAGAAATACTTCATAGCATCTGGAACCTTAAAACGCATTTCTTCTGCAATTCTAAAAAAATGATCAACAGCATTTCTACTTGTTAAAATAATAGCTGTGTAATTATTTAAATCAATTTTTTGATGCCTAATTTCTTTAGCCGACACACCTTCTACGTGAATGAAAGGTCTGAAATCTATTTTTACGCGTTGCTTTTCTTGTAAATCGAAGTAAGGCGAGTTCTCTATTTTAGGTTCTGGTTGAGATACTAAAATGGTTTTCACTTTCATAAGCGCAAGTAGTTTTTCTTTATTCTGCAATAAACACCTTATACAAAATGATATAGGGAGCGATTTCGAGAGCGCAAAGATACAAAATAAAATAAAATAAGTTATCTTTTATTGCGCTATTATGGGTTTTAAATGAACTTATTAAACCTATAATATTTACAACTAAGAATAAACAAATAATGCCATAAATTATAGGCATTGTTGGTTGAAAAGAATAGAGTAATAGTGCGTTAACAGGCAATAATAAAATGCCTAAATAATTTTTAAAACTTATTTTCTGAAAAAGATATTGGTCAATAAGTTTATCAATTTCAAAAAGGCTACCTATTAAGCGCTCAATAAGCACTTTTATTAAAATAAAAACACCAATACTAAACGTTAATTTAAACATAGTATTATTTGAAAGACTTTGGCTTTCAGTAATGTGTTTGTAAACAATAAAACAGAAAACGGAAACTGATAAAATTAAGTTAGTGAATAATAAAGCATCAAACTTATCGAAGAATTTCTGATCTCTCGCATAAATTTTTAGGTATTTGTCGTTTGCTAAAACCAAAATAAAATCATCAAACCGTTTTGGAGATGTTAATTTTGCAATAGCTACAATAATTAAGCCTATAACTAATAGGACGGTAAATAACTCGTTTGAAACTATGTGACGAAACATGCCCCAAAATTATTATAAATTTTAAGATAAGGGTGTATTATTAAGAAAAATTTAAAATAAATAAACGCTTATTAATGTACATTTGCTAAATCAAAAAAGAGGGTTTCAATAAAAAAGAAGTATGTTAAATACTGTTGTAATTATTCCAACATATAACGAGATTGAAAATATCGAAGCTATAATAAAAGCGGTATTTTCTCAATCAACGGCCATTCATATTCTTGTTGTGGATGATAATTCGCCGGATTTAACCGCTTTAAAAGTTAAGGAACTTCAAAACGTATTTCCTGATAAATTATTTTTAGAGGTCAGAAAAGAAAAATCTGGCTTAGGGACAGCGTATATTCATGGGTTTAAATGGTGTTTAAAAAAGGGCTATAATTATATTTTTGAAATGGATGCCGATTTTTCTCATGATCCAAAAGATGTTATAAAACTTTATAATGCGTGCCATAAAGAAGGTGCCGATATGGCTATTGGATCTAGGTATGCAACTGGTGTAAATGTGGTTAATTGGCCAATGAGTAGGGTGTTGATGTCTTATTTGGCTTCAAAATATGTGCGACTTATAACGGGTATGAAAATTCATGACACTACCGCAGGTTATGTATGTTATAAAAGACATGTTTTAAAAGCTATTGATTTAGATGCTGTTAAGTTTATAGGCTATGCGTTTCAAATTGAAATGAAGTTTAAAGTTTATTTAAAAAAGTTTAAAATTGTTGAAGTCCCAGTTATTTTTACTGACAGAACGCGAGGTGAATCTAAATTAAGTTCAGGAATTATTTCTGAAGCCATTTTTGGAGTTATTTCTATGAAGTTGAAAAGTTTATTTAAGAAACGAAAACAATGAAAAAGAAAACCACACTTATAAAAAACGCCAAAATAGTTAACGAAGGCACTATTTTTAATGGAGATATATTAATTGAAGGCGAATGTATAAAACAAGTAGGGGAGTCAATTAGTCCAAAATCTGCTGATGTACTAGTTATTGATGCGGAAGGAAAATATCTTTTACCAGGAGTTATAGATGATCAAGTACATTTTAGAGAACCTGGATTAACACATAAAGGTGATATTGAAACCGAATCTAGAGCTGCTATTGCCGGAGGTATAACATCTTTTATAGAAATGCCAAATACCAACCCGCAAACTACTACTATTGAAAAACTAGAAGAAAAATTTGAAATAGCAGCACATACATCATCTGCAAACTATTCGTTTATGTTTGGTGGTACTAATGATAATTTAGATGAAATTTTAAAACTGGATGTTAATCAGGTTGCAGGATTAAAATTATTTTTAGGGTCTTCAACAGGAAATATGTTGGTCGATGATCCAAAAGTTTTAGAGAAGATATTTAAAAGCACCAATATGGTTATTTCGGTGCATTGTGAAGATGAAGCTACAATAAAGAAAAATTTAAAGAAGCATATTGACGAATTTGGGGATGATATTCCTATAAAACAGCATCCTATAATAAGAAGTGAAGAGGCTTGTTATTTGTCATCATCTCAAGCTATTGCATTGGCAAAAAAAACAGGAGCGAGGTTGCATGTGTTTCACCTTTCTACAGGAAAAGAAACGAATTTATTCACTAATAAAATCCCTCTAGCAGAAAAGAAAATAACGTCTGAGGTATGTATACATCACTTATGGTTTTCTGATGAGGATTACGATAAGAAAGGTACACTCATAAAGTGGAATCCAGCTGTAAAAACTAAAGAAGATAGAGATCAATTATGGGAGGCTTTATTAGATGATAGAATAGATGTTATAGCTACAGATCACGCTCCACATACTATTGATGAAAAGAAAAACGTTTATACAAGTGCTCCTTCAGGAGGGCCTTTAGTGCAACATGCCTTGCCTGCTATGTTAGAAATGTATCATAAAGAAAAAATATCTTTAGAGAAGATAGTTGAAAAAATGTGTCATAATCCTGCTATTCTATTTCAAGTTGAAAGGCGAGGTTATATTAAAGAAGGGTATTTTGCTGATTTAGTATTGGTAGATTTAAACAATCCTTGGACCGTTACTAAAGAAAATATTTTATATAAATGTGGATGGTCTCCATTTGAAGGCGCAACTTTTAAATCTAGAATTACACATACTTTTTTAAATGGTAATTTAGCATATCATAATGCTATGTTTAGCAAAATAAAATCTGCCAAACGATTAACTTTTAATAGATGATTTTAAAACGACTTGTTTTATTTGTTGGAATAATATTTACTGTAATAGCATGTAATAATTTAAGAGGTCCAGAAAAACCAAAGAATCTAATTTCTAAGGATAAAATGGTGGATATTTTAATTGATTCTAAACTTATTACATCTGCCAGTGCAAGAAACAAAATTGTTATGAGAGATAGTGGGCTTAATGTCAATACTTACGTTCTCGAAAAGCACAAAATAGATAGCTTGCAATTCGCTTTAAGCAATAATTATTATGCATTTCATGTTGAAGATTATGAAGATATTTACACAAAATTAGCTGATAGTTTAGAGGAACTTAAAGCAAAATTAAAAGAAAAGGAAGCTTTAGAGTGGAAAGCACAAACTAAAAGGGAAGAAGATTCTTTAGAGCTCGTTTTAAAAGAAAAAGTACGCCTTAAATCACTGACTAATAAAGATTCATTAGGAACCTTAATAAAAAGGGATTCTATGAAAATTAAAGATTTGCGTTTAGAACAAAGTATAGAAGAAATTGAAGATTTAATTGAGCCTATTTCCGATTTAGGAAATGAGCTCCAATAGAGGTAATAGTTTTATCAATAGCTTTGAATTTATAATTTAAAGCTGTTTTTATTTTATCATTATTGTACTGTGTTTCTGTGCTTATAGACTTAGCAACTTGCTTTGTTAGTTGCCTTCTTTTACCTGTAATTTTATAGTTCAACCAATCTAATTTCCAAGCTATACTTAAAAGACTAATGCTAGCTAGCTTTTTTGGAGGTTTTGAATGAACTGCAATGGCTAAAGCTTGAAGAAAATCTTTGTAAGTCCAATTTTCAGCAACCAGAACATACCGTTGGTTTATTATACTACTATGCATTAATTTAATCATAATTGAAATCACATCATCAACAGAAATCAAGCCTAGTGATCCAGATGGGTAATATTTTAAACCTTTTTGTGCTTTTTCAAATAAACTTCCTGTACCATAACGCCAAATTCCTGCGCCTAAAATAACACCAGGATTTACAATAACGGCGTCAAGTCCTTCTTGAGTGCCTCTCCAAACTTCCATTTCAGCACCGTATTTAGTTATGGCGTAAACACTATTGTCATCTTCGGGATTCCACTCGGTTTCTTCAGAAATAAACTCAGTATTTATAGTACTGCTTAGAGTTGCAATGGAGCTTACATAACAAAGTTTTTCAATGTTGTTTGAGATACAAAGGTTTACAATATTAGCTGTACCTTCAATATTCGTTTTTCGTAAAAGTTGGTATTTATCTGGTTCAAAAGAAACAAAAGCAGCAGAATGATACACTTTCGTAACACCAATAAACGCTTCAGAAAGTGCAGGGACATCTAAAAGGTCAGCTTGTATCCATTCAATCGCATTAAATAACGTGTTGTAATCTTCAGTATAAGAAGAAAACACACGTTTAGTATTAGCAATTTTACGCTCGTTTCTATAAATGGCTTTTACTTTTTTATTATCAGAAACAAGTCTGTAAAGTAAATGCGCTCCAACCAATCCTGTCCCTCCTGTTACTAAAATCATGCAACTAAATTAAAGAATTATTCAGAATCTATGAGTAATTATACCTGTATTTTTATCTTTGCATAGTTTTGAAAAAATTTAATAAGCATGATAAAGAATTTTGTTGAAGAATTAACTTGGAGAGGCATGATACATACGGTTATGCCAGGAGCTGAAGAACATTTAATGAAAAGCATGCGAAGTGCTTACGTAGGATTTGATCCTACAGCAGATTCTTTACATATTGGTAACTTGGTTCCTATTATGCTTTTAGCGCATTATCAGCGTTGCGGTCATAGGCCCGTAGCTTTAGTTGGTGGTGCAACAGGAATGATCGGTGACCCTTCTGGGAAATCTAACGAGCGTAATTTGTTAGATGAAAAAACACTTCGACATAATCAAGACGCTATAAAAGGGCAGTTAGCTCATTTTTTAGATTTTGAAAGTAATGAAGCTAATGCAGCAGAACTCGTGAATAATTACGACTGGATGAAGGACTTTTCGTTTCTTGAATTTATTCGTGATGTTGGTAAACATATTACTGTAAACTATATGATGGCTAAGGATTCTGTTAAAAATAGAATTTCATCTGATTCATCAGAAGGCATGAGTTTTACAGAATTTACGTATCAAATGGTGCAGGGTTACGATTTTCTTCATCTTTATAAAGAAAACGATTGTTCCATTCAAATGGGAGGAAGCGACCAATGGGGAAATATTACGACAGGAACTGAATTAATTAGAAGGATTGCTGGCGGAAAAGGTTTTGCGATAACATGTCCATTAATTACAAAATCTGATGGTTCGAAGTTTGGTAAATCTGAAGGCGGAAACATTTGGTTGGATGCTAACAGAACATCACCATATAAATTCTATCAATACTGGTTAAATTCAAGTGATGAAGATGCAGAAAAGTATATCAAGATTTTTACTTTTTTAAATGAAGAAGATATTAATGCTTTAATATCGGAGCATAAAGAAGCACCGCATTTAAGGGTGTTACAAAAGCGTCTAGCGGAGGAAATCACAATTATGGTGCATTCTAAGGATGATTTAAATAATGCTATAATAGCGAGTAATATTCTATTTGGAAAATCTACAAGTGAAGATTTAAAAGCTTTGGATGAAAAAACGTTTTTAGATGTTTTTGATGGTGTGCCGCAAACTCAAATAGCAAAATCTGAAATTGAGAATGGTTTGGATATAATTGCCGCATTAGCGGAAAAAGGCGGCTTTTTAAAATCAAACGGAGAAGCTAGACGAGCGCTCAAAGAAAACTCTATTTCTGTAAATAAAGAAAAAGTTGCAGTCGATTATAGCATCACTTCAAAAGATCTTATCAATAATAAGTTTGTTTTATTACAAAGAGGTAAAAAGAATTACTTTGTATTACAAATTGTTTAAAATTAGTAAAGCCTGAGGTTTCACTCAGGCTTTACATTTAACTAACCAACTAAAAATTAATTTTTCTTTATTCTTAGCTGATGATGTAGTCGTATTTATTTTCAATTACTTACTAAAATTTATCATTATTCTTTAATTTTTTTATCAGGGCAGTTTTATAATAAGTCTAAAAACGAACAAGACCCAATAGTTTACAGCACCATAAGATTGCATCCACGAATATCAGAATTATCAAAACGGCCAATCACTTCAAAAGAACCATCATGATGTGTTCTACCTAAATCTTGGGTTGCAATAAAGGAACAAGAATTCACATTGGCCAAATCGATAATATTTAGACCACCAGTTTTTCCTGGTTCTTGAATGGTTAATGCGTCTTCAGTATCACGAGTTAAAACGGTCATCCAAGGTGGGCAATTAAAAACACCGTTGCCTTTAGAGTAGGCTTGACTCAAAAGCTCGGTCATACCATATTCGCTATGTATATGCTTAACACCGAATCCTTTTTTTAAAGTATCATGCAGCTCTGTTCTAATCAGCTCTTTTCGCCTGCCTTTCATACCTCCCGTTTCCATCACTATGGTATTTTTTAAGTTGAATTGATAGGTTTCAACTAAATCTAATAAAGCAAAAGAAACACCTATAAGCAATACTTTTTTGCCTTCGGAATCTAATGTTGTTAATGTCTCTTGCAATTCGGAAAGGTTATTCAAATAGAAGCCGCTTTCTGGATGCTTAGATGTGTTAATCATACTATCTACCATATAGATTAAAGAAGATCCCTCACGCTCTAAATAAGAAGGTAATAAGCCTAGTATTACATAATCTTCAATAGCTCCATAAAATTGTTCAAACCCCTTTGTGAAACTTTGTTGGTAAATATTTAAATCGGTAACATGGTGCTTACTGGTTTCGCTTCCTGTAGAACCAGAACTTGTAAAAGTTGCTTCAATTTTATTGCTAGAACTTAATACGTCTCGCGTTTTAAAAAACTGAATTGGTATAAAAGGAATGTCTTTTAAAGTGTTTACCTCACTCGGGTGTTTGTATAGCAAATCGCAAAACGACCTATAAACCCTATTGTTTTCAAATTGATATTTGAAAATTTGTAGAGCTAAATCTTTAAATTCAGTTTGATTTTTTATGTAAAAAATGGAATGTGTGTCTATCATACTTTAATGCCTAAGCAAAAGTATAGAAAATAAAAAAGCGTTGCTAGAAGCAACGCTTTAAATATAAAAATTGAAGTAATTTATTGAATCACTAATTTTTTAGTAGTTTCTGCATTACCTTGTGTAATTCTAAGAATATATATTCCAGATCTTAAGTTAGAAACATTTAAAGTGTTATTAGAAAAAGTTTCATTTTTAAACTGCTTTCCTAAAACATCAAAAACAGAAACTGAAATATCTGCTGAGTTGGCAGAAGTAATAGTAACTTCACCAGTATTTGAAGGGTTAGGATAAAGTTTAACTTCTAAAGAATTAAAATCTTTTAAATCAAGTGTACTATCATACGTGATAACTAAATTATCTAAAGATATTGTTTCATCAGAGTTAGTGTTAGCCTGACGTAAACCAAAACTATCAATATTCTCATTCGGAGTACCACCAGTAGAGATAACCGTTTGCCCTCCTGCAGTTAATGTAGAAGTGCCATCGTTCAAGTTGTAGGTCATTTCAATAGCTACACTATTTCCAAAACTAAAGTCTACAGGAATAAATACATCATTCGTCCCAGAAGTTGCACTAAGACCTAAAGTATAATCACCACTAGCTGTAGGTGCAATAACATCCACACGGGATCTAAAATTAAACTCCGAATCATTACTAAAATGCGCAAAATATTGACCACTTCCAGAAGCCATAGTTCCTGGAGCTGTAACATTTATATCAAATGTTGCAGAAACTATACCTGACGTCAGGTCATCGGCAAACTTAAGTTCACCATCTTCTGAACCACTATCTTGAGTAACAATAGCTTGTCCTCCTGTAACTAGAAGAGTTCCAGCAGTTCCGCCCTGACTTGTCCAGTCTCCAGACCCAACTAATGGTCCATCTGCATAACTGAAGTCATCCTGTGCTAATGTCGTTTGACCAAAAGAAAGGCCAGAAATTAAAATTGTAAAAAGTAAAATGTAAAGTTTTTTCATAATATGAGATTAATTAATTAGTTAGCAAATTAATAATAATTTTGGAAAAAAACTAAGAAAAGCGTTGTTATGCTGTTTTTTTACAATAAAACAACTATTTCTTTGTTTTATCACTAATTTTTGAGTTTTACCCACCTGGTTTTCAGAAATATTTAATGTTTTTCCCGATTAGATAAAATAGCTGCAGATACTTGTTTTACCAGAACATTAAATATTTAAATCGATGACATGATACCTGCTTGTTTCACTTCCAAAACTGGTAAATGCTGTTTTAATGGGCAATGAATTTAACACGTCAAACGTTTTAAAAAAAAATGAATAGTTAAAAAAATGTCTTTTTAGGTTTTAACCTCACTTGGATACTTGTATAATAAGCGCAAAACGACCTGTAGATTCGATTATTTTTGAATTTAATTTGCTTTTTTATATTAAATGAAGTTTATGTCTATTATACTTTAATGCACAAGTAAAAGCATAGAAAAAAAAAAGCGCCACCAAAAATGGC
>JGI20152J14361_10000636_pt1 | contig 24847 bp, 20 predicted proteins | sample COG_02_FD_14361 | JGI IMG/M metagenome (IMG submission 14361)
TTTGGTATTGAACCGCGCATTGCGATGATCAGCTATTCGACCGGCATATCGGGCACCGGCAGCGATGTTGAAAAGGTCCGTGAAGCCACGCGTATTGCGCAAAAACTGCGCCCCGACCTGCTAATTGACGGCCCCATGCAATATGACGCCGCCAGCACACCGTCGGTCGCGGCCAGTAAGGCACCGGACAGTTTGGTCGCGGGTCGGGCTACGGTGTTTGTTTTTCCCGATCTCAATACGGGCAATACCACCTATAAGGCGGTGCAGCGCAGCGCCAACGTGATCAGCATTGGCCCCATGTTGCAGGGTTTGCGAAAGCCGGTGAATGATTTATCACGCGGGGCGTTGGTTGAGGACATTGTCTACACCATCGCGCTGACGGCTATTCAGGCGGACCAGATGAGTGACCAATGAACGCGGCTCAGGCTAACCCCACCCCCCAGGCTTTTCGACCCTTTCCCCGTTCGAAAAGGGATTAAACTAAACCCTAGGGTAAGTTTAATCCCTCATTAAAATTACAAAGGCGCGCAACCGCCACGGGACGCATTCCTTCCCTCACTCTGCCGGCCAACCACATCAACGGCGCCCTTAACCGATGCTGGCGGGGAACGATGTTTTGCGCATAACAGCCGCCTGCCTGGCGGGCCGGTTAGATCAACCAATAAAAGATGGACAGCCGTATATTAATTTTTACTGCCTATCAACTCGTTTTTTAAGTCCATATACTAGCTCCCGGCAAAGGAAGGAATGAAAAGTCCGCCGTTTTTTATTAAAACTGATGGCACTAAGGGTTTTGCATGAATGTGATAGATCTATTAAAGGAAAAGAGCGATCGTCTGGCGAAGAACCGGACCGAGATCATGGACTTGGTCAATCCCCAGGTGCGCGGCTATTTTATCGGCGCGATGAACAATGCCCGCAACAACCAATGGCTCAGTTGGGTATTGGATCAGACCAAGTTCGGCGTCGGTACCGAGGCCCAAAATAGCGATCAGGCCTGGCCGGAAAAGATGGGCTCCGATGCGCAAAAAATGCTCCAACAACTTTCGGCGCAAATGAATCAGGTCACGCTGGTCGGTGAATGGCTCACGGTCGATCAAGAGCGGATTGACCGCTTCGCCGATGTCACCGATGATCACCAATGGATCCATACCGATGTGGTTCGAGCGAAAGAACATTCGCCGTTCGGCGGCACCATTGCCCATGGCTTTCTGACCTTGGCCCTGATACCCAAACTGATCGGTGCCGTGAATCCCGAGGCACCGACCTATCCGGGCGCTAAGATGGTCGTGAATATGGGCCTGAATCAGGTGCGCTACCCCTATCCGGTAAAAACCGGTTCTCGACTGCGGGCGTCGAAAAAGGTCATCCATGTCGCCTTGGTGCGGCGCGGCCTGGAGGTCACTGAAGAAATAACCGTTGAAATAGAAGGTTGCCGCCGGCCTGCCTGCGTGGCGCAAACCCTGATGCTACTGGTATTCTAGGGCCTAGGGCTGGAGATAGCCGAGGGTGACCCGGGCATTGCCGCCGTAGTCGGTGACCGTCTCGATTCGGCTAAAGCCCGCGTCGCTTAATAGGGCTCTGACGGCCGATGCCTGTTGCCAGCCGTGTTCAAAAAACAGCCCACCCCCGGCACTCAAACAGATACGCGCCTGCGCTATGATCTTGTCAAACGCCGCCAGACCACCGCGATCTGCGATCAGCGCACTGCTTGGCTCAAAGCGCACATCGCCAAGCTGCAAATGGGGATCGTTAGCGTCAATATAGGGTGGATTACTGACCAATAAATCCACCGATCCAGGCGCCACGTCGGCGCACCAATCGCCCACACGGAACTCCACCGCCAAAGCCAAGGCCAGAGCATTTTCTTGCGCCAGCTGGACCGCAGCCGCTTGTCGATCGAGACCGGCAACATGCCAGGCGGCACGTTCCGACTTCAAGGCTAAGGCGATAGCGCCAGTCCCCGTGCCCAGATCGAGACACACTCGCGGTGCCGGCCCAAAATGGGCGAGGACCGTCTCCACCAATATTTCGGTGTCGGGTCTGGGAATTAGGGTACTGGCGTTGGTTTTTAAGGCAAGTGACCAAAATTCACGTTCGCCCACTAAATAGGCAACGGGTTCGCCAGTCACTCGGCGTGCCAACCAACCTTGGTAGCGAATCGCTTGATGCTCGGTGAGTAGGCGCTCCGGAAAAGCCAAGAGGAATGTGCGCGGCTTTTGCAGCGCGGTAGCGAGCAACACCTGCACATCGACGCTGTCCAGACCCAGGCTTTGGCCCTGGATCAGGGCATCGGCAACGCTTAGGGTCACTGCTGACCCATTTCGGCAAACAGCTGAGCCTGATGTTCGATGCGCAGCGGTTGAATGATATGTTCCAACTGCCCACTCATAACTTCATCAAGTTTATAAAGGGTTAGGTTGATACGATGGTCGCTAACCCGGCCTTGTGGGAAGTTATAGGTGCGGATCCGTTCCGAGCGATCGCCACTGCCGACCAGAGATTTGCGCTGATCGGCCTGCTCTTTGGCCGCGGCACTTTCTTGCATATTTTTCAACTTGGACGCGAGCAATGACATGGCTCGGGCCTTGTTCTTATGTTGCGAGCGCTCATCCTGACACTCCACCACCATGCCAGTCGGTAGGTGCGTTAGTCGAATCGCCGAATCGGTCTTGTTAACATGCTGACCGCCGGCGCCGGAGGCCCGAAAAGTGTCGATACGCAGATCGTTGCGGTCAATTTCGACTTTTTCCAATTCGTCGGCCTCCGGCAACACCGCCACGGTGCAGGCCGAGGTATGGATCCGACCCTGGCTTTCCGTCTCCGGGACCCGCTGGACCCGATGCGCACCGGATTCGAACTTCAACTGTGAATAGACATTGGCACCGCTGACGCGCGAAATGATTTCTTTATAACCACCGTGTTCGCCATCGCTGGTGGATAATATTTCCACCTGCCAGCCCATTTTCTCCGCGTGACGCGAATACATGCGAAACAGGTCACCGGAAAAGATCGCGGCTTCATCGCCACCGGTGCCGGCCCGAATTTCAAGAAACACGTTCTTGCCATCGTTGGGATCCTTGGGCAGCAATAGAACCTGCAGCTCGTTGTCCAAGAGCAGAACTTGGGCTTGCGCTAATTTCAACTCTTCCTTACCCATTTCACGCATCTCTGGATCGGCATCGTCGGTCAGTGCCAGCGCTTCAGCGACATCGCCTTCGCCCGCTTGATAGGCGGCAAAGGTGCGCACCACGTCTTCAAGGTCTGAGTATTCTTGCGAATAGCGCCTAAAATCGTCTTGCTTGGCAATCACCGCGGCTTGCGACAGCAGGACGCCCAGTTCTTCATACCGCTCTGACAATTCGGTTAACTTGTAACGGATCGATTCTTTCATGTTGTCCTTAGCCGTCTATGTCGAATAATCGCAAGGCCCAATCACTGGCTGCTGAATCACCCTGCTCATGTGCAGAGCGCAGCGCCACCGTCGGGGCATGCATTAATTTGTTGGTAATATTGTGCGCCAGTTGCTTGCTTACCACACTCGGATCTCCGCCCGCGGCTAAGGCGCGTATGGCCTTATCCAATTCGCGTTGACGAATGCTATCGGCGTTACTGCGGATTAGCTTAATGGCATCCGAAGCAGAGCGGGCATTCAGATTGGTGATGAAGCTCGCCGTCTGTTGATCAATAATCAGCCGGGCTTCTACCGCGGCCTTGGCGCGCTGTCGTTTGCTGTCTTCTATTACCGAGCGCAGGTCATCGACGGTGTAGAGAAAGACATCTGAAAGGTCCGCGACTTCACTTTCAATATCGCGTGGCACGGCGATATCGACCATAAAGATCGGTTTGTGTTTGCGCTGTTTAAGTGCCCGCTCCACCATGCCCTTGCCGATCAGCGGCAGTTGACTGGCTGTTGAGGAAATAACAATATCGGCATGCGGCAATTCATCGGGAATATCGGACAGCAAACAGGCACGCGCATTGAACTCCTTGGCCAAGACCTCGGCCCGGGCTAGGGTACGGTTGGCGACCGTGATTTGAGTAACCCCCTTTTCGCGCAGATGCCGAGCGACCAGATCAATGGTTTCACCGGCGCCAACTAATAGAGCACGGCAACTGGCAAAATCAGAAAAGATCCGTGCCGACAGGCTCACCGCGGCGAAAGCGATACTAACTGCATTTTCGCCGATAGCGGTTTCGGTTCGGACCTGCTTGGCAACCTTAAAGCTGTGCTGAAACATATAGTTGAGGTGGGCGCCCACGCTGTGATGTTCCTGCGCCACGGCATAGGCCGACTTCAGTTGTCCTAAAATCTGTGGTTCACCCAGCACCATACTGTCCAAACCCGAGGCCACTTCGCTGATATGGCTAACGGCTTGCTCTTCACTGTGGACATAGAGACAGGCACGGAGTTCATCCTCCTGGATCTTATGTTGAGCGGCCAGCCAGACGATCACCGCTTCCGTTGAGCGGTCGGCATCGTCGCTGTAACAGTAGATCTCACTGCGATTACAGGTAGATAAGATCACCGATTCTTGTACGCCGGACAGGCCTAACACAGCCTTAAGCGATGCGGACATCGTTTCTGGCATAAAGCTTATTTTTTCCCGAACTGCTACGGAAGCGGTATTATGATTTATACCGATGGCCAATAACGACATCGCTTGGGTGAAACCTTATTTGTGTAAAAAGGCGGTATTCTAGTCGTTTTACCGAAAATAGGCGATATAAGCTATGCTAATATCCGCGTAAGTATTGAATACAAATTGCCACTGTCGCGCCACAGACCATGTTTTATCGGGAATATTATGCAATTCGCTATCAGACTGAACACTTTATTTACGCTTTCCGCAGGCCTTTTGCTGTCCGCTTGCGCCAATTTAGCCGGTCCAACTAACCCCTCGAGCGCCCAAGCGCTCAATGCAGCGCCGGCTATTCCCTATCAGGAGCTGTCCGGACAGAGTCTTTTTCAATTGCTGCTCGCCGAGATTGCGACCAATCGCCATGAATACGCGGCCGCAGCCGCTCTCTATAGCGAAGTGGGTGCATCCTTCAATGACGTAGCGGCCATCAATCGGGCTGTGGCGCTTAATCAGAGCATTGGCAACTACAGTGCCATGCTGCCGATGGCGGAAAAATGGTTACTTTTGCGACCCGAGGACCCCACGGCCCTAATGGCCCATAGCGTCTCCGCCATCGCCATCGGACGGATAGACGAAGGTTTGGTCAGCCTGGATCGATGGTTGGTGGTCGACCCAACAGCCGATGTTAGCCTTATATTAACCTCCTATGACGTTCTGAAAAGTGCGCAACGCGCAATTTTGGATAGGGGCCTAACCGACTTGCTGATAAAACACCCTGACTCTGGCAGCCTGCCTTATACCCTGGCACGTTTTAAGATAATCGAGGACCAACCTGAGGCCGCATTGCAATTAGTCAATCAGGCCCTGGCTGTGGAAGAAAACCTGCAGGTCCAGCTTTTTCGCTTTCAACTTTTGCTCAACCTGGAGCGTGACGAGGAAGCCAAAAAAACCATTGTCGCGCTGACCAAGCAAGAACCGACCAATCGACAGGTTGCCCTGCAGTACAGTCGCTACCTGTTCAGTTACGAGCCCGGCAATTTGGACGCCTTAAAAGCATTACACAGCCGCTTCGCGACCGAACCGACTATTAGCCGGACCTATGCGCGGGCGGCCTTTGAATACCAGGATTATGACTCGTCTACCGCGGTCTACACTCACCTATTGACCACCGCCTATAGCAATGAGGCGCATTATTTTTTGGGCCGAATAGAGCTGTTGAACGAACTACCCGATCTGGCCGCGGACCACTTTGAAAGGGTTGTTGAGACGCCCTATCTGAGCTCTGCCTTGGCTGAATGGATTGCCCTGGCTCGACCGCAAGACGAGCAACGCATTCAGGCGGCGATCGCGGCAGGCAAGCTGTCCATGCCTGACATGGCGCCGGTCCTGTGGCGTTTGCAAGCCAACTACTATCAATTAATTGACCGAAGCGATCAGGCCTGGTCCAGTCTTGAAGACGCACTGCAGCAATATCCGGACAACGCTGACCTGCTCTACGACAAGGCACTCTTGGCTGCGCGACTCGGCCGAATGGTGCTTATGGAAAGCAATCTTGTCGCGGTGCTGCAACAGGAGCCGAATAACGCCAATGCGCTTAATGCGCTGGGCTACTCTTGGGCCGACATGAACAANAATCTGGACACCGCCGGTCGCTATATTGATCAGGCCTTGGCCACGGAACCGGACAATCCTGCTTATCAGGATTCAAAGGGCTGGCATCTGTATCGTATTGGCGATCTCGATCAGGCCCTGTTGTGGCTACAGAAGGCCTACAGTCGAATGAAAAATGATGAGGTTGCTGCCCATCTCGCTCAGGTTTTGTGGGACCTCAAGCGTCCGAGCGAGGCGCGCGATCTGCTCGCTGAGGTCATCCGTAACTATCCTGACAGCACCCAAATTGATATCTTAACCGAGCTGTTTAGTGAATAGATCAAATACCGCCCCAAGTGCTCTGCTCCTGGTCGCGCTGATACTCTTATCCGGTTGCAGCCTAATCAGCCCGAAAACTCAGACGGTTCAGGGTGATTGGGCGTTCAATGGCAAAATGGCGATTCAAAACCCAACTCAAGCCACCAGCTTTAATTTGGATTGGGTGCAACAAAACGAACTGTTTCAAATTGTCCTCAGCGGACCCTTCGGCCAGGGTAAGATCAGCATCAAGGGCGAGCCTGGCCGAGTGAGCCTCACTAAGGACGGCCAGCGGCAGAGCGCACAAAGCCTCAATGGCCTGTTATATAGCGCCACCTCGATGGACCTGCCGTTAGATTATCTGCAATTCTGGGTACGGGGCGAAACCCGTCCCGGGGGCCCCTTTTCGATACGCCGCAATGACCAGGGCCAGATCAACCAGATCGTTCAGGCCGGGTGGACGGTCGATATCAACGATTATTTTGCCGCACCGATCAACCTGCCGCGAAAATTAGTCTTCATCAACGGCGGGGATCGCGGTAAACTGATCATCAAAGCTTGGTTACCCACCTCACCCTTGTCCTAGCTGCACTGCCCTAGCAGTTAAAATGCCCTAACAGTTACATAGCCCTAAGGGTCTCAATTGTCTGTTCATAGCCTTACTCTATCCGCGCCAGCCAAACTGAATTTATTCCTACACATTACCGGACGTCGTCCCGACGGCTATCATCAATTGCAGACGCTCTTTCAATTGCTGGATTTTGGCGATGAATTGACTTTTACCGTCCGGCAACAGGGCGGCGTCGTCCTCACCTGCAATCAACCAGAGCTGGCCAACAACGACAATCTGGTGATCCGTGCGGCTGCCGCACTGGCGGCTTTTAGTGGCCATACCTTTAATGTTGACATCCATCTCGACAAGCGTCTGCCGCTCGGCGGCGGCATAGGCGGCGGCAGTTCCGATGCCGCCAGTACGCTGCTGGCGTTGAATCAGCTCTACAATTTACAGGTGTCCGAAGCGGACCTGCTGATGCTCGCCATCCGCCTGGGCGCGGATGTGCCGGTCTTTGTTGCCGGGCAAACGGCTTGGGCCGAGGGCATTGGTGAACGCTTAACGCCGATGCCGATGCCCGAGCGCTGGTATCTGGTGGTCTTTGCCCACGAACATGTGGCCACGCCCCAACTCTTTGCACACCCGGAATTGACACGTGATACCCCAACCAGCACAATCGACGCCGCGCTTGCCGAGTCTGGCCATAATGATTTTGAGCCCTTGGTGCGCATGCTCTATCCCTCTATAGACAAGGCCTTCCAGGCTTGTCAGCCCTATGGCCATGCCAAGCTGACCGGCACCGGGGCCTGCCTATTTTTAAGCCTTACCGATAAGAGCCGCGCGAGTGATGTTTTGCAACGATTAACCTTGGACCACCCCGAGCTGAGTGTATTCCTCGCCCAGGGCATCAACCAATCAACGGCGCTGCGCCAACTTCGGTCGCCAGCAGCCTGACCCAGTTTCCAGACTGGGTGGCATTGACACCCGGTTATGTTTTATCCAAACCAGCCAAACAAGGGTGATAGCAGTGTCAAAAATGATGGTCTTTACGGGAAATGCCAACCCCATACTGGCGAAGAAGGTTGTCGAGCGCTTGGCTATTCCACTCGGGGAAGCCTCAATCAGTAAGTTCAGCGATGGCGAAGTGGCCATCGATCTCATTGAAAACGTACGCGGGGCAGATGTCTTCATCATTCAGCCAACCTGCCAGCCGACCAATGACAATCTGATGGAAATCATCTTTATGGCCGACGCCTTGCGCCGGGCTTCCGCCGGGCGCATCACCGCAGTAATTCCCTACTTTGGCTATGCCCGTCAAGATCGCCGACCGCGCTCATCGCGCACGCCGATTTCAGCCAAGGCCGTGGCCGATATGCTTACCGTGGTCGGCATAGACCGGATCCTAACGGTCGACTTGCACGCCGAACAGATTCAGGGGTTTTTCAGCATCCCAGTCGATAACATCTATGGCTCGCCAATTCTGCTCGACGACATCCAGAAGCAAGGCTATGAAAATATGGTCATCGTCTCGCCCGATGTCGGCGGTGTGGTCCGCGCGCGCGCCATCGCTAAGCAGCTGGGCGCCGATCTGGCGATCATCGATAAGCGCCGTCCGCGCGCCAATCAGGCTGAGATCATGAACATCATCGGCGATGTCAGCGATCGCACCTGCGTTTTGGTCGACGATATGGTCGATACTGCGGGCACATTGTGCTCGGCGGCAGAGGCCCTGATCAAGTTTGGCGCCCGCAAGGTTGTCGCCTATGCGACCCATCCGGTGTTAAGTGGCCCGGCGGTTGAACGGATCACCAATTCCCAATTGGAGCTGGTGGTAACCGACACCATTCCGCTCTCGTCCGCAGCCCAAAACTGTGCTAAGATCCGCCAGCTTTCGATGTCAGGGGTCCTCGCAGAGGCCATTCGACGCGTCAGTAACGAAGAGTCCATCAGCGCAATGTTTCGTTAATTCGACGACATTCGCAACAGTTAGAGTTATTTTTGACTCAACTTTTTAGGAACTCACTTTATAAATACGGGCAGCATTGGTCGCAAATGCTGCTTGGTTAATTTTTGGAGCATTAGAAAATGTCTGGAATTTTTGAGATCAATGCAGTAGTTCGTGGAGAGACAGGGAAAGGTGCGAGCCGCCGCCTGCGCCACGAAGGTAAAATACCTGCAGTTATTTACGGCGGCGCTAAAAATCGCAAGCCACAGAGCCTGACCATCGAAGTTCGTGAAATGATCAAAGCCCTTGAGAACGAAGCATTTTATTCTCATGTTTTGAGCGTGATAATCGGTGACAAGACTGAGCAAGCCATCTTGATGGATCTTCAACGTCATCCCGCTACCGGCTTCCCAACGCACGCTGACTTTGAGCGCGTTACCAAGAGCACCATCGTTCATAAGCGCGTTCCATTGCACTTCCTGAACGAAGAAGGCGTTATTAAAGCCGGTGGCAAGGTGCTGCACGCAGCATCAGAAGTTGAAGTTACCTGTAAGGTTGGCGATTTGCCGGAGTTTATCGCGGTCGATGTTGCTGGCTTGACTGTTGGTACCGTCATTCACTTGGCTGAATTGAAATTGCCTAAGGGTGTCACGCTGATTGAATTGCAAAAGGGTGCTGACCACGATGCACCGGTTGTCTCTATTGTTAAAGCAACGGGCGGCGATGTAGAAGAAGCAGCAGAGTAATGCTGTGTTAGATCGCTAATTAAGAGGGCCTTCACGGCCCTTTTTTACATTTCGGACCATGCAGACCCTATCATGAAAGATGTCATTCGTTTTATCGTTGGCCTGGGTAACCCAGGACCGCAATACGATCAAACTCGCCACAATGCCGGTTTTGAATTCGTCAATCAGTTGGTGCGTCAGCACGCGGGCACCTGGAAAAATGACAGCAAGTATCAGGCCGAAACCTGCCAACTCACGATAGACGGTGAAAAGATTGCGTTGATGAAACCGATGACCTTTATGAATCGCAGTGGTCAGTCGGTCGGCGCCTACGCACAGTTCTTTAAGATACCGGTCGAACAAATTTTGATTGCCCACGATGAACTCGATATAGCACCGGGCAACGCACGTTTTAAGAAAGGTGGCGGCCATGGCGGCCACAATGGGCTACGCGACATTATCGCCTGCCTGGGTAACAATAGAGAATTTTACCGCTTACGTTTGGGTATCGGCCATCCGGGGGCGGCGCGCGATGTCGCCAACTACGTGTTGCAGCTGGCCCGAGTGGAAGAACGAATCAGTCTAGAGCGGGCCATCGATTGCGCGCTCGAACAACTGCCCTTAGCCCTTTCCGGCGACTGGGCCAAGGCGATGAATCAGCTACACAGCTTTAAAGCCGAATAATTTCTGGAGATCACAAGATGGGTATTAAATGTGGAATTGTCGGTTTACCCAATGTCGGTAAATCTACACTGTTCAATGCGTTAACACAGGCCGGCATCGATGCTGAAAACTTTCCGTTCTGTACCATCGAACCCAATACCGGAGTCGTGCCCGTTCCCGATCCGCGCCAAGACAAGATTGCCGAGCTCATCGTGCCGCAACGCATTATTCCAACCACCATGGAATTTGTCGATATTGCCGGCCTGGTTGCCGGCGCTTCCAAGGGTGAAGGCTTGGGCAATAAATTTCTCGCCAATATTCGTGAAACCGATGCCATTGCCCACGTCGTGCGTTGTTTTGATAACGACAATGTTATCCACGTGGCCAACAAGGTTGATCCGGTCTCCGATATTGAAGTAATCAATACCGAGCTGGCACTGTCGGATCTGGAAAGCGTCGACAAGCAATTGTTGCGTCTGCAGAAGAAGGCTAAAGGCCAAGACAAGGAAGCCATGCGCCAGGTTGAGCTGTTGGAGAAGATCAAACCGACCCTCGATCTCGCGATCCCGGTGCGTTCGATTGAACTGACCGACGAAGAGCAACGTGATTTAGCGCCCTTTAACTTGCTCACCATCAAGCCGACGCTCTATATTGCCAACGTCAATGAAGACGGCTTCGAAAACAACCCTTACCTCGACCTGGTGCGCGCCATTGCGGCCAAAGAGAATGCCGAAGTTGTGGTCATCTGCAACAAACTGGAAAGCGAAATTGCCGAGTTGGAAACAGAGGAGAAGCTGGAATTCCTGGCCGATCTGGGTATGGCAGAACCGGGTTTGAACCGGGTCATCCGAGCCGCCTACAACCTACTCGGGCTGCAGACCTTCTTTACCGCTGGGGTCAAGGAAGTGCGCGCTTGGACCGTTAAGGTAGGTGCCACTGCGCCCAACGCCGCCGGCGTGATCCACACCGACTTTGAGAAAGGCTTTATTCGATCTGAGACCATTGCCTATCAAGATTTTATCGATTGCAAGGGCGAGGCCGGTGCCAAAGAAGCGGGCAAGTGGCGTCTGGAAGGTAAGGAATATATCGTTAAGGACGGCGACGTGATGCACTTCCGGTTTAACGTCTAAGCTGTTTACTGCGCCTGGGGCTTGGCCTCAGGCGTTGAGATCCCGAACACTGTCCCGAATCACCAGGTTGGGCTTAAACTCCATGCCTTGCGGTGAGCGTTTAGCATAGACTTCATCCAGCGCCATACGCGCGCTGGTCCGAGCCATTTCATAGGCTGGGAAATTCATTGTGGTCAAGCGTGGTTTGACATAGTTCGCCATCAATACATCATCAAAACCTATCACCGACAAGTCTTCCGGAATGCGGATCTTGTGCTGCGCGGCCCACTCATAAATACCGATCGCCATCTCATCGTTACCGGCCACCACTGCCGTAAAGGGCAATCCTGAGGCGGTAAACTGTTGCATCGCGTCCAGGCCACCGGAAAACTCAAACACGGTACGCACGATACTGCCCTCACTGACCGCCAGACCGGCCTCGGTCATCGCCTTGATGAAGCCGCTAACCCGCTCGTTGGCATCCTGCTTATAGCTCTGACCGCCGGCACAGACGATCTGGGAATGGCCCATCGAAATCAGATATTGGGTCGCGGCATAGCAGCCGCCTTCATTATCCAACCACATATTGCGGCTTTCCAGGCCGTCGATATGCTGATTGATCAGATAAATCGGGATACGCGCATTAAGACCTTTGAGGTAGTCCGCATCGACCGATTCAGTCAACAAGATAAGACCATCGACTTGGCGGCTGGACAGGAAACTGATGGCCTCCTGCTCCTGCTGCGCCTGGCCGTGGCCGCTGGCAATGATCAGGTGCTTGTTGCGACCGCGCAGCTCTTCTTCGACTCCCGACATTACCGGCCCATAGAAAGGGCCGTCGAGTGACGCAACCACCATACCGATGGTATTGGAGCGATTCGAGGCCAGGGATTGGGCCGCGGAATTGGGTTGGTAACCCAATTCGAGCATAGCCGCCTTGACCTTGCGTCGCGTCGCGTCGGCGACCCGTTCGCTGCTATTCATCACCCGCGACACGGTGGCCTGGGATACCCCTGCCAGCGCGGACACTTCCTTTATCGTTGTCATATTCTTCTTATTTGTTGAGGTCTCTTTAGATGCAGAGGTTTTACTCGGTCGCCAGTAAGCTGTCAATTGGAAAGTCTACTTCGATCCGTAGAATACGATTATTGCGCTGACATAGGTCCGCAAACAGTTCCGGGGGCAGTCGCCCTTCAGCTACATGCCGTACCTCACCCTCGCTCATATAGACCCTGATGGCCAGCTCTGCGCGATCCCGACGAAAATACACGAAGGGGATTTGCGCCAAGGTGAAGGCCAGACTGCCAGCCGGCAAATTCAACGAGTGCCACTGCCCAGTTGGATCCATATAGGCAAAGGCGGTCGGAGACTCAATAAACTCATTGGCCTTGAGTAGCCCAGGCAGTATATCGATCGCTTGATCGGCCCAGAACAGCCCGAACTCACCCAAGCGGGTCAACAGTTCCTCCTTGACCTGCCCGGTCATACCGGGTTGCCGCGCAACACCGTTTTCTGGGCTATGGCTGTAGGGATCGGTCGGTACGGCACCATAGTGCGCAGGAGTCTTGTTAAAGCCAATGCCCAAGCGGATATCGTAGTAGGCCTCGGCCAATTGCTGAATCTGCTCTGGAGTAGCGCCCTGACGCTTAGCCTGCAACCAGCTTTCTTGCGCCGCTAGGAGCAGCTTAGAGACCATATGCCAATAGGTGCTGCCGAGCCCCTCATAACCAAAAAACGAGCCTGAACGACCGGTAAAGGCGCGATGGGCAAAGGTCGCCTCGTACAATGCCAAGATTCCCCTCTGTTCTGCGTCGGCCAGGCCCAAGTGCGTTAAGCGCTGCGCTAAGTCGACGCCATTGCGCAACTCGGCACGAAAATGCAGCCCGCCATCTCGGTCTTGTTTGAACACCTCCCCCCGCTTTAACAGCGCGGCCGCATCGGGGGTCTGCGCAAACAGCTCGGCGGCAATATGGTTTTTGGCCATAAAGGCCGGCAGTTGCTTGTTCGGATAGAGTAGATAAGTGTGCTGGTCGGCTCGAAAGAGGTCACTGTGACGCAGCGCGTGCAGCAATTCAAGGCTCTGTGCCGAACCGAGCAGACCCGAGGCCAGGATGGCGACCTGGCCTTCCAACATCATCGGCAAATGATCGATCGTTGCCCCCTGCCCGGTCAAATTGAGAAGATTGTAGCCGTGGTACAGGCGATCCGCGCGCTGATTGTACTGCAGGGTATCGTGCAGCGCCGCCAATACCCGGGTCAGAAAGTCTTGTATCGTTGCATAGCTGAGCGTCTCGAACCGACCACTCAGGCCAGACTGATAGAGCGCCGATCGGTATTGATCGCCACTGCGCGCCAGGGCCTCGAGTGCGGCCAAACGTTGCTCGGGGTCCGCAGGCGCAAAGCGCGTCTGAAATAGCGCATTGACCCGGTCAAACCACGCGACCACCTCCACAGACACCGACAATTCGCCACTCAGCCCCGCTAATTGCTCTTGCATCGCGCTTAGGTGGCGATGCAGATAGGCCAGAGTGACAACGGACAGACCCCAGCCCACCAAGGCGTTGTTGGCATCGTTCCATTCCGGGCGCTGGGTGTTCATCCAAATGCCACCACCGGGCACAAAGTTACTCAGCTTGGCCAGCCACAGAGTCAGCAGCTTTTCCATCAGGTTAACGTGCAGCACACGGGCCGCACCGACCTGCCCCGGCCCTTGCGCCCCTCCTGCTACTGAGTCGCCAACCCACACCAGCTTAGCATCGGCGCCGAGGGTGTCGTGCAGAGCCATGATGCGCGCGTCCAGCTCGGCATCGAATTCAATACTGTTATAAGGATCGACGCGCAGCTCGGCAAAGCCTTTGATCCGATAGGGCACATTGGCATAACTGAACTGTTTGCGTTCAAACCAATCCTGCAACAGTGCCGGCTTGATCTTATATTGCAGCTCCAACAGCTTGGACAAATAGATGATCTGATGATCGCTCCAATAGCCAATGTTGGACCAGGGATTATCGAGCTCGGGCGTCTCCCACTCGATCCCGGCACGGGTTACTCGATAGGGGTTGTAACCGTCCGCGGTGGTGGCGTTGAGAAAGTTACTGATCATCGCGGGCAGAAATTCCGGATAGCTCAGGGCCAGAGGTTCCCAGTTTTGGAAAATATCCCGCCAGTTGCCTTGAAAGTCTTTAATGGCGAGTCCCTGATCGTCTTTGAGATTGATCGAAAATTGATTCCAAGGCCGACTCGGATCGCCGTGTCGCCGGCTAAAACTGATCGGTAAATATTCGTGCACCAAACGCGCCAAATCTTCTGCGCCAGCGCTGGGCAGATAGGCGTCCAGCTCGGTCACCAAGAGCTGCTCCGGCAGGGTCTGCCAAAAGGCCAAATCACCTAGAGTGCGATTGCGCGTGCGTACAAATTTGTGCAAATCGCCTCGGGCGAGCCGATAACCGTCCTCAAAAAAACCGCCGCGCATAATGTTAAACAGGCTGTTGGCCCAATGGTGCACAGCCGTGGCCTCCTGCCCACTGACCTGGCTGCCATCCGCCTTCGCCAAATGGGCCGTCAGCTTAGCAGCCCCCAGGTCGATATCGGCCAGCACCTGGTGGGCGATCTGCCCATCGGCCAGACGATGGCGCAGCTCCAGCAGGGCGTTGTTATCGAGACTGACCTCTGCCAGCGTCAGCCACTCGATCGTTTCACCTGGCGCCAGGGTGACCGTACTGGTGACGAAATAGCTCCCCCGGCTACCCCGGGCACGCTCTGGAAAGTTCAATGATTGACCCTGAGCAAAGCGCCGCGGGGCCTGACCGTCGAGCGACACCCGAAACGACCAGGCGCCCTGGCTGACGCAAGACCAGAGCGCATTGGCGAGCAAACTTTCCGATGGCTCGGCCACATCGGTCAGGCGGGAACTTAGGTAAAACAGGGCCAGCCGATCGTCGATCAGGTCAACCGACTTGTAGGCATCGAGCAACACGCTTTGACTGTTCTGGGTGGCCGATTCGATATTCGCCGGCAATATATTCTGTAAGCCGTCTAACAGCTCGAGCGTTCGAGGGCGTGTTGAATGGTTGGTCAGCCGACTGGTTTTAACCAGGCCAAAGGCCTCGCTGAAGGACAGGCCGTACTCGAAAGTCAGCTCATCGAGTCGTTCGCTAAAGATAATTCGGTCACCGCGCACGCCCTTATAGAGGGTCCGTTGGCCCTGGGCCGGCGCAAGATCGAGGCTATTGAAGGGCTGCCAGAGGCGGTCCTGTTCGCGAATCAAACTCAGCGACCCGGTGCAGTGGGCCATGTCGATAATCTTATCTTCACTGTAATAGGGGAAGAGTGCCTTTTCAGCATTCTGGCGGCCCGCGCTGAGGCCGCCATTGCTGGCCAAGAATAGCCAATGATCGTCGGCGCTGACGATCGACATAAAAAAGGTCGCCATCCGGTCATAGGCATCAATGCGATAATAACGCTCATTGCGGTAGTCGCAGAACTGACCCTCGGTTACGACCGCATGGGCATTGGCATGAGCATACTTTTCTGGGCGTGTAGACATCTGCTTTCCTATCAACAATATTCAATTGAGCCAACGGACTCGCCCTCGGGACGGCATCTGTTGGCTAAGCTTTCATTCGGTTCGTTTGGCTATCAACCTAGCGGGTTTCAATAGACCTCAAAGCAGGGGCTGTGTGGCCGAGCACCACTTCGGCGCGGCTATCGCTAGCGCCACAGCCGCGACCGTTAATCTTGTCCTCACGGCATTGATAGACGCGCACGTAATCGACCGCCAAGGTTTGCGGAAATGCCGCCGCATCGATGCCAGTCTGATTGACTGCTCCAGCCCAGGCACCGCCTACCGCCAAATTCAAAATCAGATGAAAGGCTTGATCGAAGGGCGCTGTGCCCGGACCGTTGACCCACTCTGCGTGTTGATCTTGGTATTGGCTATACCATCCGGCCGAGCGCGCCGTTGCGTAATGAACGTCGTCTACGTACCAGCGGATTTCACCCGCCTGCCATTCCATGGCATAGCGGTGAAAAGCCTCCGCCGGGCTGGCGCCATTGGGCAGACGATAGCTGCTCCCGGAATGCACATTGTTGGGCCAAGCCTGCCCGTAATGCAGGCTGCCGTGCACTCGCGTTTCGCGCTCGCCGTCTTCGGCATCGGCGGCATCCGAGCGAGTGCCGAGATTAACCGCTTCGACTATGTCGATTTCACCCGATGCGGCCCAACCGCCATAGACGTAATCGGTCGGTAACATCCAGATCGCCGGCCAGGTGCCCTGCCCGGACGGCAGTTGGGCGCGAATTTCGAAGCGGCCGTAGGTCCAGTCACCCTTATTGAGCGTGCGCAGCCGCGCCGAGCTGTAACCTTTGGTCACCGTCAGAGCCGGATCGTAGTCTGCTGAGTCTTCGTTTTGCGCAGCACCGCTGACGGTTTCGCGCCTGGCCACCAGCTTGAGGATGCCCTCCTCTACATAAGCGTTCTTGGCATTATTGGTATAGCACTGGCTCTCGCCATTGCCACCGCCCCAGCAGTTTTGTTCAAAACTCCACTGGCTTAAATCGATCTCAGCCGCGTCGAACTCGTCCGACCAAACCTTGTGCCACCCGCGTTCACTGAGCCGATCGTCGACGGAATCGCTCGCCGCTAAGGGCGCCAGCAAATACCCTGCAGCGAGGCAGAAAGTTGTTAGAATCGGTTTGACCATGCTGTCCTCGTTTTTATTGTTCTTTTGAGTCGTCCCCCCGGTATGTTGATTACCGGGGGACAGGACTTATTCGAATAGGAAACATCGGACAAAATGATCTTCGGCCAACTGAGTCACAGCCGGCATGGTGGTTTTGCATTGCTCAGTCGCGCTCAGGCAGCGTTCGGCAAAGGGACAGCCCACACTGGTCGGCGTCCACAGAGGAATATCGGCTTTACGCGCCATTTCTTTGCGGTCTTTGCGAATGCCCGGCTCCGGAATGGCCGAAATCAGCAACTTGGTATAGGGATGCTGGGGGTTTTGGGTGACCGAGTCACTATTGCCCCATTCGACCATATGACCGACATACATCACCGCGGTACGCTCGGCAAAATAACGCGCCGTGGCGATATCATGGGTAATGTATAAGAAGCCAATACCGTCTTTTTTCATATCTTCCATCAGGTTCAAAATACCCAAACGGATCGAGACATCGAGCATCGAGATCGGCTCGTCGGCGAGAATAAATTTTGCCCCAACGGCGAGCGCGCGCGCGATGGCAACTCGCTGGCGTTGGCCACCACTGAGTTCATGCGGGTATTTATCGGCGGTTTGCTGCGCCGGCGACAAACCAACACGACTGATGATTTCGATGGTGCGTTGCTCAATCTGCTCTTCGTCCAACTCCGGATGGTGGATTTTGAGCGGTCGACTGAGATGATGACGGATGGTGTGTACCGGATTTAACGACCCGAACGGATCTTGAAAAATCATCTGCACTTCTTTGGCGTAATCACGCTGACTGAGCTGGTGTTGTTGCTCATTCACATCGACATCTTGCAGCCAGATCTTACCGCTGGTCGGCTTATACAGCCGACACAAAGCGCGTGCGCAGGTGCTCTTGCCACTACCGGATTCACCGACCACGGCCAAGGCTTCGCCGGCCTTGAGTACGAAGCTAACCTGATTGACGGCACGCATATAACGCCGCCTAAAGATCGCACTGTCGGTTGGAAAATCGATCACCAGATCCTCAACGTAGATACTGGCCTTTTCCACATGTCCGGCCTCAGGGGCGGACTTGTCGATCATCACCTCGGTCATGCGGGCACCTCCAAATCTGTCGCGACGTGGCAGGCAACGAGGCGATCGCGCTCACCTGCCTGCGCTGATTGGGTCAATTTCGGTTGTTGCGTCAGGCACTTATCGATGCAATCACTGCAGCGAGCCTGGAAGTAGCAACCCTCTGGCGTTTCCAATAGATTGAGGGGATTGCCGGGTATGCCCTCGAGGCGCACTCTAGGCCCGTGAATGGTCGGGAACGAACCCACTAGACCACGGGTGTAGGGATGTTGGGGTTGCTCTAATATTTGCGCGGCATCGGCCATTTCCACCAGCTTCCCGGCATACATGATGCCGATCCGATCGGCGATCTCGCCCATCAAACCTAAATCATGGCTGATAAAGAGAATGGCAAAACCAAATTTCTCTTTGAGTTCAAACAGCTCATCCATAATGTCGCGCTCAACGACCACATCGAGCGCCGTGGTCGGCTCATCCATGACAATCAATTTCGGACGAAGGGCCAAGGCAATAGCGATCACCACCCGTTGCCGCATACCCCCGCTGAGCTGGTGCGGGTAAGAATCCATTCGGCTTGGGTGAATACCGACCGTCGATAAGAGCTCGGCACCGCGGGTCCAGGCCTCTTCTTTGCTGACCTTTTTGTGCGCGAGAATCACATCGATAATTTGCTCGCTGATTTTCAACACCGGATTGAGTGAATTCATCGCACTCTGAAACACCATACTGGTTTCATTCCAGCGAAAGTCGCGCAATTGGGTGCTCGACATCTTTAGAATATCGCGCCCTTCGAAGAGAATTTCACCTTCGGATATCAGCGCCGGCGCTTCGTGCAAGTTGGCAATGGCAAAGGCCAAGGTGCTCTTGCCGCAACCGCTTTCACCGGCTAGGCCAACTGTTTCGCCCGGATAGATATCGAACGACACCTCGTTCACCGCGCGGGCGTTGCCGTGCTCGGTGACATAGTCGACGCAGACCTTGCGAATCGACAATAGGGGTTTGTCGGTCCTGATCATGATCGTGCCCTCCGGGCTATCATTTGCGCCTTCTGCTTGCGCCAAATTTTAATGTAGGCGCCGGTTTTTAACTTTGGATTGGAGATTTGATCGATCGACATATTCAACAATGCTAAGCCGCCGCCCATAATCGCAATGGCCATACCGGGTACAACCATGTCCCACCAAGCACCGACGATAAAGGCCGAGTTGGACTGCGCCCAATAGAGCATGGTGCCCCAGGTAATCACAGTCGGATCGCCTAGGCCGAGGAATTCCAAGCCGGCTTCGGCCATCAGGGCATAGATACTGGTGCCGACAAAACCACCGACCACGATACTGATCAGGTTCGGTAAAATCTCCACCAAGACAATGCGAGCCTTGCTTTCGCCCATAACCTCGGCTGAGGTGATGAACTCCTTATTGCGGATAGCCATGGTTTGACTGCGGATAATCCGCGCGCCCCACGCCCAGGAAGTCGAACCAATTATTACCGCGATAATCAGAGGCCCCACCTGGCCCAAAAAGGCGGCCAAGATAATTAACAGCGGTAACTGCGGAAAAACCAAGACGATGTTGGTAACCGACATCAAAATTTCATCGACCTTGCCGCCAAAATAGCCGGCACTGATGCCAACGAGCACCGCGATCACGGTGGTCAAGGCCGCCGCGCCGAAGGCTACTGTTAGCGAAATTCGGCCACCGTGCAGGACCTGGCTGAAGACATCCTTGCCCGAACGGGTCGAACCGAAGAGCAGTTCCATGCTGGGCGGCTGATGGCCACGCGCCACTCTCTTAGTGGGCTCGTTTTGGGCAATCAATGGCGCCGCCAAACTCATAATAATCAGACTACCCACGATAAAGGTACCCATAATGGCGGTCGGGTTGCCGCGGTAAAAACGGGCAATCGCGGTTAAATATTTTTTCATAACGAGGCCAAACCTATTCGATTGAACCGCCGCGAGTGCAGGCGGTTGGTGTGCGGATTCAGTCACGGACGACTCCTAGTTACGTAAGCGTGGATCGAGCCACAGATACAGTAGGTCGGCAATGAAATTAGCGATGAGTACAAACACCACGATCAATAACAGACAAGCCTGCATGGTCGGATAATCGCGCGACTCAAGGGATTTAAACATCAACAGACCCAGGCCCGGATAGTTAAAGACGGTTTCAATAAAGATGGCCCCGGCCATCACAAAACCAATTTGCATGGAGATACCGGTAACCACCGGCAAAATAGCGTTGCGCGCCGCATAGTGGGTCATGATCCGGCGTGAACTGAGGCCCTTGGCTTTGGCCATGGTAATAAAATCTTCCCCAAGCACGTTGATCATGGCGTTACGCATATTGAAGATCCAAGCGCCAATGCCTCCGAGCACCATCGACACCAGCGGTAACACCCCGTGGTGCAAAATACTGCTGATATAGGTCCAACTAAAGGCCGGATCTAAATCCGGATTGGCGCCATAAGACAGCGGGAACCAACGCAGCGTGAGAGCAAAGAGAAAAAAGATAAACAACGCGGTCACAGCCTGCGGCATGGCGCCGACAAAGGCCCAAAAAGTGGGCATAAAGGAATCGACAAACTTGCCTCGATTGTAGGAAGCATAGGTGCCGATGATGATGCCAATAAACACCGCGATCAACGTTGAAAGCCCGGCTAACCCGACTGTCCAGGGCACCTTGGCGGCCAGCACATCTGTTACCTGCACCGGATATAACATAATCGTAGGACCGAGATCCCAAGTTAAAACACTTTTAATATAGACAAAATATTGTTTCCACAAAGGCCCGTCGACAAAACCAAGCATCTCCTTGTAGGCGGCCAGCGTCTCCGGTGGCATCTTTCCCATCGCACTGGCAAAGAGTGCATCGACCGGGTTGCCCGGCATCAGTCTGGGCATTATAAAATTGAAGGAAATAGCGACGAAGATGGCGGCCAAATAGAAGGCCAGTCGCCTTAAGATGAATCCCATGAATCAAACCTCACAGTCACTGGAGCCCATTGCGGGCTCCATCAGGTTAAAGCGCGCACACCCCGTGTGCCCGCCCAAACGTACTTACTTGCTTACCTAACCTAAAACCGTTCAAACGTCTTACTTAGCATACAACCGTTCAAACATGATCAGCTTACGTGATTCATCATAGAATACGGGCTGAACATATGGGTCATCAGCGTTGGCCCAACCGGCGATGCGGGTCGAGTTATACTGGTACCAGGTCGGGTTGGAGAAGACCGGGATAAAGGGCAGATTTTCACCGGTGAAGGTCATCAGATCCGCCAAGATGTCTGCACGACGGTCGGCATCACTGATCTGACCGTATTCGGTGATCAACGCATCGATAGCCGGTGACGAAACACCGTGGTTGGTGTGCCAAGACTGACCGATACGAGATGACAGGAAGTACTCTCGGTATGCGGCAATCGGATCGACACCGGTAGCTGACCAGTTGATTGATGCTTTGTACGTGCCTTCTTTCAACGCTAGGTCATAGATAGACCAATCGACTGTCTTAGTGTTGGCCTTGATGCCGACTTCAGCCAGGTATTCGGTGATCATCTGTACGGTCTGTACCCAATCGGTCCAGCCATTTACGACTTGAATATCGAAGTCGATCTTGCTGCCGTCTGGATTCTCTAAGAAGCCATCACCATCTATATCTTGGTAACCGGCCTTCTTCAACATCTTCTTCGCACCCTTTGGATCGTAGGAGGCGATGCCGTCGAATTTCTTGTCGACCTTCTTGTTAAAGCTGGCTTTGAAAAACTCACCAATACCCGTAACGCGCGACTCGGCAGTTGGGTAGCCGTAGGCGGCCAGATCGACAATGGTTGGACGATCCAACGCCATAGAAAAGGCCTTACGGAAGTTGATATCGCTAAACGGCTGCTCACGGGTATTCAAGTACACGTTGATCAGATCGTTTGCTGGATACCAGAAACCGTGTGTTTCAGGATTCTTTTCGACGTAGGTTTTTTCGATATCGGCGATGAAGTTGGAACCCCAATCGATTTCGTCGTTAATCAAGGCCGGCTGTATCTGGGAGTTATCCGAGTACTGGCGGAACTTGATGCAATCTAGGAAGGGTAAGCCCTGATCGGCCTTGTAGTAATGCGGGTTACGACAAATTTCGATCTGGTTGTCGCGTACCTGAGTCACTTCGGTGATCGGACCTGAACCGACTGGCTTGCTGTTTTTAAAGGTGATCTTGTCTTCAACCGACTGCCAGATGTGTTGCGGTACAACGAACAGACTCGGCAAGTACCAATCAACCGTGGTGTCTTTGCGATTAAAGCTGATTAACACCGTGTTGGCGTCGGTGGCCACGACGGACTTGATCACGCCGCTGCCCCATTGGCCGGTGTTATCAAGCTTGGCGTCTTCGCTGCCCAAGTTGAGCGAATAAACGACATCGCTGGCATCGAGAACTTCACCATCTGACCAGGTCAGACCCTTTTTCATATTGATTTGCAGCGACATCAGATCGTCGGCATAGGTGAAACTCTCGGCTAAACGCCAGTTGATTTCACCTTTCAATACGTTGAAAGCCCACAATGGCTCAAACATGGTGCCGCGCACCATATCGATCTGGGCATTGGAGTAGGGATTGAAATCGTCAACAAAGGTGGTCGCGATAATAGGCACCGTGAGGGTACCGCCCTGTTTTTGCATAGTTGCAGCATTCGCCTGCACAACGACGCCTGCCGCCAAGGCCGAAATGGCCAGGATTGAACTCAACTTTTTCATGTGGATCCCCTTTGTTGTTATTTTTGTCTCTTAGAAAGTGCTAAGACGACCGAGTGACTCGATTTAGTGTTGCCCTAGCAGCCGCAATGGAAGCGGTTTCATGGCAACCCAAAAAAAATGGCAGTCGATGAAAATGCTTTATGTAAGCGCTTTCACAGAGAAAGATAACCAGCTAAGATGCTCACGTCAATCATTAAATAACCCATGAGGAAATCCCGATGCCTTGTTTTGAAACCAGCCTAGGCCGACACCCCCGGCTCACCGAAGTCGCGTTGCCAGACTGGCAGTCGCAGGGCCTCGCGACACCTGCTATCAGCCTCAATCCAGAGGTTCACTATCAACAACACATCGGCCTGGGCGGCGCCTTTACCGAGGCCGCGGCACTGAATTATCAGGCGCTGACGCCAACGGCCAAGCTCGAATTCATGACCGCCTACTTCCATCCCGACCAGGGCAGCGCCTATAACTTCTGCCGAATTCACCTAAACAGCTGCGATTTCGCTCTGGGTAACTGGGCCTGCCAGGATACCCCCGAGGGCGCCTTCTCGATTGCACACTATGAACGCGCCATTCTGCCAATGATTCGAGATGCTCAAGCCATGCTTGGGGCGAAGATCCGGCTTATGGTGTCGCCTTGGAGCCCACCGGCCTATATGAAAACCAATGGCCAAATGAACCTAGGCGGTGAGTTAAAGCCCGAATTTCAGGCGCAATGGGCCAGCCATTATGTGCAGTTTATTCAAGCGTTGCAGGCGCTCGACTTCGATATTTGGGGCCTGTCGGTACAAAATGAACCGGAAGCGACCCAGACTTGGGATTCCTGCCTCTATAGCCCAGAACAGGAACGTGATTTTATTGGCGCGTATCTCGGCCCGGCACTTCATGCAGCCGGCCTGGCCGATATCCGCGTGGTCTGCTGGGATCACAATCGGGACAATCTCTATTTGCGTGCCAGCGTGATCCTATCCGATCCGATTGCCGCGCAATATGTTTGGGGCAGTGGTTTCCACTGGTATATGGACGACTGTTTTGACAATGTCCAGGCGGTGCACGATGCCTTTCCGGACAAGCATTTGATTTTCACCGAAGGCTGCCAGGAAGGTGGCCCACACCATGGCGAATGGGCCGTAGCGGAGCGCTATGGTCGGTCGATCATCAATGATTTCCGCCACTGGACGCGAGGCTGGTTGGACTGGAATCTGCTGTTGGATAATCAGGGCGGCCCAAACCACGTCGGCAACCTGTGCTCTGCGCCGATGCTCAGCACGCCAGAGGGCGATCAGTTTGTTATTCAGCCGTCGTTTTACTATCTGCAGCACCTGTCGCCGAGGTTCATTCCCCATGGCAGTGTGCGCATCCTCTCAGCCAGTGCGACCGATAGCCTGTTGACGGTGGCCTTTAGCCGACCCGATGGCCAAATCACCTTGGTGGTGATGAATGACAGCGATCAAGACCGGCCCTGCCATATCCGCTTGCGCGGTCGCACTCTGCCCGGCCTGTGTCCGGCGCACGCCATGCAAACCTACGTGCTCTAGCAAACCCTGGCCAAGCTCAGCGGCCCAGTGCCGCCCCACCTGCTGACGGCACTGGGCCTGTTGGCTTAACAGCAAGTTAAATCCCTCAACCCGTTATCCCCATCCGATCCCCGCAATGCAGGATAAATTAATATTAGGTTGACTGGCTGAGCGTTCTGAAGCAGCCTAGACTGCGGATAGGCCCAACATAAAAACACAAAGGGACAACTCTATGACCATAACGGCTAATATGCATACAGAAATGAATCTTTTACTGCAATACCCCACCGACAGCCTAATGAGCGGCATCAAAATCAATCATGAAGCGGCACTCGA
>JGI20152J14361_10000655_pt1 | contig 24560 bp, 20 predicted proteins | sample COG_02_FD_14361 | JGI IMG/M metagenome (IMG submission 14361)
AGTCGGGGAGCGCGGTATAGAAGTCCATCGTGAGCTCAGGCTTAGTCTCAACCGGCTCTGCTTCGGCGGCAATAGCAGCGCGCCCGATTGCGTCGCTCTGTTCGGCTTGGGAGGCAGAAGTAGCCGCAAGCGAGTTAGTCGTTGGCATGGGCGGTACGGCGCCCGACAGGTAAAACAAAACACAGCCTAAAATGCCCACGACGATTCCAATGGCGACGCCGGAGACCAGAAGCGACCAGGTCGGGGGCGCTTGCACGGTCTTACGCTCGAGCAGTGGCTCGGGCCTGATCTTGGCGAAGTCTTGCGTCATTCTTAGAGAAATCTCGCTGTTATCTGTTGTTATTTGCTGCACGTATTTATTAAGCAAAGTTAGTAGACAGCTTATCAATAGTGCTTAGCAATAGTGCTTAGCGCCACAGTCTGAAATTAGAAATTTATTCTAGTGACGTCTCGTTATCGGTCTCTTGGGCGGCTCCTAGAGGAGTATCCCCCAGTGCTGCCTGCGCTAATCTGGTTCTGCGCCTAGATCATATCTTGGGGGTCAACATCGACGCTCCATCTTAAGCGTGGCGGCAACTTAACTTGGTCGAGGTTGGCAACCAAATAATTGAGATGATCTTGAAGCCGACCTCGGCGCTCACTCTTAAGCTGCAATTGTACGCGAAAACGGCCGGCGCGTTTTTCCATCGGTGCGGGCATTGGTCCTATAAGGTCGACGGCCAGACGTGGGTCTTTAGATAATTGAACACTTAACTGCGCAGCGGTCTCTGCGAAGTGTGTCGCAGAGGCTGGGTCAGGCGCATCGAAGCGCAGCAGAGCGAGATGAGCGAAAGGCGGAAGCGAGGCGAGTTTGCGCTGGCTGAGTTGGCGCTGTGAAAATTGGGCGTAACTCTCATTACTGAGCGCTTGGAGTGTTTCGTGTGTCGCGTGTTTGGTTTGCAGCAATACCTCACCGGCGCGTTCGGCGCGACCCGCACGACCTGCGACCTGAGTCACCAGTTGCGCCATCTGCTCCTGCCCGCGAAAGTCGGCGCTAAACAGGCCTCCATCGGCGTCGAGAATAATTACGAGCGTTATATTCGGGAAATGATGCCCTTTAGCGAGCATTTGCGTCCCAAGCAAGATACAAGGCTCGCCGCCTTCAACGCGGGCGAGCGCCTTGCTAAGCCCCTCTTTGCCGCGAGTGGAGTCGCGATCTACTCGGATTACAGGCGTATTTGGGAACTGACGCTGCAAAAAACTTTCGGCCTTCTGAGTGCCCAACCCGACCGTGTCGAGTGTCGCGGATTTGCAGTGCGGGCAGATGCGCGGCAGGGCAACGCTGACGCCGCAGTGATGGCAACGCAGACGCGGTGGGGTTCGGTGAACGGTCATCTGCGCTATGCAGTCATTGCATTCGGAGCTCCAGCCGCAGGTTGTGCAATTGAGCACGGGGGCGTAGCCGCGCCTATTGATGAATACTAGGCATTGATTGCCGTTATCTAGATGCTGTTTGAGCCGCGTGAGTGCCGCCTCCGAAAAGCCTTCTTGCAAAGACTTTTCCGCGACGTCGACCAGTTCGATTGCCACGCGGGGCATTACGGCGGTTGAGTGGGGCAGGCGCAGATGCCTAAATTTCCCTATAAGCGCATTGTGCAGCGTTTCAAGGCTCGGCGTGGCCGATCCGAGGACGATGGGCATTCCCTCTGCGTGCGCCCGCATGACAGCCAAGTCGCGGGCGGAGTAGCGAAAGCCGTCTTGTTGCTTAAAAGAGGAGTCATGCTCTTCGTCTATTATGAGAATGCCGGGTTTCGCAAGCGGCGTGAAAAGCGCCGAGCGTGTCCCGATTACTACGCCGGCACTGCCGTCTCGCGCGCGTGCCCACGCACTCAAGCGCTCGCTTTCATTAAGCGACGAATGCAGAGCGACGACCGGGCAGCGAAAGCGTTCGGTAAACCGTGCGATAGTCTGTGGTGTAAGTCCTATTTCAGGGATGAGCACCAGGCATTGACGTCCTAGGGAGAGCTGCTGAGCCATGGCACGCATATAGACTTCGGTTTTGCCAGAGCCGGTAACGCCATCGAGCAAGAAGCAGTCAAACGTTGTTGGCTTGGCGGTGATCGCCGCTACGGCGCCGGATTGGTCTGTGTTAAGAGTGAGTGGTGGGCCCTGCGAATCACCCAGCGAATTATTGGGGTCAAATGCACCTCTGGCGGCAGGCTGCTCCCAAAGGCATTCAGCTAGGCCTCGTTCCTGAAGCTTACGCAGCATCGGCCTGCCAAATCCTGCGGTCAGGATGTCGGCGGTGGGAGCCGGCCCGTTATTGAGAAGCAAGGTGTAAAGCGCAAGCTGGCGGGGCGAGCGGGAAAGTAACGAATACGCTGCGTCTTGCTCCTGTTTACTTGCTTCATTTTGTGGGGCGCGCCAGCGCTCCTGAGCTGCCTCAATGCTCTCGCCGGCTCGCAGTCGCGCTGGAAGTGCGGCAGCGAAAACCTCGCCGATAGGGCATTGATAGTAGTCTGCAGCCCAGCGCAACAGGGCAAGGAGTTCGGGGCTAAACAATGGGGCTGCATCGAGCACTGAGTCTGCGTGACGGAGTTTAGCCGGAGGCACGTCTGTCTCAGTGACAATGTCGAGAATGACTCCGGTAACCTTGCGCGCGCCGAAGGGGATGCGAATTCGCGTGCCTGGCTGGGCTGCGAGGGCATTCAACTTAGGTGGTAGGTAATCGAATGCTCGCCGCAGAGGGGAGGGCACAGCCACGCGATAGAACACAGGCGCCGCGCAGCTTTCGCCAAACTCGAGGCTCTGTGTTGTCTGCTCGGTATTGTTCTCTTGCGTCATTACATCGCTCAATGGGCGGCTGGGCTAAGCCTCATCTTATAAGCCCCATCTTATAAGCCCCATCTAAATTGACGACGGTTAGACGCACCATGCTTAGAGAGGGCTCTTAATATTACCGCTTATGCGGGTGTTCGAGCGGCGAAAGTTTAGAGGCATTGTAGCAGGCTTGCTAGTGCCTCTTCTCAGCGCGGGTCGATCGTATATACTCTCAGGTATCGCGAGATATAACCGTGAACTTACTTTTTGTATTACACCGCGACGCGCTCTCATCCTCAAAATGCTTAGCATGCGAGACCAGACCAGCCTCGACGAAGGAAATAGCTATGGGCTCAGCATCGGTTCCCGCCGAACTCCTCACACTCCGCGACAGCATCGACGAGATCGATGCTGAGCTGCTGCAGGCGCTTGCTAAGCGGTTTATCCTGACAGGCCGCGTCGGCGAGCTAAAGGCGTCGATGGATCTCGAGCCGTTCGACGGCGTTCGCGAAGCCGAGAAACTCGAGCGCTTGCGGACAATGGCTGCTGAGCTGGGATTAAGTGCGAGTTTAATCGATGATCTCTTTAGCCGCATCATGCGCGAGGCTGTGCTCAATCATAAGCAGCTAAAAGAGGCGCGGGGTTAGGCGTCTTAGGCGTCTTAGGAGGCGCTGGCTGAGTCAATTTGATGCCAGCTGCGTCATAAACCCTTGCGTCTTTGGCTTTGTCTGCTAGAATGCGCGACCCGATCAGTAAGGCTGATCACAACTACGGCATCAAATAAGATGTGGTGCAGCGCTGCCGAAGACCTCGCCCGCTGTCGCGACATCCATCAGAGGAACGACCCATGAAGCCAGAGATTCACCCAGCATACGACGCGATGAAGGCTACCTGCAGCTGCGGTAACGTCATCCAAACACGCTCAACAATGGCACAAGATATCCTTATCGATGTGTGCTCACAGTGCCACCCATTCTACACGGGTAAGCAAAAGATCCTCGACACTGGTGGTCGAGTGGATCGCTTCAAGAAGCGTTTCGGCGCTCGTCGAGTCTAAATACGACTCAGCGAATACAAACGCCCTGTCGGGATACCCGGCGGGGCGTTTTTTTTGCCTAAAAAATAGTTTCGGTAGCGACTGCTTCTTCTTTGCCATTTGTATCGGGGGTTGCTCGGGGCTGCGTGCTCGGCGCGTTCTCGCTGCGGAAAAACTCGAACATCGCATTCACCGACCCAGGCATGGTAGGTTCACCTGTCTCTTTGTTGATGAGACGGTCTTCGACGCCATCTGGCCGTGGCATGCTGTTTTCAGGCGCGCCGGCGAGCGCTGCCTTCATATAGTCGATCCAAATAGGCACAGCGATAGTCGCTCCTTGTTCGCGCTCGCCTAAAGGTTCGGGGGTGTCAAACCCCACGAAAACGGTCGTTGCGATATCCCGATTGAAGCCTGAGAACCAGAGTTCCCGAGGTCCATTGGTTGTGCCAGTCTTACCCATGAGATCTGAACGGCCAATCTCGCGCTGGACGCGCGCGCCACTGCCTTCGACAACCACCGACCGTAACATCGTGTTGAGTATGTACGCGATGCGAGGATCGACTATGCGCGGTGCCGGTTGAGTTGTCAGTGTTTGCTCGCCATTTTCGGTAGCAGCGGTTGCCTCGACTAATTCGCCGCGCATCTGCTCGCAATCCTCGCAGACAACCAAGGGCTGCGCGCGAAATTGTTGGCCATCTAAGTTGTTAATCTCGCGTATAAACCAAGGCTCGACTTTATAGCCGCCGTTGGCGAACGCCGAGTAGGCGGTAACGATTTCGATAGGTTGCACATCGCTGCTGCCTAAACCGACCGTTAAGTCATTGCGGGGAAAGTTTTCAACCGGGAGACCAAATTTCTTGGCAAAGGTGAATACTTTGTCAGAGCCGAGTTGATCGAAAAGCCTCACGGCGGGCACATTGCGGGATTCTTTTAATGCAAAACGAAGTGTCACGGGTCCCAAAAAGTTGTTCTCGAAATTATTAGGGCGATAGTCGCCTCGGGTAAGTGGGGCATCGTTGATGAGCGTCGCCGCCGTGTAGCCGTCCTCGAGGGCTGCACCATAGACGAAAGGCTTAAAATTTGATCCCGGCGGGCGCGGAGTTAGCACGCGATTCACCTGACTTCGGCGGAAGTCATAGCCCCCAACGAGCGCGACGAGTTCGCCATTGGATGGGCGCATTGAAACGAGCGCACCTTGAATCTCGGGCACCTGCCCCAGTTCCCAGCTACTGCCAATGCGGCGAACGCGAATCATGTCGCCCAGGCTTACGGCGTCGCTTGCGGTTTGCGGCGGTGGCCATGCTTCATTTCTGCTACGAAAAGCATAAGCCCAACCAATCCCTTCCCAAGGTACAGTAATCTCAGTGCCATCGCTGAGTAACGCGTTAAAACTCCGGGGCTCAACCGCAGTGACAATCGCGGGTTGTTGGTTGCCATAAGTCGGCACCGGCTCGAGTGCCTGCAACCAGCGTGTGCGTAGCTCAGTTTCGTCTTCGTTGGGCATCGGCGCCAGATTTGTTGCGGGTCCCCGGTAGCCGTGCCGCTTGTCATAGTAGTTTTCTAAGCCGTTGACGAGCGCCGCGTTAGCTTCATGTTGCCGCGTCGAATCGATCGTTGTAATGACCTCGAAGCCCTGTGTATAGGTTGCTTCGCCATATTGATCAAAGAGTTGCTGACGAACCATTTCGGCAACGTAGGGCGCGTTCACCTCGATGTTGCGATTATGGCGCGTCGCACTCACCGGTTCAGCGTCGGCGAGCGCAAACTCCTGCTCGGTAATCATTCCCTCTCGCACCATGTTTTTAAGGCGCGTTCTCCTGCGTTCGACAGAACGGCTTGGATTGCTGAGTGGGTTGCAAGTAGACGGGCAGGGCAGCAAAGACACCATCATCGCAGCCTCTGCGAGGGTAAGCTCGGACGGGTGTTTGCCGTAGTACACGAATGCGGCGGCGCCGATGCCATCAGCGCCCGCGCCAAAATAAATGGTGTTGAGGTAGAGAGTGAGAATCTCTTCTTTGGTGAGTTCGCGCTGAATCTGTAGCGCGAATGGGATCTCTTTAAATTTGCGCAGATAGACGTTGTCGCTGTCGAATGACAGGTTGTTCGCGAGCTGCATAGTAATCGTGCTGCCGCCGCCCATGTTTACTCCGCGGATAAAGCCATAAAAGCCGCGAATAAGGCTCTGAAAATCGACACCAGGATGCGAGTAGAAGCGGGCATCTTCCGTGGCAATCAGCGCGTCGATCATCACCTGAGGGATTTCTTCAAATTCGACCGGATCTCGGCGGTTGCCAATTTCATCAATGAGCAGGCCATCGGCGGTATAGATGCGTAGCGGGGTCTCTAGCTGGACGCTGCGATAGGTCTCGGCTGCTGGCAGGAGTGGGGCGAGATAGAGATAGGCAGCGGTCGCAATCATCACCACGCCGGTAAAGGCGGCAACGGAGAGGAGTACTAGCCAGCGGATGGCTTTGCGCAATCGTCTTTGTCGTTTCTCTGGCGTCATCGCGGCGGATTATCGCTCAAATTTTGGCGTTTGGAAGAAGTAGCGCAGCGCGCTCAGTTTTTTACCCTGCCAAGTATACACCTCACTCGGCGCAATGCTCGCAAGCGGCAGAGTCTTTTTGATCACGAAGAGGGAGTTGTTCCTCTGTCTAATGTCTCTGCGGCGCGGTTTTTCCTGTGCGAGCGACGGCGCCGCCGAGAAAATCGACGAAAGTAGGCGGCAGAGAGTTCTGTCATCTAGAGTAAGCAGAGGAAAAAGCCGCCTCTGCGGAGGCTTTTTAAGGTGCTGGGAATTGTGGGCACCCTGACCTAAAGGCAGCAGAAAGTGATGCGAGTATCGAGCGAAAGATGCAGAGACTAACCGGATTCTTTGGGAGACACCGTCGCCTCCTTATTGGAGTGGATATTTCGGATACCCAAGTGCGGGTTGTAAGCCTGAGCAAACAGGCTGGCCGTTATCGAGTTGAGGGTTATTGCATTGGCGAACTGGCAGACGGCGCCGTTGAGGATGGCGTGATCGGTGATGTTGATACCGTTGCTTTATGCCTAGAACGCCTTGTGGAACGTATGGGACTTAGAACGCATGGAGCAGCGCTAGCGATTAAATCGGGGGCGGCGTTCACTAAGCATGTCATGCTCGATTCCACACTTGCGCGGCGAGAGATTGAAGAGTTGATGCTCGTCGAGGCAGAGAGTTCGCTCCCTTATGCGCTAGATGAGGTTTATCTCGACTATGCCATTGCTGACGGCGTGATCGCTGGCGCTGCGCGCCGCCCTCAAAAAATGCTACTAGTGGCCTGCAAACACGATGTCCTTGACCCTAGAGTTCGAGTGGCAGAACAGGCGCGATTGCAAGTTGAGGCCGTTGATCTCGAGTCATTTGCCCTGCAACGAGTGTTATCTCGACACTCAAATCTGGAGTCAGGCGGGTACTCAGGTCAACAAAAAGCTGAGCAAACAGGACTCGTGGCTTTGATTTTGCTCGAATCAAAACTCTCAAGCGTGCACTTTTTTCGCAAAGGCGAACACAAGCTAAGCTGGGATTGGCGCCGCAAAAAAGCGGGTTCCGCCTCTGCTTTCGGATCGGTTTCGGCAGACGTCGATGCCTGTGGTTTAGACGATTTCGACGCTTGTATTAGCGGAGAGACGAGAGGGAAACACTCCGAGGCTGGCACTGAACGCTGTAAAGCGATAGCCAACGAAATCGCAACCCAGGTATGTCTCGCGATCGGTCAGTTGCCAAACGACGCTGTTGCCAGCGCGATTTCACAGGCGATTCTTGGTGGTGCAGACGCGCAGGAAGCGGGGCTGGCTGAGATGATTGCCGAGTCGCTTCTTTGCCAGGTAGGGCTAGCGAACCCCTTCCTAGATATGACGTTGGCTGAAGGCCTCGATCCACTTGTGATAGATCAAGATGCGCCCTTACTAATGGTTGCTTGCGGTCTTGCGCTGCGACAGCTTCGCTGATGAGACAGATAAACCTACTTCCTTGGCGCGAGCGTCGCCTCGAGGCAATGAAGCGGACGTTTGTCATGCAGACTGTATTCACAGTAGTTGTTGTTATTTTTATCGTGTTGGCGGCGCATAAATTATTGACTCATCGTTTAATTAAGCAAGTGGGAGTAAATCGCTTCTTGGAGCAGCATATCGCTGACCTCAATACACAAGTTACGGAGGTTGATCAGTTTCGCGACAGGCAAGCTGTCGTTCGAGATCGAATGCGTGTGATCGCCGATCTCCAAAACGAGCGCGCATCGGTAGTGAAAATGTTAGATGGGCTGGTCAGAAGCCTGCCGAGTGAGGTGTATTTTTTGACACTGGAGCGAGTCGACGATGCCATTCTTATCGAGGGCGTGTCGGAGTCTTATCTTGGCATTACCGAGCTTATGCGGCGCCTCGAGGATTCCGAGGAATTTGATAATGCTGATCTTAACGCTATAGCGACAGAGGCCTCTGAGACCGATGCCCCCAGCCTGTTTGTTTTCAATTTGAGTGTTGGGGTAGCTGAAGTCGCAGGAGGCGGCGTTAGGGGATCTGAAGTTCAGGGAGGCGCAAACGATGGGTAAGGCAACAAAGTCGATTATCTCGTCGATATCCACGCTAAGAACACGTGCCAATAATCTGTCGAATTTTGATGTCGCTGAATTGGCCGAACTCGACACAATTGCTGAATGGCCGCAGCCTGTGCGTCAATTTCTCCTTCTAGGCACGTTACTTCTTGGCCTTTTGATTGGGTATTTTTATTTTCTTTCGGAGCCTCGAAGGGCAATCGAAGCCGCTCAGGCGCTCGAGGATCAGTTGAGGGCAGACTTCAGTCATAAAGCAAGAGAGGCGTCACAGCTTGATGCCATGAAAGGACAAGTCGCTGTAATTGATTTGGCTTTTAATGGCCTTCTGAGGCAGCTACCCTCCTCGGCCGAAGTGCCGAGTCTTGTTGACGATATTACGGAAGCCGGATTGGGGTACGGTCTCGAATTTAGTCGCATTCAGCTGCAAGGAGAGACCATGCGTGAATTCTTCTATGAGCTGCCTATAGAAATAGCACTCGTTGGCAGCTATCACGATTTTGGGATGTTTGTGAGCGGCGTAGCGAGTTTAGGAAGGATTGTCACTCTCCACGACTTTAAGATCGATTCCAGCGCTGAGAAAGGACAGAAGATGAGGCTGCTCGCGCGAACCTACCGCTACGATGAAAAATTTGTTTTGACACCATCTGTCGAAAGGGAATCGACCGATGGCGCTATCTAGGCAGAGGTTGCAGTCCCACTGGGTATTGGTGCTGGTTGCGTGGGTCATGTCTGCGACGTCTTGCACACAACCTGCTGACAGCGAGGAACTAGAAGTGTTTATTCAGACGGCCCTCGGGCGCAAGCCTGTGCGTTTAGCCATGAGACCGATGGTGGCCAGGGTGGACAGGTTCGTTTACAGCGCAGCTGGACTTAGGAGTCCCTTCGAACGGCCGCCGGCGCTCGAGGCTTGGGCGCCCTCGAGCGAGGGAGTTGCGCCAGAGTTTCTGCGTAAAAAAGAAGCATTAGAATCGTCGTTACTTAGCGACCTGAGCATGGTTGGCTTTTTATCTTTCGACGGGCAAATTCTCGGGCTAGTTGAAACCTTGGAAGGCGAACTTTTCCGAGTTAGTCGGGGGAGCTATTTGGGGTTGAACTATGGGCGAATCTGGCGAGTGCGACACGGGGGTATCGATCTTGTCGAAATAGTCCCGAGCGGTGATGGGGGATGGATTGAGAGGCCACAGACTCTTGCGTTACGCCAACACGGTGAGGGTGGAGGCGTTCTTCAGTGAGGCTAGCGACAGTAATAGGATTTTTGTGTGTCGTTACTGCATTCACGCCCGCGCGTGCGGCTCAAGAAAGCTTGGCAGACGGCGCGGAGTTTTCGCAGTACAAAGGAAGAATTACAGGTCTGTCCTTTCAGAATGTCTCCATAAGGCGAGCGCTGTTTCAGCTCGCAAACTTTTATGGATTCAACCTCATTGCGAGTGATTCCATCGAAGGTGAGATCACCATCGACATAAAAGAGGTGCCGTGGGATCAAGCGCTGGCATTGGTGTTACGCATGAAACGCCTGAGTGGGCGGTTAGAGGGGAATGTGCTTTATGTCGCGCCGACACAAGAAATTGCTGAGCAAGATTTTCTGGACGTCCAGGCTGCGGCACAGGCCGAGGCGCTAGCCCCATTGTTGACTGAGTTTCTGCAAATCAACTACGCCAATGCAGGCGATATCATGCAGTTGCTCACTGGGGTTGGCGCTAAGGGCGGCAGACTCACTGCTCCGGCGCAGGGCGGCGTTGCCTCGAGGATCAACCAAGGGCTTTTGTCACCAAGAGGGTCAGCGTCTGTCGACCCACGAACCAATATCATCATTGTGAGAGACACGGCCGAAAAATTAGCAGAGGTCAGGCAGATGCTTTCAACCCTCGATATCGCGGTAAGGCAAGTGCTTATTGAGGCCCGTATCGTTAATGTCGAAACTAACTTTGGCCGTGAGCTAGGCGTTAGATGGGGATTGGGGGGGAGTGCTGGAAAGACAAGATTCGGCGGATCGCAAGCGACAACCGCCGATTTGCTCTCTTCCGATTTTGCCGTCGCTGATGCGCGCGCACAGGCTGCTATTGCAGGCGAAGCTGCTAGGCTTGATGCGCTGCAGGGTGACACCAACCCAGAGTTAATCCCCGCAATAGCCGCGTTGGCTCGCGCTTCGCTTCCCATCCCCCGCTCCGTGGTGTCTTTTCCGCAAGCGCTCAGCGTTGATCTTGGTGTTGCCGATACAGAAGCGTCGAGCTTTGCCATTGGCTACGCACGCCATAGTGCGCTCATCGAATTGGAGCTTTCGGCACTCGAAAGCAGCGGCAATGGCGAGGTGATCGCTCGCCCTAAAGTGACGACACAAGACAAAATGCCGGCATTGATACAATCAGGTGTGCGCATTCCTTATCAGTCGCAAGCGGGGGGGGCTGCGGGTGGTTCGACCACAGAGTTTGAAGAGGCAGTATTATCGCTCGAGGTTACCCCTCAAATTACTCCGGACGGGCGTATTAATATGCATCTCGATATTCGACAAGATTCGGTCGCGTCTGGAACGGGGTCGACTCCCGCCATTAACACTAATCAGGTGACCACGAGGGTGTTAGTAAACGATGGCGGAACAATTGTCTTGGGCGGGGTTTTTCGCGAGGAGACAGCAATGTCTGAATCTAAAACTCCGTTTCTAGGAGACATTCCTTATCTTGGCCGATTATTCAAACGCACGAAACGTTCGAGTCGACGAACCGAGCTATTGATTTTCATAACGCCTAAAATACTCGAAGAGAATTTCGAGTAACTTCCCCGCTGGCCTAGCGGGGGCTCAATAATCTCAATTGATGCTTACCCCGAAGTTTCATCATAGCGTAACTGCCTCTATACTGTGCCTACTCGATAAAACCCTCATGAAGCGCAGATGAAATCCTCAAGTTCATTATTTTTAGTTGGCCCGATGGGTGTTGGAAAGACAACCATTGGCAAGGTCTTAGCTGAGTCGCTTGGACTTGAATTTGTCGACTCCGATCGCGAAATCGAACGCGTCACCGGTGCCGATATCCCCTGGATTTTCGATGTTGAGGGTGAAGAAGGCTTCCGTGCTCGAGAGTCTAAGATGATCGAGCAGCTAACCTCCCGCACCAATATTGTCCTCGCGACAGGCGGCGGCGCGATATTGGCGGAGGCGAACAGACAGTGGCTAATGAGCCGTGGCTGCGTAATCTACCTGCGCGCACCGATAAGCCAGCAAATAGAGAGGACCAAGCGCGACAAGTCTAGGCCGCTTTTGCAGACAGCCGACCCCGCACAAAAAATTCGTGACTTGATGGCTTTTCGCGAGCCACTCTACCGAGAGGTCGCAGACTTTACGGTTGATACTTATCGCCGAGGGCCTAAGGCCGTTTGCGCAGAAATACAGCGGCAGCTTAACAGCGGCGAGAATGTTCCAGCGTAAAGCGGCGACTACCCGTTACCTATTGCAGTGCCCTGAACCTGCGGGACTGCCCGATCGAATGATTGCATTGAAGGATTAGAGACCATGTTGACCGTAAATGTTGAGTTAGGCGAGCGCGGCTATCCGATCGTTATTGGTGCCGGCTTGCTTGGCGATCAAGGCTTGGCGGCCCGCATCGGCCAAGAGGTGCTGCGTCAAGGCAAGATCGTAATCGTGACCAATGACGTCGTCGCGCCGCTTTATCTCGAAAAAGCAGAGGCATTTTTTGCCGACCGTGACTGCGCTTCAATAGTCTTGAACGATGGTGAGGCGCATAAAACGCTTGCAGCCGTAGACGCTATTTACGACTTTTTGCTCAGCAATAAATATGACCGCCACACCACGCTTGTCGCTCTTGGTGGGGGAGTTGTCGGTGACATTACCGGCTTTGCGGCGGCAACGTATCTGCGCGGCATCGACTTTGTGCAGATCCCAACGACACTCCTCGCGCAGGTCGACTCGTCTGTTGGCGGTAAGACAGGCGTTAATCACCGTCTCGGCAAGAATATGATCGGCGCTTTCTATCAGCCGCGGTGTGTGATTGCCGACACCGATGTGTTGTCTACCCTGCCGGCACGTGAGATCAGGGCGGGGCTCGCCGAGGTCACTAAATACGGATTGATCAGAGACGCGAGTTTCTTCCACTGGCTGGGTGACCATGCAGCGCAGTTGGTGAGCGGTGATCCCGTGCTGATGGCTGAGGTTATTCAGACCTGTTGCAGAATTAAGGCAGAGGTCGTTGCCGAAGACGAACGAGAGTCGGGCGTCCGTGCGCTGCTCAATCTCGGGCATACATTCGGTCATGCAATCGAGACGGCTGCGGGCTACGGCACATGGCTGCACGGCGAGACGGTTGCGATGGGCACCGTAATGGCGGCAGACCTGAGTGCACGAATTGGATGGATAGCCCCGGAAGACGCTCGCCTGATCAGGCGAATCCTAGAGCAAAATTTCGGTATGACAGTCGTCCCTCCTGCCGATATCACTATTGAGCGCTATCTTGACCTGATGGCGTCAGACAAGAAAACCGAACAGGGCAAGCTGCGTTTTATCCTACTCAACGCGATTGGGCAGGGAGCGATAGCGAGCGACATCGAACCAGGTCAGCTGGTGGCCACCCTGGAGGCCGCCGATCGCCTATGTGAATGAACTTGTGAGTGAACTTGTGAGTAAGCCTGTGAGTGACGCAGCGATTCTGATTCCGGACCCCTTGGCAGCAAGGGAGAATCAACTAATTCAGGGCAAAGCGAGGCTCGCTGTATGATCGATCATCACGATGCTCTTCTCTCAAAGCTTATAGACGATGCCTTTTACGGCAGGCCATTAATTGCGGTTACCGGGGTTGAAGGTGCGGGCAAGACGACCCTCGCTCGACGTTTCGCTCAACAATTCGCCAATGAAGCTGAGTGCATAGCGCTCAAGGCGAGCGATTTTAAAAATCGCGATGACTTTATCCAGCGCCTCGTATCTAAGCTGAGTCCCGACTCTGTCGAGTACGCAGCTGACACCCCTCTTAATACTATTGTCGACTATGCAGGCTCGCTTGCCGATCAAGAGCGCTTGCTCGTTCTCATTGTTGATGATGCAGAGTCATTGAGCGATGCCTTTCTGGAGACGCTCTATGAGCTTATAGACGAAGCCGATGAGGCGAGTCTCTGTTGTCTGCTTCTTGGCGATCCTGCATTAAAAGACGCTATCGAGAGAGCCGACCCTAACGGAGGAATCGAGGATTTTAGCTGGTTCGACCTTCCAAAACTTGAGGAGCCTGAGCGGCCAGTCGATCCCGATCAGCCGATTGCAGCAACCGCTACAGCAACTATTACAGCAACCACAGAGGCAGCCGCGCCAATCGATGAGCTGCTTCAAAAACTGGATGTTCACGAGGCACAGGTTGAAAGTGGCGCTACTGAGTCTGCTGAGCCTATTGAGTTGGCGCCGCTCGACATTGAGAAAGAGTCCGATGAAAGCTTCGATGAACTTCTAGGTATGATGGTGAACGACGCTGAGGAAGGCGCTGCTGCCGACACAGAGTCAGATGATGAGCCAGAGTTTGACGGCAGTCCAGAATCAGAGCCAGAACTGGAACCAGAAGCAGAAACAGAAACAGAGCCGGAGCCAGAACCAGAGCCAGAATCAGAGCCAGAGCCAGATTCTGCATTCGAAAGGGTCAACAGCGATGCTGTCCAGCGAGGCGACAGCGGCCTCGAGCCGGCTGCGAGCGAAGACGAATTTGATCGCAATATAGACGAATGGCTCGAGCCCGATACGCGGCCGAGTCTTGGCGGAGCACGCTTCTCTGCGGGCGAAGACTTGGAACTGGACTTCGACAATGATGAGCAGCCCGAGGACGCAGGGCAAGCGCGGCGCGATGAGGCGTCGACGCTTGACCCAGATATTTTTGGAGACGACGAGGACGACGTCAACACCAGCGCGAGCAAGACGGATTACCTCGCCGCTGCAATCGGATTCGCGCGGTCTGTGCCTTTGCGTCTCGCTGCTGCCCGCAATTATTGGCTCGCCGCAGGTGGGCTGATGCTGCTCGTGCTTGCGGTGATTGTGTTCTGGCGCATTCCTGACGAGCCCAGCTCTGGAACTATTGAGCTTGCCGCGCCAGTCGCATCGAGGGCAGGGGATTCTGCCTCGGTGATGCCTCCGACAAGCGGGCAGATAAGTCGACCAACCGCGGACCGTTCGGTAGTAGAACCAGATTTGGAAATTGTCTCGTCAGCCGTGCCGGTTATAGCTAACACGGCTGAGTTATCGCAGCCCGCCTCTCTAGAAAGGGTCACCTCTCCAGAGAGGGTCGACTCTGAGCAAGCCATGCTTGCTCCCGATGAAATCGGGGTCGCCGCCGTATCAGTGAGCGAGGCGCGTCCTGTCGCGCGCAGTTCTAGCGCAGCACCAACGGCTTCGCCAACGCCGGCACCAACTTCCCCAGCGCTAGCGGCAACCCTTCAAGCCCCCGCCACGCCGGTGTCGCCAGCGGCAGCGTCTCCACTCCAGCAAAATAGGCTAAGCGGTAGCGCCTTCGAAAGACAACTGCTTGCGATGCCAGCAGGGAGTTTTACTCTGCAAATACTCGGCGCGAGCTCGGAGGCTAATGTTCAGGCGTTCGTCGAGCGCTATGGCGGCGGGCTGAGGCAGACACTTGGTTATTACCGCTCGCAGCGGGGAGGGGCGCCTTGGTTTATTGTCGCTTATGGCGAATTCACCACGCGCGAACAAGCCAGCGCCACCCTTAGGCGTCTTCCGCAGGCGCTCTCTGCGGCGGGGCCTTGGGTGCGGCCAATCGCGGCTGCGCAGGCCGAAATACGCGCGGCGCGGTAAATTGACAGAGTCGCGCATTGGTCAAGGCTGTCGCCTCGTGTAGAATTGGCGGCCTTTTACGCCACCAGCGAGCGCGGCACTGCGCCGCCCGCGACTCGAGGTCAACGCCCGTGACTGAACAAAATTCAAATTTCGCTCCTCTAAAGAATGACCGCTTCTTGCGCGCACTCCTTCGTCAGCCTGTCGACAGAACGCCTGTATGGATGATGCGGCAGGCGGGGCGCTATCTGCCTGAGTATCGAGCGACGCGCGCTCAGGCGGGCGACTTTATGAGCTTGTGTAAAAACACCGAGCTCGCGTGCGAGGTTACGCTGCAGCCCCTGCGCCGTTATGCGTTCGACGCGGCGATCCTATTTTCTGACATCCTCACTATCCCCGATGCGATGGGGCAGGGTCTCTATTTCTCCGAGGGCGAGGGGCCTAAATTCAAAAAGGTTATTCGCACGCCAGCCGATGTCGAGAAATTGCCCGATGTATCAATCGCAAGCGAGCTGTCCTATGTTACTGACGCCGTTGCGCTTATAAGGCGCGAACTGAATGGTTCTGTTCCGCTCATTGGGTTTTCGGGAAGCCCATGGACATTGGCTACCTATATGATCGAAGGCGGCGGCAGCAAAGATTTCCGGCATGCGAAAGAATTCCTCTATAACCATCCCGAGGCGATGCACCTGTTGCTCGATAAACTCGCCGATGCGGTTATCGATTACCTCAACGCACAAATCGCGGCAGGTGCTCAGGCTGTTCAGATATTCGACACCTGGGGCGGCGTCTTGACGCCCACGGCCTACCGCGACTTCTCGCTTGCCTATATGCAGAAAATTATCGGCGGCCTGACGCGCCATAACGATGGCCGCGAAGTGCCCGTTATTCTGTTTACTAAAAACGGAGGTCAGTGGCTCGAATCTATTGCAGCAAGTGGCTGCAACGCCGTTGGCCTAGACTGGACGACAGATATCGCCAACGCGCGCGAGCGCATCGGCTCGCAGGTGGCATTGCAAGGCAACATGGATCCCTCCATGCTCTATGCTTCCCCCGAGGCGATACGCGCAGAAGTGGGATCCATTCTTGCTGGGTTTGGCAGCAATCCCGGGCATGTGTTTAACCTGGGTCACGGCATTACTCCGGCGGTAAATCCCGATAACGTTGGTGTGTTTGTTGAGTCAGTCCATGAGCTTTCAGCCGCCTACCACGACGCATAACAGCGCAGCCTGCGCAGTTATTGCGTTAGGCTCGAACCTAGCGCATGAAGGCGAGTCTCCCGCTCAGATTGTCATCGAGGCGGCTAAACGCCTGCAGCCCCTCTCGCTCTGCGTACCTCGATTGTCGAGGATCTATTCGACTTCAGCCGTTGGTTTGGGCGCTGGCGCCCCAGACTTCTGTAACGCCATCGCCATTATTGAGCCTGCTGCAGCGCTAAGCGCGCAGGAATTACTCGACGGCTTGCTCGCGATTGAACTTGAACTTGGTCGGGAGCGGCTGCAGCCCCGCGCCGGTGCTAGCTATGCTTCTCGGACTATCGATCTCGATCTAATCTATTGCCGCAATGAAACAATAGACTCCCCGACGCTGCAGCTGCCGCATCCTCGGGCTGCCGAGCGTGCGTTTGTTCTCGAGCCACTTGCAGAGCTTTGGCCAGATCTAGTGTTGCCAGGGCAGCATTCATCTGTCGCAGCGTTGCTGCGGGCACTGTGACTGTTAGTGGATATCGCCTCGCTATGAGTGCGCTATTTAAGTATGTGTTAAGTATGTGCCTTAAGTATGTGCCTTAAGTGTGCGCGCCCCCCAAGGGTCAACAGTCTTTTGGGCTGACCCGACTGTCGCCACATTTTGGGCAAGATTTATAACAAATTTGCGGGTTGTTCAGGGTATCGACAGGAGCGAATTGAGTGCTATGCTTCTACAGGTAAGAAACCAAATTAAGGTCACACACGTGAGCGTCATTTCTGCATCAGGCATTTATGCGAGAGCTCTTTCAGAGCTCTCCGCGACGGAAGCGCCCAGAGCGAGGAGATTTTCGCGAGCGCGCTATTTGCCTGGTTTAAATTCGGTGTTTTCGGCCTCTTTTGCTGCTGTGGCCTCTGTGGCGATCAGCTTGGTTTCGGCTACCGTGCAGGCGCAAAGCCTCGGTGGCGGCGGTGCTGGCTCTAGCGATCTTCAGGCAATTAGCGCGCTGACCGTCAATCAACGTGGTGGCTTCGAGAGTGCGCTTGCGCCGGCCAACAGCCAGTCGGCTAATTTTCTTGGGCAGGTTTTGCCCAGTGTTGAAGGCAGTGCCAGTTTTCGGATCGGCCCTTCGTCTATTCTAAACGGGGCCGTGCCCGCGCTGAGCATCGCGCGAAACGTCGAAGAGACGGGATTTGAGGGCGCTGTCGTTGAAGACGCGCTCAATTTTAATCTCGGCGTCGCTGTAGAGCCTATCGACGGCCTCAATGTAAGCGCCGATGCGTGGCGTTTAGAGGTCAACGAGACATCGGCTCAGGCGAGTATGGGCCGCGACTGGCAGCCCGGTACCTCTCAGCTTTACATTCAAGATTCGACAATCAACGAGTTCAATGTCGGTAATCCGCTTGCTGGCTCACAGCTCGAAACCAACGGGTTCGATTTGAGCGCGTCCTATGTGTGGGACACTAGCCGTTTCGGGCAGTTTACGCTCAGCACGAAGTCGACTTATGTACAAGATTTTGAGAATGCGGGTGGCTTGCTCGAGCTAGGAAGCGACGAGCTCGGTGCAATCGACGAGCGGCTTGTCAGCCCCGAGTTACAAAGTAGCATGATGCTTTCGTGGCAGTTTGGTAATCACACAGCAAGCGCGATAACTAACTATTTCGATTCGTTTAAAGACATAAGCGAGCTCGATCTCGACGAGATCAATGATCTGGTCGACAACATTACCACCTTCGACCTGCAGTACGGTTACAGCGTGAAGGCTGGCGCGAAGGATCGCGCGATTATCTCGTTCGGAATCCGCAATCTATTCGATGAGAAAACGGCTCAGATCCTCAACTCATCGACCCGTCTCCTAGACCAGAACGGTCGCGTCGCCTACGGCTCGATTAAATACCAATTCTAGAAAACTAAGACGCCCGCGCCCACGTGGTTACCCTTTCGATGAGCGTTCTGCTCTAGCCAGACACCAAACATCGACGCGCTTAACGCCGGCATCGAGTAAAGTCTCGGTGAGCGAGGATACTGTTGCTGTCGTGGTGACAACATCGTCGATAACGATCACGTGCTTGCAGCCATTCAGGGCTGCTCCTTTCACGATCCCAAACGCCCCGATGAGATTCGCTTGCCTTTCGGCTTTTGTTTTTGCCTCAGTTTGTGGCGTGGTGTGACGGGTTCTTGCTACGGCGTCGCTAAGATTGGGCAGGGCAAGCCGGTGCGCAACCCGCTGGGCAATCAGTCGAGCCTGATCGAATCCGCGTTGTCTTAACCTTCGGGGGTGCAAAGGAACGGCAATCACCGCACAAGGTTTTCTGCGAGTGCTAGCCTCTTGTCGAACGCCGGCGTAATACGCCTCCATCACGAGTTCGAGCTCTTTACTCAGCCCCGCGCCGATATCTAACCGTTCGTTGAATTTGTAATCTGCAATTAGCTGATCGATTGGCGTAGCGTAGGCGAATGCGCCGCGGCAGAGTGCAAATGAGGGAGGGTGGGTGGCGCAGCGATTGCAGGGCTCACCTTGGTGCTCGCTCTGTGGCCCGGCTTCGCTCTTATTGTCGCTCTCGCAACTGAGTCCGCAAACAGTGCATGCGTGCTTAATGCGGGGCAGACTCAGAAGGCAATGGCTGCAGAGCGTGCTGTGCGTGTCTGAATCAAGGCCGCAACAGCAGCAGAGGCCGGATACAGTCCGAGCTAATCGATCCGCAACAAAGCGGCGTACTTGACCTCCATACACAAAAATTTCGGAAACTAAATCAGTCAAAAGTCGCCTCGCGATCGTTGGTTGCTCGTAACAAATGTGTCGAGCCCCTTTGGTGTAGTCGCAAAACGCGACGATTGCCAGTTGAGCCGAAAAGCGCTGGCGACTCACCTCGCGCGGCTAGGGTTTCTAGGGTTCTTCCCCTATAATCCACGAGTAATTGAGTGCGGTAGAACGAACTGCCTGCAGCAGCGTGCTGCGATGCAGTGTCATCAGATTAGAATGTTCGAGGAGAATACCAATGCCAGCCTACAGAGCGCCGATCCAAGATATCGGCTTTTTGCTAAACAACGTGTTCGATGCGGATAGCTTGTTTTCATCGATGCCGGGCACTGTGGAGGTGACGACCGACCTCACCTCAGCAATCGTAGAGGAGGCGGGTAAAATTGCCGAAGGACTGCTTGCACCGATTAACCGGAGTGGCGATCAGCAGTCATGCCAATATAANGACGGCGTAGTGACAACACCCGATGGTTTTAAAGAGGCCTATAAGGCCTACGCTGAAGGTGGTTGGGCGGGGCTGACAGGTGAAATCACCTATGGCGGCCAGGGCATGCCGAAGACGCTGTCTGCGTTAATTGAAGAAATGAGCTTTGCAGCAAACTCCTCTTTCGCCCTGTTTACGATTCTTACGACAGGTGCGACGCTCACGTTGAGTCACCACGGTAGCGACGAACTTAAGCTGCGCTATTTACCAAAAATGTATGAGGGCATCTGGACAGGCACCATGTGTCTTACCGAACCGCATGCAGGTACCGACCTCGGCATGATTAAAACTCGCGCTGTGCCCAATGCCGATGGCAGCTACAGCCTGTCGGGTACCAAAATTTTCATTACGGCAGGTGAGCATGATCTTGCCGAAAACATTGTTCATTTGGTTCTCGCTAAACTGCCCGATGCCCCCGCAGGCCCGCGCGGCATCTCCTTGTTTCTCGTACCTAAAATGCTCGTCGATGAAAACAGCGAGCTGACAGGTGAGCGCAACGGTGTGCGCTGCGGATCGATCGAGCACAAAATGGGCATCAAAGCATCTCCCACCTGCGTGATGAATTTTGACGAGGCGACAGGCTATTTGGTTGGTGAGCTAAACAACGGCCTCTCGCACATGTTCACTATGATGAACTACGAGCGCCTCTCGATGGGCCTGCAGGCGAACGGCCTCGCCGACAGTGCTTATCAGGTCGCGGCGGCTTATGCGAAAGACCGTGTGCAAGGACGTGCGCCTAGCGGCCCCCAGCAGCCCGAGGCAAGCGCCGACCCGTTGCTTGTTCACCCTGATGTTCGNCGCCTGTTGTTAACAATTCGTGCGAATATTCTTGCAGGTCGATCGCTTTCAATTTTTGCCGCGATGCAACTCGATATTTCGCGGTTCCATCCTGATGCCGCTGCGCGAACTCGCGCCGACAAACTCGTTTCTTTGCTGATTCCTGTGCAGAAAGCCTACTGCACCGATCGCGGCTTTGACGCCTGTGTGATGGCACAACAAGTGTTGGGCGGACACGGTTATGTTGCCGAGTGGGGACTCGAGCAGAACGTGAGAGATGCGCGCATCGCGCAGATTTACGAAGGGGCCAATGGCGTGCAGGCGCTCGATCTAATGGGGCGTAAAACAGTGAGAGCTAATGGTGAACTACTCGCCCTGCTGTCCGAAGAGATGGATGCGTTTGTTGCGTCGCAAGCAGGCGTGCCTGCCATGCAGTCTTATTTGGTGTCGCTCGCGACGTGTCGCAGAGTATTAAGTGATGCGACTCTTTTTGTGATCGACAGTGCTGCGAGCAATCCAGAGGAGATTGGCGCGGCCTCTTACGCGTACATGGAACTGATGGGCCTCACGCTTTACTGCTTCATGTGGCAGCGAATTCTGGCTGCCGCGCTGGCTGATAAGGGCGGAGACAATGCAGAATATCTCGACGGTCTGGTAAAAGTGGGTGAGTTCTTTCTGGCGCGACAGGTGCCACGTGTCCACTCGCTGCTCGCAGAGATTGAGGCGGGCTCAGAGTCGCTTATGGCGATGGCCGCGAATCAATTCTAACAAGCGTGAAGTGGTCGAACTAAGCGGCAGGCCAATGCGCCTGCGGCTTTGTATGCGCCTGCAGCTTAGAGCGCGCCTCCGGCGATAAAAAGCCATCCACCTCAGAGCGTGGGGCCAGGCATAAACATCGATAGGCCCGCAGCAATAGCGATAATTAGCGTAAATATAATCGCAAGTCTAAACCGCCGTGCTGCGTCTCCAGCCCTTGCAAGTAATGTCGATACGTTGATTGAGGTGAGTGCCTGGGGTTTACCGCCGTCGTCTTCGTCACCTTCGGGCAAGGTAAGCAATCTCTCATAGAGCAAAGGCGGGATTGGTGCCGACGTCAATAGGTCTTCAATTCCCGATTCGACGCTGCGCACAGTGTCGAGCATTTCTCGCAAGTCCTTATCCGAATTCGCAGCGGCCAAAACCTGTGCATCCTCGGCGAAGGGGTCGCTCAAAATTGCTTTACGAAACGCAGTCTGATCCATTGGGAATTACTCAAAAATAGGGCGGTGAATTCTAGAGGCTTGTAACAGTTGAGTGGTAAACAGGAGATTTTCTTTCAAACTAATTTTTGTTCCGGTATGCACGTCGCACTTTTGGCATCGTTTAACGAGGGCAACCTAAGCGCGCTCTGCGCTTAAGTTGCCTAAATTACAGTGGTTTTAAGTTCACCGAATGGTCAAAGAAGAGGGTATTGCCTTGCCGTATCATTTTGTTTCGTTAGCTGATTTTTTGGCGAAATAACCCATCGCTTGCGTGAGTCATTTGGCAGCCATTATTTAATTTCAAATAATTGCGAAGAGATCTTGCCCGGCTTCGACGCAAACTGATTGATGACTTTGCTGCGCGCCCGAAAAAGTCTCGTCATAACGGTATTGGAGTTGATGTCCAAAATTAGCGCGATTTCTTTGCCGCTAAAACCGCCAATGATTTGCAATAGAAGTGGTTCTCGGTAGTCTTTTTCGAGTCTGTTCATCGCGTCGAGTAGCCAGCGTCGCTCCATTTTATTGTCGGGCTCGATGCTGTCTTTCTCTACGATGACTTGTTCGTCGACATCGACCAGCACGGGCCGGTATCTTTCGTAAAGGCGCGCATTCTCACGACGCAGAATGGTGAAAAGCCAGGCTTTGGCCGCATTGTCATTCTTTAGGCTGTCGAGAGAACGCCAAGCGCGCAAGAATGTTTCTTGGACAAGGTCTTCGGCTAGGGGCTGGCTTTTACAGAGCCAGAATCCATACCGGTAGACATCTTGATAGAGAGAGGCAACCAGTTTTTCGTATCTCGCCCGACGAGAAAGATCCGCTGCGTTATCGATTTTGTGCGTTTTTGCTTCTGCCATTTCCCGGACCACTCTATACGTAGACTTCGTTTTGTAAGTATTTGCGAGCCTTTGCAGGTATCTCTTCGCACCCTGGCAGGCTTCATAAGTTTTACTGCCTGCTTATTTTGTATCAGTTTGTATCACAAATTGCATTCCCACAAGCATGGGAGGAATTTTTTAGGGCTAAGATGGGTAGATTCTGTGCGATTCTGGTTTAGCGTCTCAGTCTGTATACTCTGAGGCTTTAGAGCGCGGGCAATAGTCAGGACTAGTTATGATAGAAGTAGCAATAGCGGGGGCGGCCGGACGCATGGGCCGAACATTGGTTGAGGCGGTCGAAACAAGCGGCGCCTCGATAAAGGTTGGCGCTGCGAGTGTCCTTGCAGACGACCCAACTGTCGGCGCTGACATCGGTCTTCTGGCGCTTGGTCGGCCGTTGGGTGTAGTCGCAAAGCCATCATTCGAGAGTCAAGTCGATGCGTTTAGCGTGCTAATTGATTTCACCAGTCCCGAGGCCACGCTCGGCCACCTCGCGCTGTGCTGCCGCTATGGCAAGGCGATGGTTATTGGTACCACTGGCTTTACACCCGAAAACCTTGCCGCCATTGATGCCGCCGCCCAAAAAATACCCATCGTTATGGCTCCCAACTTCAGCGTAGGAGTCAATCTCTGTTTGCAGCTGCTGCGCAAAGCCGCCGAGGTGTTGGGGGATGATGTTGATATCGAAATATCAGAGGCACATCACCGCTTTAAAAAGGACGCGCCATCGGGCACGGCGCTCAAAATGGGAGAGGTGATTGCCGAGACTCTGGGACGTAATTTAGATGAGGTTGCGGTCTACGGACGCGAAGGGAAGGAGCCTGAGCGCGATCGAAAGACGATTGGTTTCGCCACAGTTCGCGCGGGAGATATCGTCGGCGATCATACAGTCATATTCGCAAGCTTAGGTGAGCGTGTCGAAATAACGCACAAAGCGAGCAGCCGCATGACTTTTGCCAGTGGCGCCGTGCGCGCCGCCGAGTGGGTCTCGTCGAAACCCGCGGGGCTGTATTCGATGCAGCATGTTCTCGGATTAGTCGAATAGATCACGATTCCTTATCGCTTATATTTGGCATTTTGGGAGAACTGCGTAGACAACTTGGGGGTGGTGTCTCTATAATACTCGCTCAGTATGACGAATGCTGAGACCTTTGCGAATTCCTACAAAAGCGGAGTGAAGATATTCTTCATCCGCTTTTTTTGTGCCTGTTTTTCAGTCGTTTACGCCCAGTGGTGGCCCTCGTAACGCGCTCATAGCGTGTAAGTTAAGAGGCTCAGCGCGAGAGAGCGGGCGACGCCTAAGACACGAAGTGCACAGTAGAAAAGGGAATTGAGATTGGCAAGGCGATGACCCGATAACTTAGAAAAGCATAAGGAGTGAGAGTGGCCGCACTAGCTGTATTAGCACTAGAGGATGGCAGTATCTTTCGTGGCGTCGCACTCGGCGCCGAAGGGAGCGCCAGTGGAGAGGTGGTATTTAATACCTCGATGACTGGATACCAAGAGATTCTGACCGACCCCTCCTACGCACAACAAATCGTAACCCTTACCTATCCTCACATTGGCAGCACGGGTACTAACGACGAAGACAATGAGTCCGACGGCGTTTGGGCCACCGGCCTTGTGATCCGCGATCTGCCTCTCATTGCGAGTAATTGGCGCAGCGAGCAAACTTTGCAAGACTTCTTAGTCGAGCGCAAAGTTGTAGCAATAGCTGAGATAGATACCCGCCGTCTCACTCGCGTACTCCGCGATAAAGGGCCGCTTAATGGGTGTATCGTTTCAGGCACAGAGCTAGAAACCCTTGGAGAGGAAGGCGCGATAGCCAAGGCGAAAGCATTCCCAGGGCTCAAAGGCATGGACCTTGCCAAGGTCGTGTCGACTAAAGCGCAGTATCCTTGGACAGAAGGCGTCTGGGACCTGGTCGACGGACACAGGAAAGATGTGCCAAGCCGCTTTCGCGTCGTCGCCTACGACTTCGGTGCCAAGCGCAACATCTTGCGCATGCTCGTTGAACGCGGCTGCGAGGTCATGGTAGTTCCGGCGCAGACACCTGCCGCCG
>JGI20152J14361_10000674_pt1 | contig 24164 bp, 32 predicted proteins | sample COG_02_FD_14361 | JGI IMG/M metagenome (IMG submission 14361)
ACAACTTGAATTTGAGTCTATTGTAAATATGATAAAATGTTATTAATTGAATCTGGTTTTAAGGAATTTCCCATTGGTTGTGCTCCTCTGCGTAATGTCGATGCTAATAAAATAATTTCCTTTGTCAATGACGGAAACAATATATTGTTATTCGATCATCTGAATGGATTTGACAGTGACAATAACAATGAAATATTAACAATATTAAATAAAAAATTAAAAAACCGCCCTAAAATCGGGTATATGCAAATACTCGACGACACCGTTAAGCGCAACTATAGTAATCTTGATATAGTATTTAATTTTAAAAAACAATACCATACAGTATGGAAACAGTTCGAGGCATATAATCAGCATCCGACTCTCAATTACAAAAATTTTGTTTGTAGTTTTAACGGAAGCGACCATGTTAGCCGAAAACTATTGGTTTCTATTTTAGAGAAGTTTGGATATTACAGTCCCGAATATTGTAGCAAAAACTTTTCATATTCAACTGATCTTTTAGACGGACATATTAATGACTATGTGCCAGATCAAATGAATTTGTATCGCAAGTTTTTTATATCTGCAGATAGTGAAGACTTTTTCCAAACTGTTAATAGTTTTGGACATGTGCAATATGCACACCATAAAAATATATACAATTTAGAAAATAAACTAACTGAAAGTTTCTTGCATATCGTAAGTGAAACCATGGCCACTAGTTATGTGCCGTTTGTAACAGAAAAGTTTTTGTACAGCATAGTAACAAGAGGATTATTTTTATCGTATGCTCAACCAGGCTGGCATGCACATATAGAAAAATACTATGGGTTTAAATTATATACCAAACTGTTTGATTATAAATTTGACAGTATAACTAATCCAGTAGAACGATTGGTTGAACTAGTAACTATGATTGGAAAATTTAGTAGATTGACTCGGCACGAGTGGCATGATTTATATCTATTAGAACAAGATAATATAGAATTTAATTATGATCATTATTTTAGTAAAAACTATCTCGCTGAGCTAAAAAAATATGAAAATTAATTATAATTCATATAATCCCGTTATCATACAGTTTCCTCGATTTGCCGGCGGCAAGTTTATTTCTAACTGCCTGGCGTTAAGCAAGTACGCTGTTCCGCAAGATGCTACCACTGCTAACTATCTGCTGGACCATCCAGACGATTATAATTATAGATTCAAGCAAGTGACCAAGACGCTTCCGGCTACTGTAGCAGAAATGAGGAATTGGATTAATAATTACGAATTTGGTGATCGACAACAAGAGTCATCGCTGGCACAACTATCAAACTCCGGCCTAAACTTTTTCTTGGTGGCACATCAGCCAAGCAACACAACAGAATTATTGACACTTTGGAAAAATGCAAAAGTAATAATACTAACAAATTTTAGACAATTTAGCAATATATCATGTGAACGCAAGGCCAACGGCGAAACAATCGAAGGAGTCAGCGGCAACTACTGTGTAGAAAAATACACCTTATTAAAAGGCAGTAGCTGGCCAACATGGGACGAGTTTAATGCAGCTAAATTTGACGTTATCAACATTTCAAATTTACCAATATCTATTAGAGATGAAATTTCCAATTTCTATCCGCCCAACCCTGGTGCTGCTACACTAGGATTTGATATTGATAATTCTATTTTTGATAAATCAAAATTTTTATCAGCTATGGAAACACTATATAATCAGTTAGCATACAATGATTTTAACCGTCAATTAGTTGGAGACTTTTGGCAATCCTACATGGATTTACACATAGACAAACATCAAAATACATAGTATAATATATTAACATTTTTAAAAAGGCAAATCATGGCAAAACCATTTGATATCTCAAAGTTCCGTAAGGACATCACAAAAAGCATCCAAGGCTTGAGCATTGGATTTAACGATCCAACAGACTGGATCAGCACAGGCAACTATGCACTTAACTATCTGATCTCAGGTGACTTCAACAAAGGTATTCCACTGGGCAAAGTTACAGTATTTGCCGGCGAATCAGGTGCAGGCAAGAGCTACATCTGTTCAGGCAACATTGTAAAGAACGCACAAGAGCAAGATATATTTGTTATTCTTGTTGACACAGAAAACGCACTCGACGAAGCGTGGCTTCGCGCACTGGGTGTTGACACTAGCCCCGAAAAGTTGCTTAAACTCAACATGAGCATGATTGACGACGTTGCCAAAACAATTTCCACATTCATGACAGACTACAAAGCACTTCCAGAAGAAGAGCGCATGAAAGTGTTATTTGTAATTGACAGCTTGGGCATGTTGCTTACTCCGACTGATGTTAACCAGTTCGAAGCTGGCGACATGAAAGGCGACATGGGCCGTAAACCCAAAGCACTTACATCACTTGTGCGAAACTCTGTCAACATGTTTGGCAGTCATAACGTAGGCTTGGTTGCAACCAATCATACATATGCTAGTCAAGACATGTTTGATCCGGACGATAAGATCAGTGGCGGCCAAGGTTTCATCTATGCAAGCTCGATTGTTGTTGCAATGAAGAAAATGAAGCTGAAAGAAGACGAAGACGGCAATAAAGTTTCTGAAGTCAACGGTATCCGTGCAGGGTGTAAGGTAATGAAGACACGCTACGCAAAACCTTTTGAAGGCATGCAGGTCAAAATTCCTTACTCAACCGGAATGAGTCCGCACAGTGGACTAGTTGATTTGGCAGAGAAAAAAGAAATTCTCAAGAGAGAAGGCAACAGTTTGGTATTTGTAACTGCNGATGGNGAAATTGTTAAAAAGTTTCGTAAAAAGTGGGAAGCAAACGAAGATGGTTGTTTNGACAAGTTAATGGCTTATTTTTCAGGATTGAAAGAACAAACAGCCGTGATTGAAGAAACGTTAGAAGAAACAACGGAGGAATAACAATGTCAGTAGAATTATCTAGCGAAATTTGGAACGAACTCAAACGATATATCAACACAGTTGATCGAGAAGAAGCCGCAGAAGTTTTAGTTTCTGTGCTAGTCGACAACGACGTTGATCCTGATGATATTCGAGACATGTACAAAGGCGACAAAGAAGTCAAAGTGGCGCTGGCAGCCTACATCAAAGATCTCAGTGACGATCCTGATGAAGAAGAAGAATATGATGAAGATGACGACAACGAATCTGAGTATGAAGATTAATTATGTGGCTTAGCCGTGTTACAAACAATCTAGGCGAAATCCCAGACTTTATTGCTTATTTTGAAAAAGAGCTTGAATCTGCACGACGTGATTGCAACATTGGCGGTTTAGTTGAAAAAAACATTTCAGCATTGCCCGGCATCACTGAACATAGATTTAATCAATTACAAGAAATTGAAGCAGTACTAAATCATTTAAATATACAACTACGCAAGATTCGTCGTCGACACTTTCAAAAGTACTTAGAAGGATACGCCCGTGCGTTGTCCAGCAGAGATGCCGAAAAGTATGTAGATGGCGAAGACGAAGTAGTAGACTTTGAAACTATTATTAACGAAGTAGCGTTCCTTAGAAATCGATTTCTAGGAATTATGAAAGCAATGGAAAGTAAAAACTTCATGTTAGGACATGTTGTTAGATTACGGGCCGCCGGCATGGAAGATATACAACTATGAGTTTTAGAAACGACGAAGAGCGGCACGAACACAGTTTACAAACTCTCAACACGCTATTTGAGTATGATGACTTTATGGAAAGCATTGGATCATTGGTTGATCTTGGGTGCGGTGCCGGAGCAGATCTAGAATGGTGGGCAACCAGAACCACTCGCGATGATGCGCCCATCCCGTTGAACATTCGCTGTACAGGAATTGATATTGCTGACGCACCGTCAAAGTTTAAAAAGTATCCCAATGTCACACATCAGAAGTTTGATTTTGAAAAAGTCAACGAGTTATCATTAAAATCAAAGTTTGATGTGCTGTGGTGTCATGACGCTTTTCAGTACTGTGTCAATCCACTTGACACACTGGCCAAGTGGAATGGCATTGCCGAAGATGGCGGTATGTTGGTAATTGCAGTTCCGCAGACCACATTCATGAACATACGTCAGTTATCGTTTGTGCAGCCCAGCGGATGTTTCTATCATCACACTGTGGTCAGTTTAATGCACATGTTGGCAGTAAATGGATGGGACTGTAATTCTGGATTCTTTTTAAAACGCCCTGACGATGAATTTATCCATGTAATTGCGTACAAAAGCACACATGCACCGATGAATCCAAAAACCACTACATGGCACGAGTTGGTTGAAAAAGACTTATTGCCGGAAACAGCAGTGGCCAGCATACAACATCACAGTATGGTACGACAGCAGGATCTAGTATTGCAATGGATTGACAAAAGTCTATCTGTTATGGGACACCATTAACCGCTCAAGTGGTAACCCAGTGGCAATTTCGTCTGTGTACCATTCAGTGTGTGCCAATTGTTCTAACCATTGAGCACGGTCCGGTCTTGATGGATTGTTTATTGTAGACAAATCCAAGTTACCAACAGGTGCTGCCAAACTAGACGCATCAACAAACGCCGGGACACCTGCTAATATTGCTTGTGATCCCGGTCCGCTGTTGTGGTTGACCACAGCCCACGCTGTTTTTAAACTACGATCATAATCAAAGTTATCGTACGTTCCTTGTACAGGCCTTGGCATTTCTATAACACATCCTGGAACGTCGCCTATGCGCTGTCGCGGATGCGGGCGTATAACAATAGGCTTGTCTGTGTATTCTCTAATCTTACGAGCAGTTTCTGTTAGCCAAGCAACAGTAGGAGGTTGCCCTGCCCATTGCTCGCTGTTAGATCGCTGGGCAGCAATAACAATATTGTATCCATTTGTGATCCACGGCTTGGCCTCTAGACGCAACTGATCTGCCCGCCCTGGGATCAAATCTTTTCCATAATACGCTGTACTCCCGGTTCCGTTCAGTCCCAGTTTCCAAGTACTGCCACGGCGCAACATTCCCACTTCTGCTACTATAACAGACCTTCCGCTTGACCTAAATGCTTGCCATACTTCACGATTGTGTCGCATACGGCCGTGCCACAGTTGACTCCAGATAACAGCAACGTCAGCCGAACTGTCCATGTTGTTGTGTTTGACACCAATCTGGTCCAGACCTGTTCTTATGGCTTCAAAAACAGGTGAACTGTTAAGTGCACCATATTGGTCAAAAATACTTACTCTCATAATATACCTAGTTAAATATACACTTAGTTATAAGGAAAACAATGAGTCGGAAATTCTCTGTGGTTACCACATTCAATGCGCATGGATACAACCAGTATGGCAAAAGAATGATCAACACATTTTTACAAAACTGGCCTGCCGAAGTTGACTTATTGGTTTACGCAGAAGATTGCACAGTGGTAGAATCTGCATCCAATTTAAAAGTGTTGGACTTGCACAAGGAGAGTCCTGCGTTGGTAGCGTTTAAAGAAAAATGGAACAACGTTCCCAAAGCCAATGGCATTATATCAGCGGATCCAGTAAGAAGCCAACGCAAGGATGCCGGCAAAAGTTTTAAATGGAATGCCATACGTTTTGCTCACAAAGTCTATGCTATTTTTGCAGCAAAAAAAGCACACACTGATTGGTTGGTGTGGATGGACGCAGATACTGTATGCCATAGTCCTGTTACACTTGCACGATTAAATGAACTATGCCCGTTGGACAAAGAACTTTGCTTTCTAGGGCGTCGCGGCAAATACACTGAGTGTGGATTGTATGCAATGAATTTACGTTCTACAAATGTGTCAGATTTTCTTAAGAAATTTCAACATGTGTACGACGATGCAGAAAACGGTATATTCACAATGAAAGAATGGCATGACAGCTTTGTATTTGATGTTGTACGCAAATCAATACCGCTGGCGGAACACGACTGGAGCGGGCATTTGATACAAGGCGAAGGCCATCCACTTATAAATTCAGAATGGGGTGCTTACTTGGATCATCTCAAAGGCGGTAGAAAAGCACAAGGTCGTAGTAAAGATCGAGACTTGCTAGTGCCTAGAACAGAAGCGTATTGGAAACAACAATGAGAACATTTGCAGCAGTAACAACAATGAACAAAGCCTATTATGACTTGATAGGGCACAAAATGGTACAATCATTTATCAAGTATTGGCCAAAGTCTGTAACATTGTATGTAATGACAGAAGGATTTGATATTCCAGACCGGGCCGACAACTTGGTCAGTATGGATATCTACGAAACTTGCAACCCGCAACTACAGAATTTTTTAGATTGGCGTGGCACACACTTTACACGCAAGTTTACTTACAAAGCCTATGCCTGGATCAATGCATGTAAAATGTTAACGCAAGACGTACTAATATATCTTGATGCAGATTCAGAAACACATGCTCCTGTGCCGGCCACATTCTTAGAAAACATATTACCGCGCAACAGCATTATTTCGTACATGTATGCACCAGCAACCAGACCCACTGGCGAGCCTGTGGATAATGCAGAAACCTGTATCTATTTCTTTAATAACCAACATCCGTTTGCTAAAACTTTCATGGAAAGATATGAACACATTTATGAATCAAAAGAAATAAGTGATTCGTATAAATTTTGTAAACCGCACGATACCTGGGTAATAGCAGATTGTGTAAAGCTAGCCGAATCCAACAATGTTAGAGTGACAAATCTTGCTCCTCAAAAGAAACATCTAAGTCCCATTGGAAAAACTGTCCTAAGCCAATATTTTTCTCATGCCAAAGGCAAGCGTAAGTACAAAGAGAACGAAAGCACACAATGAAAAAAACAGCATTTGTAACCGGTATGACAGGACAAGACGGTCCTTACCTTGCCAAATATCTATTAGAAAATGATTATAGAGTATACGGATTGGTACAGCGTTACTCCAATCCAAACTTGAGCAACATTGACTATCTTGGAATCCAGAACGATATCGAGTTGGTCACAGGCGACATCACTGATGATGCCAGCATGAATCATTTGGTCAAAAGAATCAAGCCCAATGAATTTTATAATCTGGCCGCACAAAGTTTTGTAGGAGCCAGTTGGGATATTAATAAAACCACTTCCGAAGTCAATGCAATGGGAGTATTGAACATTTTAAATGCTATTTTAAACAACAGCTCTACTACTAAGTTTTACCAAGCAAGCACCAGTGAGCTGTACGGCAACAGCAATACCAATGGTATTCAAGATGAAGATACTCCGTTTAAGCCTAGATCGCCTTACGCAATATCTAAACTACATGCTTACTGGACCACAGTTAACTTTAGAGAAAGTTATAGCTTATACACTTGTAATGGTATATTGTTCAATCACGAAAGTCCGATTCGAGGCAAAGAATTTGTAACAAGAAAAGTAACAGACGGTGTTGCCCGTATCAAGCTGGGACTGACTGACAAGATCACACTGGGCAACTTGGATGCCAAACGTGATTGGGGATTTGCCGGAGACTTTGTAGAAGCAATGCATACGATGATGCAACAACCAGAACCCAGCGACTATGTAATTTGCACAAGTGTACAACACAGCATTAGAGAATTGTTAACTTACTCTTTTGAAGCCGCAGGTATCATCGATTGGGAACACTATGTAGAAACAGATCCGCGCTTTAAACGGCCAGCCGAAGTTCATAGTTTGCATGGTTCATACAGCAAAGCAGAAAAAATGTTAAACTGGAAACCAAAAACGTCATTTAAAGACATGGTAACGTTGATGGTTACAGAAGATATACGGAGACTGTCACGTGAAAATTAAATGGCCAGTTGATGCAGTAATGGGCTTGGGTTGGAGACAACAGTATTTCCGTACTGCCATTGATTTATTTAAACCACAATCATATTGTGAAATAGGATGCCATACTGGTCGTGCTGCCACAGTGACAACCGATTATTGTTTACAATACACCAGCAACTTTTATTTTGCAGGTTACGATCTATTTGAACTGGCCACTGACGAAACACACAAGCAAGAAATCAACGGCAAAGGGTCTGGCAACTACGATGCGTGTGCAAAAAGATTTAACAAACTAAAGGCACGATCGTCAGCTAAGAATATAAATCTAACATACGATCTATACAAAGGCTTTACACAAGACACACTGGAATCACGTAAGTTTGATATGGTGTTTGTTGATGGCGGACACAGTTACGAAACTGTGTTGTATGATTATGAAAAAGTAAAAGATTCCAAAGTGATATTTTTTGACGATTATGACATACCTGATGTCAAACGTGCTTGTGATGAAATAGGCGCTGTAAATTTAATCACTTGGCCTAGTAAAAAGAAACTGGCAGTGCTGATCAATGGCCAATAATTATAAATTGCCGTACGAACAACGTGTTTATTCACAGCACGGAGAAGATGGTATCATTGAGCACTTGTTAAGCAATATTAAAAATCCCACTGGTGTTTGTGTAGAAATGGGATGGGGTCAAGACAGCAAAAAAGCACGTGACGGATTGGCAGTAAACTGTACTCAAAATCTTGTACAGAACAAAGGATATCAGTGTTTTGCATTTGACCTCAATGTCCAAAACAGCATCCCGGCCAATGTTACATTTTACAATGAATGTATTGATCCTGCCAACTGCGCCGAGTACCTGACTAGATTTCCATTGGATGTAGACTTCTTCAGTCTTGATATAGACAGTTTTGACTTTGAAATAATGCAGGGCCTACTGGAAAACAGTTTTCGTCCAAAAGTTATTTGTGCAGAAATAAACAGGAACCTTGGGTACGACTACGAATTTTCATATCCGTATGTAGCAGGCGCCAAGTATAATAAACATGTGTTTCACGGTGTAAGTTTTAAAAAGTACAAAACTTACTTAAAGACACACGGGTACGAATTCTTTACACTAAATTCAAATGGTGTAAACATGTTTTTCTATCGACCAGACGAATTGCATGTTGATCAGCTATCTGCTGTAACAATACAACAAGTAGACGAAGTTGCCAAAAAAGCACTGACACTTGCTGAGTTACACACAGAAATTAAAAACAATTCTTATTGGAAAAACATTACGGTTTGAAAAACTCCACATGTACATGTTTATCTATATCCCAAGCAGGACATGCAAAGTCAACTCCCGGCACGTCTCTTATGTCGCAAGTCATAAAGCCTTCTTTAGTAGGTGTTTTACCGCATCCAAATTCTATTTTCATCTGTATATAATGGGCTTTAGATGAGCCCATGCCTCTCCACTTGCTAGTTCTTTGCTGTTCCACTGAGTGTATGCTATATCGTTACACCATTGTGTTCTGTCAATGTTGTAGTTTAAGTTTTCAATTTGCGATAACAAATGATGTGCCACAGGCCAGGCCATGGATCCATTATGTAATGCAAACACAGGAATTCCCTGAACCACTGCTTCTACAGCACTAAGACTGTTGTATGTTACTACACAGTATGCGTTGTCTAAATCAGCTTGCAAACTGCTGCCGCCTGATGAAGAATCTTGATCGTTGGCTACCCAGTCGCTGATCGAAACATTTGTGTTTGCATTGGCTAACAGTGCCAAATGCCCGCGACCTTTTCTTCCTCTTGGATGCTGGCGTATCACAATAGGGCGATCGGTATACAGTCGTATAGTGTCAATTACCTGCTGTACCCATACTGAAAATCTTACTTTGTTGAACTGAAGGTCAACTAGACTGCTGTCACCTGATTTTTGTCCCATAATAACAATGTTATCTCCGGGACTGCGCCAATCTTTAAGTTGTATACCAGTCGCGGCTTGAAATTTATTCCAGCGGTCAGACGGTGAATTTTCGTTGCCACATATGCCTTGTGTCCACAAATAACTATACCAACCAAGTCGTGTGTATCCGTGACTATGTGCGTACTGTCTAAAATTTGCACTTTCGTGTACTAAGAATGGTTTTGAACTTTGCAATATTTGTTCGTATGATCCTAATATTCCTTCTGTTGTAAATTTTGTTTTAATCTGGTTGGTTTGCAAAAACACATCAGCTTGTTGTGCAACAGGATCGTCGATAGAATCAACCAGCGCATAGTCATCACCTGACACAAGCATTCCTGTGACTATAGATTTTACTCCTTTGACACTGCCGCGTATGCTTGCAATTTTCATACATAAGTCCTAATGTGTTGCCACGCTTCTCCGGACATGATTTCTTTTTGGCTCCAGTGACACATGGCAATCCGTTCTAGCCATTCCTGACGATCTGGCATAGCAGGATTTTCTATTAGTCTAAAATCTGTATTGGCAACCTGAGCTGCTTGACTCTTTTCTGGATCTGTGACAAAAATTGGGTACCCTTCGATCACAGATCCCACTGTGGGACTAGAATTATGATTGACCACAGCCCAGCAATCTTTGAGATCGTCTAACAGTGTAGATCCTGGTTCTGAGATTTTTACATTACGCATGTGACCGACGTCACCAATATGTTGTCTTGCTGATTTATCACCGGGGTGCGGACGTAGTACAATAGGACGGCTTGTTGCTTGCTGTATTTTGGCAATGGTTTTGTTGGCCCATTCGACTATATCGTAAGTTCCCATACTCCATCCGCCGTTGCGTTGCAAGCAGACCAGTATATGATTGCCGTTGCGCCGCCAATCTTTTAAAGCGATGCCGGTGTTGCGACTTATAGATTGCCAGTGAGCAGGATCTGGATTGTCCCAAAAGTAATTTCCTGTACTTGGAAATACTCCATCAAAACTGTATCTAGAGTATTCGTTCTTTCCGCGGTAGTTGAACAAATTGCTGTCAACTACCAGTAGTCTATTGTTGTTTCTCTTTTGAAAATCAAATACTTCTTTTCTAAACAAATTGTGTGCAGCTTGTTTGCCTGTAGCATGTGGCCATCCTTGTATAAAAGCCACGTTGGCATTGACCAACTGAGGACGTGTGGCCAGCACTCCATGGTCGCCAGCAGCCTGAACTCCGCCTACAAATCTTCTTAGCAAATCTGACTTGTGTTGACTTTTTTTGCTAGGCGGAACAGACGCCAAGTATGCTACAAATTTCATTTGATTTTTTCCCAGAATTTTGTAGTTGCAAGACGAGAAGATTCTAGTGCTCCTTCACGTATTTTAACCATATCAACTACTTCTTTCCAATCTTGATCACGTTTTAAAATCCAAGGAGCATATTTCATACTCAAAAATTTACTGCTCCACGGCTCTACCACAATGACTTTTTTTCCTAACAACACACCCCAGTAAGCGCCGTGATAACTGTTGGTCAGGATTATGTTGGCACTGCCCAGTAGTTCTATAGTTTGATCAATGTTACTTCCAGAGTTTACAAAACGCGGTATACTATCATTGCCAAAGTTTTTAATTAACTGTTTCTTGTGTTCAAAAAATACAACATCATTTTTAATTGCATATTCTTTGTCCAGTGCTGGATGCATGCAACTGGCACAAGGCACCCATGGTTGATTTTGATCCCAATCACGAACACCAACTTCGTCAAAATTCATAAGCCAGTCTGGATAGACTATATCGGCAATGCCTCGCTTGTCCAGTGGTCCGTTGTGTCCAGCACCCCAAATGTGTCGCGGCGCAGACACTGGTTTAATTTTATTCATGTACCGTTTGATAAAATTACGGTGTGCAAATTGAAATTCTTCATGGGCTTTTTCGTTGGCCAGGTCTTTAAGATTCCATTTGTGTTTTTGTATACGTGTCAACTGGTCTAAATCTGCCGATGGCAGCAATGACGGAATAGCGTCTCCAAAAAATTCATTGCCAATGAGTCCACCACCACCAACAACCATTGGCAATCGACTGTCGTACTCTGTTTCGTTTATTCGTGTGATGTCAACCACTTGATATTCTTCTGGTTCAAGGAAGTATTGTAATGGGTTACTGGCCAGATCGCCTACATTGTTTGGGTCAGCGCGGTGTACAACAGTAAACTTTGGTTTAGTCATGGTCGGTCCTCTGCTGACAGTATTCGGTTAGTAGCCTTTCGTTGTGCCACTCATTTGCTTGTGGAGTATTGGAAAACTCGTGGAAGCAAGGTGTACCTAACGTGTAGTGCAGTAGTTTGGCATCTTTGTTTTCGCCAAACTCATCTGGTAACCAATTCCATTCGATGGGCAATTCCCCTATGCGGTTGTCATCTAACCAGGTAAATCTGTGTAAATCAGCACCTGTACTTTTTTGTATAAATTCTGGTGTAAGTACTTTATTAGGATGATTGGCGCAGTTCCATAATATGACACTTGACCAGTTCTTGCGTGGGTAATCTTCATTCTTGCTGCCAAGATACTTGACAGGCATTCTAGTTTTGTAATTGTGCTTGACTACCATGACATCTTTGCATGGATCACGCATGTCCCACAGTTTGGTAATATCGTCTCTGACAATCATGTCACCGTCAATGAAAATAGCCCATCCTTTAAATCTCATCAAGTGCGGCACCAAGAAGCGAGTGTAGATAAAGTGGTTGGACCCGTCTTTGTGGGTTTCTTCGTAGTCGCTGAACAAGTTCAACGCCACTGGAATAATAGCAACTGGTTGGCTAGCGTGTCGGATAATGCTGTTGACACAAGTATGATAAGCAATTGCTTCTCTTGGATCGTAGCCGATGAAAATAGGAATAGGTAATTCGGGGTTGATAGTCATTGTGTTTGTTTGATGTTTGAACAATCGGCGATAATATAGCCACCGGCTTGTATATACTTGCAATTGCTCCATTGAGTAGACAACAATGCAGTAATTGATTCTTGTGTGAATGATTGTCGCCATTCTGACTTGGGCACAGCTCTTGCCAATACCATAATAATAAATCTATCAGCAAACGGTGTTATTGCCTGCACAAAGGCTGCAGGATCTTTGATGTACTCCAACACGCCGAGCACAAGGCCTACATCGTAATGCTTGTCTAATGCGATGGTATCAGTATCAAAGTCAATTTGAATGTCAGCAGTGGCTACACGATCTAACCCGATGTACTCACGGAATGTTTGATAGTTCAATACACTTCGATCACCGCATCCAAAATCAACTACACTACAATCAGCAAGCTCAAATTGATCTAACATTACATTGCGTTTTGCCCAAGTTGGTTCAATCATCAAAGTATACTCCTTTCAAATGATTCCATGCTGTGCCGTCGTTTAACTCGTTCATATTCCAGATCATATAAGCAGCGTTGTGCAACCATTGTGTGCGATCTATGTCTGTTGCCGGGTTGGATAAATTTTCGATTCGATTGCTTATGTCCCACACAACACTTTCGTCACTGAGCGGAAAAGTAGGAATGCCCTCACAGGTACTTTCTACCAATGCGTTGCTGTTGTACCCCACAACTGCACAGGCAGCATCAAAATCTTTTTGCAATCCAGCACCGCCTTCGTACACTGTACGCTGGTTCCATGTTTCGCTCAATGTTATATTTTTTCCTATAAACTTGTTGAAGTTTATTTTCTTTGTTTTCAAATGTGGGCGAATCATTATGGGTGCGTCTGTGTACAACTTGATTTGTTCCACAGCGTGTGCTATCCACGCTTCGTAGGTGTTGTACTTTTGATACAAGCTGTTAAGAGTTGAATCACCGGGCTTTTGTAAACACAGTAGCACATGACCATCACGTTGTTGCCATGGCTTGATTTCTATGTTTTGTAATTTTTGTATATGATTCCATCTATCTGGCGGACTGTTGGCATTGTTGAAGTTGCCGCTTCTTAAGAAATGTCCCCACCCTAATCTATAATAGCACTTGTCTGGATAGTGAACTGAAAAACTGTTTTTTCTAAACAAATTTGATTCGCAAACAAGCACAGGCTTTCCTGACGCTGTTATAAAATCATATTCTTCTATGTGTTGACTCTTGCGCTTCTTTACGTTGATTTGAAAATAACAATCAGCATTGTGTTTGTCTGGATCGTCAAAATTTAATATCTTCCAGTTGGGTATTTTAAAATCAACTTGAAAAAATCTATTGATCAAGCCATTGAATGCTACAACACGGGTCATTTGCGTTCGATATCTTCTTCTACACAGTTCTCGCCGTATTGAATTTCGATCAGTCTAAGTGGTCGATCAGTTTCGTTGCACAACATGTGCCATTCGTTTGTGGCAATAAAAGTATGCTGGTGCGCTGTCATGTGACATTTCAAATCGTGATCAGTTGATTTGTCCAGTGTGTATACTGCACCTTCACCTTCGGCAACAAACCAAAACTCTGCACGGTGTTCGTGACGTTGCATACTTAGACAAGTTTTTGGAGCAACTGTGAGTTCTTTTAGTTTGACATTGGTACCAACTTCGTGTAGCACACGATAATATCCCCATGCTCGTCTAGTTTTGGGTTTTTTCCATTCTTCTAAAATCCAACTGCTTGAGTTGGCTTTGTTGGTACCGCCTACACCGAACTCAAATGTCAACCGATCATCCTCAAAACTCATTTCCGGAATGTTTACATTGGTACGATCACCACCATTGGCAAACACCAAGTCTGCATCAGGATATAACTGTCTTGCATTTTTAATAGCTTCTACAGCAGACCCGTCGTCGTCGTTGAACAACAAAACACCGTCCACTGGTTTGAGATTTTCTATAATGCTCACACGCTCTGTGACAGGCATAAACGACTTGCCCTTCTTTCGTTCAAGCCATTGGTCTGAATTGACTCCGACAATAAGTCGATCACCCAACTCACGTGCCGCTTTAAGATATGCTATGTGTCCGGAATGCACAGGATCAAACCCGCCGGTTACTATTACGATTTTCATAAAGATATTTACCGTTATATACGCACATAAATATAGAATGACACCAGCAATTGCTAACACAGAGCCCTTGGACTGTGCCTGTGTAATACACGGCGCTGGTTATGATTGGATTTATGTAGAGCGTTTGTACAGCATGTTGCGTAGACATTTGACACGCCCTGTTCGATTGCATGTTTATACAGAAGCCAATAGGCCAGTTCCAGATCATTTGATCAAGCATGCATTGCAAGACTGGGGATTTGCAGGACCTAAAAAGAGTTGGTGGTACAAGCTACAATTGTTCAACACACAACATCATGTGGGTCCTATGCTGTACTTTGATCTAGATGTTGTTATTGTCAACAACATAGACTGGCTTTGGCAGTTACCATTGCGGCATTTTTGGACCATTAGAGATTTCAAGTATTTGTGGAAATCAAATTGGACTGGTGCAAACTCCAGTGTTATGTGGTGGGATACAACACAATACAAACACATATGGGAAACTGTGGTGAAACAGGATATTAATTTTTTCACCGCTAAATACCGTGGAGATCAAGATTTTATCTCAGATGTTATACCGGCATCACACCGCCGCTTTTTTCACACAGAGTGGGTAAAAAGTTGGCGTTGGGAATGTTTAGACGGCGGGTTTGACTTTCGTAGTAGAAAGTATTTGAATCCTAGCTCAGGAACAACAGTAAGTAAAGAAACAAGTATTTTAGTGTTTCATGGCAGTCCTAATCCCCATGAAACAACAGATCCAGTGATTGCAAAACACTGGCAATAATAAATAAACATAACAGAAGACCAAAAAAATGGCCAATAGAACACTACAATTTTATGGAATGGCGTACGGTGACGTGCCAGTCCAATTAAACGCACACATCAACGGTGAGTTAGTTTTTAGCGGACCCGTTGCTACAACAGCAGGGGATCTACCACCACAACCCATTGACATATCAAGCGCTCCGGTATTATTCAGCATTGCTGATTCTGCTTTATACCCAACTAGTTATTCTGGTGCATACCCAATGACAGTATCGGTTGCAACAGGATCGGGTATTGCAATAGGTCCAGTATGGTCTAATTACCAACAGGCCAGGGACAGTGATCAAGTTCCAGGAACTGCTGATGTTTTCGACGGTTGCTATTATGGTACGCCTACAAACTCAGAAGGCACAGTTGATCCACGCAGTAGCGTACAAATTAATGGTGTTCAACAAGTTCCACCATTGAAAAAATCCAAAGGCTGCTGGACTTGGGTAGTTGATAGTGGAAGTATACTTGAGTGCAATCTCAACGTTGGCCCGGGCAGTGAGTAAAAATCACACTTAGCGGTGCCAAAAACCCTGTTTTATACAGGGTTTTTTTGTGGTTGACGTATAATACGCCTTTTGCTATAATATGTACATAGAGCAACAAAAAAGGACCTAAAATGCAGTACACGTTGATTACAAAAACGGGCAAAGTCATGCAATTTTATGTCAAGTCTTTAGCAGACACTTATCAACTCAATCTGGGAGGTGTCGTTTTTACACAACAAGTACTCAGCACTGAAACAGTGGTCAACAACCCAGTTGACCAATAATTGCTCTTTTGCTATAATATACACATAGACAGCAACAACAAGGAGTTAAAATTGAACGCAATTCGTATCAAAAACGGTGTTTACCGCAATCGTCCTGTCAACAACATCAGCTTCAAACTTGTAAAAGGTTACACTTCTGGAGCAAAAGGCAATTATGTAACTGTGGATTCTGATGGCTACTTTGGCCCAGAGTTTAAAACTGTTCGCATCCGTGTGGATGCTATTGAAGATTTTGAATACATCAATGGAGAAAATATGGAGCAACAATCAGCACCCGCTGTTCCTGTAGTAGAAGAAACTGACGAGCAAGCAATCAACCGCATCCGTGAGCGATTTGACATTTTGACTGAAATGACAAAGGCAACAGTGAGCGGTGACATTCGTGCTATGATTGTAAGTGGCCCTCCTGGCGTGGGCAAGAGCTTTGGAGTTGAACAAGAAATCGAAAAGTCTTGTTTGTTTGACAAATTGGCTGGCAAGCGACTTCGTGCAGAAGTTGTCAAAGGCAGTGCTACCCCAATTGGCTTGTACCAGACACTTTACAAATTCTCCGACGAAAATTGTGTTGTGGTGTTTGACGACTGTGACAGCATTTTGCTAGATGATGTTGCTCTTAACTTGCTGAAAGGTGCATTGGACTCTGGCAAGAAGCGTACCATTTCGTGGTTGAGTGAGAGCAGTGCTCTACGACGTGAAGGTATCCCAGAGCGTTTTGAATTCAAAGGCAGTGTGATTTTTATCACCAACTTGAAGTTTGACAAAATGAAGTCGCAGAAGCTCAAAGATCACTTGGATGCATTGCAGAGTCGTTGTCACTATTTGGATTTGACACTGGACACCATGCGTGATAAGATTTTGCGTATTCAACAAATTGCCAAAGACGGCGTGTTGTTTGCAGACTATGACTTTGAAGAAGAAGCACAAAAAGAGATTATCTCTTTTATGGATACAAATCAAAATCGTCTGCGTGAGGTGAGCTTGCGTATGGCATTGAAGATTGCAGACTTGCGCAAACTGAGTTCCAACAATTGGATGCGTTTGGCAGAAACAACTTGTATGAAAGTTGCTTGAACAATTTAACTCCAGGGTAGACAATCTACTCTTTACAGCAGGTATTAGTAAAATAGTACCTGCTTTTTTTTTGACTTTGCTGTTTAAATAGTGTATAATATAGAATGGATATGCATATTGAACTTAGTAAAAATCTCACTTTGCAATTTCGGCTTTTAGACTCACCGCTGGCAGAGCTATGGCTGGAAAGAATGAGTCAACGAGATCAGTACCCGCTTGATCATCCAGCTAGATTTTACGGGTTTGACTCAATGGATACCGAAGCAGTTCGTGCTACAAAAATGATAGTCGATTGTATAGACACAATCAACTCACATCAACACATTATTACAAAACCATTTACAACAATACATGACCAAGACTGTTTAAATTATTTGCATCACATATTCGAAATATATCATGGGATGTTAGATAAGCAGGATAATGATTACTGGATTAATGCTCCGGACGCTGTCAAAAAAGCACTCGCAGAATTAAATTTGGCAGTTCATAGATGCGAATCAGTATATCAAGGAGCAAAGCCTAGATTTGTTTGTACTTGGTTTGGATTACCAAAAACTAAAAGACTACCGGCTGGCATCATAGAAAAATATGGAACATTATCATTGACATTTGGAACCGTGTATATAAATTATGTTGAAATTGGAAAGACATTAGCAGATCTGGCACACGACAATGATAATTATATCGACGACGATGCATTTAAACCATTTGATTTTTATAGTGCAGACTTTGTTGTGAGATTTAATACAGTATCCGCCCAACAAACAACTATCAAATTAATAGAAATGGAAAAATACTTTAACAAACATAAAGACTTTTTTCAAAGTAGAGGCTATAATACATTCGATCATGAAAAACTCCTGCCATATCATTTACCAGTAGCCCAATTAGTTGAAACAATGCCGCAAGAACAATTACTCAAACAAATACAACAACAACAATATATTAACAAAGTATATTTTAAATGAAAACAGCCACAATCATAATCCGAGACGAAGTCAATATCAAAATTGAAGGGCTTGAATTAGATGCACGCCGTGCATTGGTCAATGCTTTCAAATATGATGTGCCTGGTGCTCGATACTTGCCCGCAGTGCGACTAGGCAGATGGGACGGCAAAGTCAGTTACTTCCAATTGGGCGGCAGTACCTATGTGAACTTGCTGCCAGAGATTGTGCCCATCCTTGAAAAGTTCAACTACGACATTGAGCTAGACGATCAGCGCACATACTCAACCACATTTGACTTTGACCACATCAAAGAAGACTCATTTGCTCACAAGGTATGGCCCAAGACACATCCCATGGCCGGGCAACCTGTGGTGTTGCGTGACTACCAAGTGGAGATTATCAATGCGTTTCTTGGCAACCCACAATGCATACAAGAAGTGGCCACGGGTGCTGGCAAGACACTAATGACAGCGGCACTGAGTTTGAGCATTGAACCGTATGGTCGCAGTATTGTTATTGTGCCCAACAAGAGTTTGGTCACACAGACTGAAGCAGACTACATCAACTTGGGACTGGATGTGGGTGTGTACTTTGGTGACCGAAAAGAGATTGGTCGTACACATACAATTTGCACGTGGCAAAGTTTAAATGTGCTGATGAAAAACACAAAGAGTGGTGTAGCAGATGTCACTATTCAAGACTTCATCGAAGATGTTGTGTGTGTAATGGTAGATGAAGTACACATGGCCAAAGCTGATGCGCTCAAAACACTGTTGACCGGCATCATGTCTAGAGTGCCGATTCGGTGGGGGTTGACCGGAACTGTGCCCAAAGAGCCATTTGAGTTTCAAGCATTGAAGTGTAGTTTAGGACCTGTTATCAATCAGCTCAGTGCCAGCGAATTGCAAGATCGCGGAGTGTTGGCACAATGCCACGTGAACATTGTGCAGTTGGTGGACCATGCTGAATTTTCAAATTACCAAAGCGAATTGAAGTTTTTATTAGAAGAGCCAGATAGATTATCGGCTATTGCCAACTTGGTAAAGCATGTCAATGACACAGGCAATACATTGGTATTGGTAGACCGTGTGGCAGCAGGCCACGCCTTGATCGAGCGCCTGGGCGATCAAGCTGTATTTGTATCAGGTGCAACCAAAGCAGGAGCAAGACAAGATGAATATGATGAAATTGCAACAAGCACTGGGAAGATTATTGTGGCGACTTATGGTGTGGCCGCTGTGGGTATTAATATCCCTAGGATTTTTAATCTGGTTCTTCTTGAGCCCGGAAAGAGCTTTGTCCGTGTTATACAATCAATTGGGCGAGGTATTAGGAAAGCGGAAGACAAAGACCACGTCCAAATCTGGGATGTGACCAGCACCTGTAAGTTTGCCAAACGACACTTGACCAAACGAAAAGTATTTTACAGAGATGCCAACTATCCCTTCTCACAAGAAAAACTAGAATGGAAATAATGGTTGTAATTTTTAACAAACCTGCTATAATAACAACATGCGTATATTAACTTTAGATAAAAACGAACCATTTGATCTTGACCATCTTCCTGAAGAAGTAGATGATATGAGATTTGCTATTTTTGACAATAGCGATCCCAAAGATCCTGACTATCATTATATTCCTTTGATCTTTCTTGAAAGTTTTAATGCGCCTGCACTGGTATTAAAAATCGGCAACAACAAAATTCGTATGCCCATGGACTGGCAAATTCTTATTGGCGAACCGGAAATAGGTGATCTTGAAGTGTTGCCACTGACCAGTATCAACGATCGCGGGTTCAAAGTATTTCAGTTCAACCCATTGAGCAGTTTCCGTCCCAGCTTTCCAGACATTGAAATCGTAGATGTTTATCACGAAGTGGCTTGGTATGCTCCCAAGTTAAAAAACGGGCAAATGCTGTGTGTTCCTATCACCGACGGACCAGAGCCCGATTGTGTGTACTTTGTCAAAGACATTAGCCGTAACTGTGAAATTGTAGACTACAGCAAGGCCTGGTAATGAGCGACAAGTTGAACATTGGCAACGAAATGCGACAGTTGGATCGCAAGAACAGAAACTTTTATCAAGAGCTGACTGACGAAGAACGCAAAAAGTTTTCGACATTTTTAATGATCAGATGGGGCAGTTCAGTAGAAGGTTCACCGGAACTGCAACAGTTCTATCTCATTGCCACCAATGAACGGCTCAACAAGCATTTCTTTACACTGAGCAAGCACCCAGAACTGCAATGGCTATGCGCCACCACTGTGAGTCCGGATATGGGCACTCCCAGGCATACTTGGATTGCTCCAAAGAAAAAAGAACCCGGTGCCAGCAGTATACGCAAGCAGTTGTCGGAACTGTATCCGCATATGAAAGATGATGATATTGCTGTGCTGGCATCAATGACAACCAAAAAAGAAATCGAAGAACACTACAAGTTGATGGGTCAAGAAAAGAAAAAATGAAGTACACTTGTCAGTTTTGTAAAAAAGATTTTGTTAAAGAAACAAGCCTCACTGTGCACAGTTGCGAGCCACGTAGACGTAGACAGGAACGTTCTGAACGTGGAGTGGAACTGGGGTTTCAAGCATACATCAAATTTTATGAAATGACGCAGGGCAGTGCCAAGTTAAAAACCTATGATGATTTTTGTAGCAGTCCTTATTACAAGGCTTTTGTCAAGTTTGGACGTTACTGTGTGAGCATACGTGCTATCAATCCTGCAAGGTTCATGGAATGGGTACTGAAACAAAACAAAAAGATTGACAACTGGTGTAGCGACACAGTTTACACAGAGTACTTGGCGTTTTATTTGCGTGTGGAAAATGTCGACGATGCATTGGCCCGTGCAATGGAGTTTGGTATTGATTGGTCAGAAAAAACAGGTAATCCACCGCATGATTGTTTACGCTATGGTGGAACCAATGCAATGGTGTATGCTGTCACAGCAGGACGTATCAGCCCTTGGATAATATTCAACAGTGAGTCTGGACAACATTTTTTAAGTGAGTTAAATCAGGAACAGATCGCTATAGTGTATCCTTATATTGACGTAGATCATTGGCAAAAACGATTTCAGGACTATCCTGCTGATCAAGAGTATGCCAAGGATATTTTGAAACAGGCAGGTTGGTAATGAAAAAACTTTTAATTAATTCAGAAAACTCACTCATTGATCTTTATTTTAACAAATATAAAATTTGGAAAGATTATAATAAATTTTACAACAATGATAATTCTGAATCAATAATAGAAATTAGCCCCGACGGCATCCCTGTTTTTCATTATCAAGATATTGAAAATATTAATAATAGTGCGTCAGAAATGATTGCAATTGACTGTTTAACTGAGGGATTACATAGCAATGATTATTTTTCTAAATACAATAAAGATAAGCATTATTTAATTTTTTCAAATGGAAGTTGGTCAAGTGATAATGTAGATGTTGGTATTAGCTATAGTAATATTCTACATTCGTTATTTTTATTTGAAATGGCGGATACTTATCTTAGCCCAAACAGATTTTGTTTTTATATGGATACAAAATATAATTTTGAATATCCTAAGCCTTGTATTTTTACCAGCCTAATAGGAAATATTAGACCAGAAAGAGACTACGTTCTAAATGGATTAAAAGAAAAACTCGAGTATAATAACTTTATTTTACGTTATTCGGGAGAAGATTTTGGTATCTCTTCAACTAAATATGATATAATAAATTTTAAAAAAGGAGAGTTTGATCCTTACACACCTTTACTTGACAAATATTATCATAGTGTTAGTCAAACTTTACCAATTGCAATGTATAACCAATCTTACGTTAATGTGGTAGTAGAATCAGATATAGACTATGTGGATAATTTTTTCTTAACAGAAAAAACAATTAAATCATTAATAGTTGGCATGCCATTTATTGTTGTAAGTACACCAAATTTTCTTAAAAATTTACAACAATTAGGATTTACTACGTATAATCAACTATGGGATGAAAGTTATGATTCTATTATAGATTATAAAAGTAGAGTAGATGCTGTTATTGATCTTTGCAATAATCTTGGAAAGTTTGATTGGGAATCTTCTAAATCATTACTAATGGAAATTCAGTTAAAAAATCAAAATAACTTTTTAAATTTAAATCATGTTGCCGACCGAGAATTTAAAAACTTTGAAAATATAATTAAACAATTATGAGCGCAGATATTGACATTGACTTTGCTGATCGTAATCAATTGCTGGAGTTGATTCAGCATACACCAGCACGCCAACTGCATCAAGGACAAGTGCGTCGTCACAATTCCGGTGTGTATGTCACCAACATTCCGCAAGATCCAGTCAACCAATGTGCTGCCATTGACTACAAAGCCGCAGAAGAACTGGGATACTTTAAAATTGACCTGTTGAACATGAGCGTGTATCAGTTGATCGCCAGCCCCGAACACTATGCCACAGCACTGGCACAAGAACCTGATTGGGCCAAACTATGGACTGATACAGAGTGGGCTCAACAGTTGGTACACGTTGGCAATTATACAGAATTGTTAAAAGAGATGCGGCCAGATAGTATTCCGCGAATGGCAGCATTTATCAGTATCATTCGACCAGGCAAGGCGCATTTACAACAACAGCCGTGGGATACGGTGTTTGAAACTGTATGGGACGGTGACGAATCTCAAGGCTACACATTCAAAAAGTCACACAGCCTAAGTTATGCAATGCTGGTAGCACTGCACATGAACTTGCTTACTCCATCCTGCGAACAAGTGTAATGGACTTTCGTTTGCTTTTCTTAAGAATAATATCAGCTAGGCTACACACAGGGCCGTGTAGTATTTCAAGATCTTTGTTGATGAATGTACGCAGGCAAGGTTTGAATATTTCCCAGTCTTTTTTCAGGAAAATGTTGATAGGAATACTGCGATTGCTTTCCCACCACCATACGTTGGCCAACTCTAAAAATCGCTGTTTCATTGCTGGATCGTGTATGCTGCCAAAGTCGTATATGGTTGTAACAAGATTATCTTGATTCTGAACTATGCCCACATATTCCGTTGATGCATACACACACAACGTGATAAAAGGATATTGTTCGCTTAGTTTACTAAAGATATCATTGCCCATCTGGATATTTATACCTTACAGATTTGGGCAGTATTAAAAGGACAGTTGCTCGTTGCTAGTATCGCTAAATACATCATATGTATTCAACCACTGCCTACCTTTACCAGCAAGTAATTAGAGTTTTAACTCCTGACACCAGTGGTGCTTATTTCAATCTGAGGTACGATCCTGTGTATGCTAAAAAACTAACAATCAACAAAGGTGTTGACAACGTGGTGTTGTTTGAGTTTATCAATCAAGACGAAAAACCTGTGAATATAACAGGCAGCACACTGACATTTAGAATGGTCAGTCAAAATGGCGACGCATTGCTGGTACAAAAACAAATGGAAATCATCAATGCTGTGTACGGCCGTGCCAAAGTCACACTAACACCTGCTGAACTTGATGCAGTTGAAGCACAACCAGCGGGCTACAGCATTATGCGAGCCAGCGGCAATTTGATAGAAGCAGTGTTTACTGATGCACAAGCAGGCGCCAGAGCTCCAGCTGATATTGTGGACAGCATTTATCCTGAATTTGTGCCCAGCAACGAACTCACAATTCCCACTGTGAACTTGTCGGCACAGACCAGTTACGGCGGCAGCAGTGGATCACAATATCCAGATTGGGCATTGCAAGCAGGACAACCAATTGGATCAACTACTCCTTACCAGTCAACCGAATACTACAGCAGTCAAATTGAGCCACGCGGTCCTGTTACCACCATACAGATGGATTTGATTGGCTATACAGGCACAATCAAAGC
>JGI20152J14361_10000687_pt1 | contig 23944 bp, 24 predicted proteins | sample COG_02_FD_14361 | JGI IMG/M metagenome (IMG submission 14361)
TATAGGCTTAAAAAGCCCATGAAAATTTTAATGCCTAAACTTTTCCCAAAACTGGCAGACCTAAAAAAAGCCTTCCATTCTAAACTTAAAAAACGTTTTATCATATTTGGTAGTTTTAGTTTTCTTAAAAGTAAGTGTTAATAGGGGTGTAATTGTTACACTTTTAAATCATATTTTTTTGATTCCATATTATTCATCTCGAAATTTAGGGTTTACCAAAGCACGCATATTTCTAATATAACTCTCTAATTCAGCAAGTTTTTTAACGGTTACTTTTGTCCCGACTTCCGTTAATCGGTAGTATTTACGAACCCTATTACCAATTTTAACAACCTCAACACCCAATAAACCTTGAGCTTCTAATTTGTGTAATGCTGGATACAAAGCCCCTTCCGTTAATTGAAGCTCATCTTTTGTTATTTGTTTTACCTTTTGAGTAATCTCGTAACCATACATTTTATCATTCTCGTTTAAGAGTTTTAAAATAATGGTTGTTAAACTGCCTTTGTATAAATTTGAAGGTTTCATAGTGGTTCAAATATATACATAATATTCTTATGCATCATATAATTATGTATTATTTTTATCTAAAAAATGCGCTAAATTTTATAGGCTTCACTATTTTTGCTCAAAACTATTATATATGTCATCATTTCATAATCTTTCAGTAAAAAACATAAAAAGAGAAACCGATAAATCAATTAGTATCTCGTTTAATCTTCCTGAAAATTTAAAAGCCTCTTTTGCCTTTAAAGCAGGACAGTATATTACTTTAAAAACAGTTATAGATGGCCATGAAGTACGTCGTGATTACTCGCTTTGTGTTTCTCCTAAAAGTGGAGAATTAAAGGTTGCGGTAAAAGAAGTAAATGATGGTACGTTTTCTGCTTACGCAAATAACACTTTGAAAGTTGGTGACACTCTTGAAGTTGCGCCACCTAAAGGGCGATTTATATTTGAACCAAACGATTCGAAAACTAAAAACATAGCGCTTTTTGCTGCAGGTAGTGGCATTACTCCTATTTTAAGTATTGTTAAATGCGCCTTAGAAGAAGAGGTCTATAGCCAAGTTATATTGGTTTATGGTAATAAAACTACTAAAGACACCATGTTTCTAAATGAGCTTTTGGAACTTCAACATGCGTATAAAGATCGATTTTCAATTCAATTCGTATTTAGCCAACAAGATGAAGACGATTCTATTTTTGGAAGAATAGAAAAAAGCACTGTTAATTATGTGATGAAAAATAAACATAAACATGTTGAAGTTGATGCCTTTTACCTATGTGGTCCCGAAGCTATGATTCATACCGTTAAAGATGTTCTTACCGAACATGATATTGATGAAAACCGTATTCATTTTGAACTTTTTAAAGCTGCTAAACCTGTAGACGTTAAAGAAGATGTTGCTGCTGCTGGTAGCACACAAATTTCAATCACTGTAGATGATGAGACTACAACTTTTGAAATGTCTCAGAAGCAAACCATTCTTGAAGCTGCTTTAGATGAGGATTTAGATGCCCCTTATTCTTGCCAAGGTGGGATTTGCAGTAGCTGTTTAGCCCGAGTTACAGAAGGCGAAGCTACTATGACGCAAAATAATATTTTAACCGAAAGTGAAATTGCTGAAGGTTTAATTTTAACTTGTCAAGCACATCCAACAACTCCTAGTATCGTAATTGATTATGATGATGTTTAATTTCTATATCACTTTAATACAGCGTATTAAATTTTTTATTTAAATAATAGATTTAACTTTATCAATAACCATTTTAGGTGCAGTACTCCCTGCAACTTCTGTATAAGTGTCTGGGTATTTATTCCCATATACCGAAGTTGGTATTAATGGAAACGTAGTTCTATTTGCAACTAACCCATTGTTTTCTGGTTGATTGAATGGTGCAAAACCAGCAAAAGGATGTGTAACACCCCAAATAGTGATTACTTTAACACCTAACATAGCCGCAATATGTGCATTTCCAGAATCCATAGAGAGCATTACATCAAGATTTGAAATGACATCCATTTCTTCATCAAGAGATACTTTTCCAGCTAGGTTGAAGGTATTCTCAAAGTTATTTTCGAATTGATTGAGAATTTCTGACTCATTTTTTCCTCCTCCAAATAAAATAATTCTGTAATCTTTGGATAGGTTTTCAACAACATCCTTCATTAAGTTTAAAGGATACATTTTCCCATCATGAGCTGCAAAAGGCGCAATACCAATAGTTTCTATTGGGTTATCACCTATTAATTTTTGAAGTTTAGAACTTAACACAACCCGTTTAGGGAAACTGGGGTTAGACAAATCAACCTTATAACCTAATTCCTCAAAGACATCAGCATATCTTTGATGCGTTGTTTTAAGTTGTTTAAATACTTTACCTGAAGTCAGTAATTTTTTTTCTTTTCTACCCTTATCAATAGAAATAAAACGTTTGCAGCCAATAAATTTCTTTAGGATTTTACTCCTAAGCACATTGTGTAAATCAGCAACCATATAAAATGGCTTTTTATTGAGCGCTCTTGCTAAATTATACAAACCAAAGACACCCTTATGTTGGCCTTTTAAGTCTGCCGAAAAAACATCAACGTTTTCTAAATCTCTAAAAAATGGTTTAAAAAAAGCTCGTGTTAAAACAGTTATTCTAAGTTCAGGGTGTTTTCGAGTAAGTGCCCGCAAAACTGGAACTGTCATAGCTACATCTCCCATAGCTGAGAGACGTATGACTAGAATGTTTTTAGATGGTTTGGGCATTATATTTCATTTGAAAACGTCTTCGATACTTCGACTGCGCTCAGTATAGGCTACTAAGACTGCCAGTACAATCCCATGTACCTATTAATTATTACTTCTGAGAACGAAGTACAGGATTCAGCTCATCATCATTATACATCTTCATCTGCTTATAAACCTTCATGTACTTGTCGCCTTTTTCAATATCACTTAAAAGCGTATCAATTGCAGTCGATAAGTCAACACGTTGTTCTAATAAAATATCTAACTTGGTCTGGCAAGCTGTCTTATGCTCTATAGAAGCGTCGTTACGTGTAGCCTCCTCATTCATATGGTACACTTTTAAGGCCAAAATAGACAATCTATCTACGCCCCAAGCAGGGCTTTCTGTATTAATAGTTGCATCCGCTTTTACAGAAGCATCTTTATATTTTTCTAAAAAATAACTATCAATGTACTCCACCATATCCGTTCTATCCTGGTTAGAAGCATCTATTTGACGTTTTAATGCTAATGCAGCTATTGGGTCAATTTGTGGATCACGAATAATATCTTCATAATGCCATTGAACGGTGTCTATCCAGCTTTTTCTATACAACAAATGCTCTAATAAATCACTTTCCGGATAAGCGTTTTCGAAAGGTTGATCTACAGTGTTAATTACATGGTATTTTTCAATGACTTTTTGGAAAATTTTATTGGCTTTGCTTGTAAACATAGTTGTAGCGTTTTATAATGCAAAATTACGAAAATTATATAAGAATTTTGTACAAAACAACCGCTACCAAATAATGAAATGTGTTTAAGAATACATTTTAACTTGGCTTTCATTAACTTTACTATTTCTAAATTAGATTTCGACACATGAACATTCATAATATATCACTTCAAAATTCCATATTGAACAATTTCATTTCTGAAATTAGATCTGTTGGTATTCAAAAAGACAGTATGCGTTTTAGACGAAACATTGAACGTATAGGAGAAGTTTTAGGCTATGAAATGAGCAAAAGTTTAAGCTATAAAACTGAACTTGTTGAGACACCATTAGGAAAATGCACTATTAATTTACCAGATAACGATATCGTACTATGCTCTATTTTAAGAGCGGGTGTACCATTGCACAATGGATTACTAAATTACTTCGATACGGCAGAAAATGCTTTTATTTCTGCCTATAGACATCATAAACATGATCCTGAAAGTTTTGAAATTATAGTAGAATATTTAGCCTGCCCTAATTTAGAAAACAAAACGCTTGTTTTAGCAGACCCTATGTTAGCAACAGGACAATCTATGGTCGCAACTTTTGAAGCTTTAAAGCCTTTTGGTATCCCTAAAGAAGTCCACTTAATAAGTGTTATTGGAGCTCAAGAAGGTGTTAACTTTGTTGAACAAAACTTTGATGACAACACGCATTTATGGATTGCTGCCATTGATGACACCTTAAATGATAAAGGCTATATTATTCCTGGGCTTGGTGATGCCGGTGATTTGGCTTTTGGTGAAAAACTACAACAGTAATAACAAAAAGGGAGCAATAACTAATACCGCTAAAAAGATTCCTTTAAACCATTTTTCCTGGACAATATCAATGTAGTTCGCTATAATAATTGCCAAAGGAGCAAATAAAAATAAAAACTCACTTCCATTTTTATCTGGTGCTTGTATAACGATAACAAAACTGATTATGGCTGCTAAAATGATGGTTTTAAACGATGCCCTAAAAGCCTTTTTCTTCTTTTTTATGTTTTGTAAATAAAATATTGAAGACCAGATCCCAAAAGACAATAACACGGTAATGGCGACTAAATATTGAACGGAATTGTAGTTGCTAAAATCATAACTAATTTCTGGAGATAAATTAATTATCTCAAAAAAACTATCATACAAAACTACTGAGACGCTACAAGAAATAATAAAAACAGCACATACTCCCAAAAAAGGTATAATCCAATGCCTGATATTATTATCAGTATATAAAACAAGTGATAAGATTATTAAAATAAAAAATAAAATAGACCAGAAATAAAATAATGCCGCAATAGCGATCCAAAAAGCAGCATCAAAAAGTTTTTTCTTTGTGTTTTTGGGAGCGCGTAAACTAACAATTCTTCTTAAACCTAATAAAACAAAAAAGTTAGACAGCAATACATTTGAGTGACTTGTAGTTTGCGTTATGAATAATAAAAAGAGGCTAAACAACACTATTTCGTAGTTGTTCCTGTTAGTCAAACTGTTCTTATTAACAATAAAATTTAAAAGTAAAATAGAAGCGAAAATTGTAATCAATAGTACCGTTTGCTTTAGCACAAAGTCTAACGTTATTGTTTCATTTACGCTATTAATTCTGGGTAGTACAAAAGCAAAAAGTGCAATACAAAAAACAATAATAAAATATATTGGTCTAGATTTATTAAAAAAGCTTGTTATCATTAACGGTTTTTGTATTTTTGCTCCGTAAATATACTAACTATAAAATGGTTTGTATATAATAAATAAATACAACATGAAAGATTTCTTTTACGCTATACAAGATTTATTTGTTGATGTGATTTTTGCACCTTTTGATGCTTTAAGAGCATTAGAACTTGAAAACTGGTTTGCAGCAAATACCATGTCTTGGATTTTTATAATTATTGGATTTGTTGCCATGGTTTATTGGATGTTACAACTAAAAAAATTCAATGACAACAATGAAGAAGATAAAAGTATTTCTTCTCACTCCTATTTGTAAAACTACTTTGATTAAGACATTAGTTTAAATCGAATCCAATATCTTTACGATAGTTCATTTTATCAAAATGTAGTTTTTCTATACTTTGGTAGGATTTATTTATGGCTTCTTGATACGTGTTCCCATAAGATGTAATAGCCATAACTCGACCACCAGAAGTTACAATTTTTCCGTCTTTTATTTGTGCACCAGCATGAAACGAAATGGAGTCTTTAATAGAATCAACTCCATTAATTTCTTTACCTTTTTCATACGCTTCAGGGTAACCTCCAGACACTAACATTATTGTTGTAGCAGCACGGTCATCAATCTCGATGTTGATTTTATCTAAAGTACCGTTAGCCATAGCTTCTAAGATCTCAACAAAATCATTTTTTAATCTTGGTAAAACTACTTCTGTTTCAGGATCTCCCATTCGCACATTATATTCAATCACTTTGGGGTCGTCACCAACCTTAATAAGCCCAATGAACACAAAACCAACATAAGGTAAATTGTCCTTTTTAAAACCGTTAATTGTAGGTTTTACAATGCGTTCTTCAATTTTTTTAAGAAAGGCGTCTGTAGCAAAAGGAACTGGAGATACGGCTCCCATTCCTCCTGTATTTAAACCCGTATCGCCTTCGCCTATGCGCTTATAATCTTTAGCTGTGGGTAAGATTTTGTAATGCTCCCCATCAGTTAAAACAAAACAACTTAACTCAATCCCATCTAAAAATTCTTCAATAACTACCTTCTTACTCGCTTCGCCAAATTTAGCATCAACCAGCATGCTTTTTAATTCCGCTTTAGCTTCATTTAAATCATTTAAAATAACAACACCCTTTCCTGCTGCTAATCCATCTGCTTTTAAAACATAAGGTGCGTTTAACGTTTCTAGGAAAGCATAGCCTTTTTCTACTGATTCTTTAGTGAAACTCTCATAAGCGGCTGTTGGAATGTTATGACGGTATAAAAACTCTTTAGCGAATTCTTTACTCCCTTCTAATTCAGCAGCTGCTTTTTGAGGCCCAATAACCGACACCTGCTTAATAGCATCGTCATTTAAAAAATAATCGTGAATCCCTTGTACTAGAGGGTCTTCGGGGCCAACAACAACCATATCAATCTGATTATCTAAAACCAATTCTTTAATTGCCACAAAATCAGTAACACCAATATTTATGTTTGTTGCTACTTGAGCCGTTCCAGAATTCCCTGGTGCTACAAATAGTTTTCCGCATTTTGGACTTTGAGCAATCTTCCAAGCAAAAGTGTGTTCTCTTCCGCCAGAACCTAAGATTAAAATATTCATGGAGTTTATTGTTTAACGTGTAAAATGGTTGCTATTAAGCGAGCTACTATTTCACTTATATATTTTTATAATTACTATTTGTTTCAAAAGGCTAAAATTAGCTTTTTTTATTAATTTATCTTTTTAAAAACTTGAATATTATGTTGCATGACAAGTAATAAACTGATTTTATGAAAGATAGATTTTCTACTTCTCTTAATAGTTTCCAATTCCACTTAATTAAGTTTAGCTTATTATTAGATATAGAGTTTTCCGTATTTCTATATTGAGACAACACCTCTGCTAAACCATACGCTTTTTCTCCTGTTTTTAAAATTTTTAACCATAGCGCATAGTCTTGTCTTTTTCTTAATAATGGCATATACTTTTTTCCGATTTTTCTTTGATTATAGATGGCTGTTAAGCAGCCTATTTTATTAGAATATAACATATCCTTATAACCAAGAATTTTAGCAGGTACTATAGTTTTGTTTAAGCTATTTCCTTGATGATCTATTAACTCATATGAGGTATGAGTGAGATTATAATTATTAGATATCATAAATTCTAGTTGTCGTTCTAACTTTTCAGGCAACCAGTTATCATCACTGTCTAAAAAAGCTATAAATACCCCTTTAGCCTCCCTAATAGCTTTATTTCTAGCTACGGCAGCTCCAGAATTTTCGTTTAATTGAAATAGCTTAATACGTTTCTCTGTCTTTTGAAATTTCTTAATTAAAGATTTTGTGTTATCTGTAGAACAATCATCAACTATTAACAGTTCCCAGTTTTGGTGCGTTTGATTTAAAACACTGTTTATAGTTTCCGGAATATAATTTTCAGAATTATAACAGGCCGTAATTATTGAAACAAGATCTTTTGATTCCATTAATTTATGTGAGAAATAAAACTTTTCTTCTTTCCTTTTTGCACTTTAAACTCAGCATTACTATTAATTTTATAATGTATATCGTTTTTAAAATATTTGTTTATTTCGTCATCTAATATTTTCTGTTCATGCCATAGTCAAAACAGAAGCAATATTGAATACCAATTCTCCTTTTTCCTCTTGAATGATCTGATATTCCAAATTAAGTTTATGACTTTTAGATATGTTTTTAAAAATATAATAAAAATATAAACTAGGATAACTGTTTTTAATACCATAAACGGTCTCTCCTATTCTGCCAACAACTTCTGATAGTATTACATGATTTTTTCCACACATACATGATGTGTTTTTTGATGCTAGTTTTATGTAATCCCCAAGTTTATACCTGATTATAGGGAAAGATAGCATGTGCAGATTTGTTACGAGTATTTCGTTATTTACCTCTTCAACTATAACGCCTTCCATGTTTAAATGCATGTTTCCTTTAGGACATTCGAAGGCAATAATTCCAGATTCCGCAGCGCCATACTCACTAATCATTTTAGTGCCAAATGCTTTTATAATTTCTGGTTGATAATAATCAAATATTTTTTCTGAGGTCCCTTTAACCATTAAAATATTATTTGGTTTTTCAAGATTACCGTATTTATTGCTATTGCGGTTTGATAAATACTAGAGGAGTACCCATGGAGATATTTAGCATTCTTTAATTTTTTTATAAACTTAGTTAATTCAGATTCTGAATACGAAAACACCCTGAATCTATTTTGTAAAACATCTAAACACTTCGTTTTTATTTGTTGTATAAATGAACTATCAAAACCCCAGAAATACCCATTTCTATGCCATGGTTTTACATTATAATCACTGTAATTGTGGTTAATTACAGTTCGGTTAAAAGAGTCTGAATATTCGTTTCGTGAAAAAGTAAGGGATTCTCCAGAAGTTCCTGAAGTTTTTGCAGTAAACGTTTTTTTAAATTCAAATTTAGAATGTATTTCAGCATTAAAGGAGATTAGTTCTGATTTTGTAATTATTGGAAGCTTTTCTAGGTCTGACAGCTTTTTTATATCTGCTGGATGAACCTTTTTTTTATCAAATGATTTACGATAGTATTCGGAATAATTATAAGCATGACTAACTAGCTCCGTTAATTTTTTTAATTGGTAAGTTTCCAATTGGTTTAGGGTATATGTATTGGATTGTAATAAAAACTTTTGAATACTTTTAGACGACCGGTTTCTAAAGTCTCTGCCTAAAATATAAATCCATTTAAATACCATGCTTTATTTCTTAATAAGCCTTCTCTTCTCCTTTTATAGCATTAGTTACCGTTTGAAGAATTATTTTAACATCTAATAATAATGACCAATTTTCAATATAGAAAATATCATATTTTACACGGCTTACAATATCATCATCTTTTTCAACCTCGCCTCTAAAACCGCTCACTTGAGCTAATCCCGTAATTCCAGGTTTAACAAAATGACGTACCATAAATTTATCAATTCTTTGGGCATACATATTAGTATGACTTACCATGTGCGGTCTTGGGCCAACTACCGACATATCTCCAAATAATACATTAAAAAACTGTGGCAATTCATCCATACTTGTTTTTCTAATAAATACGCCCACCTTTGTTATCCTATCGTCACCTTTGGTGGCTTGATGCAAATGAGCATCTTTATTTGGAGTCATGGACCTAAACTTATAACAATCAAACTCCTGATAATTAAACCCATTTCTTGACTGTTTGAAAAAAACGGGGCCTTTTGATTCTAACTTAATACATATTGCTAAAATTGGCGTTAACCATGAGAGCACAAAAACGATTACAAACAACGAAAACAAAATATCGAAAAACCTCTTAACAAATTGACTCACAGGTTCTTGAAGTGGAATTACTCGTAATGATAAAACAGGAATATAATTATAATATTCGTATTGAAGCTTCTTAGAATAAATTTCTTTATTGTCTGGAATAAATTTTAACTCACGCAAATTGTTATCAGCGAAATCTTTTAATTTATTTATTTGGTTATTAGATAGTTCGGCTACTGAAAAATAAATCTCATCAATATCATTTTCTATAATATAGTCGAAACAATTTTCAATTGTAAAACCTTCATCTTTTATACTAAACTGTGCATCAAATTTATAGCCAAAATCTAATCTTGTATTAAATGTCTCTATTAGTTGTCTGGTTTTTTCATTATTACCAATCACTACAACTTTTCTGATATTACCTCCTAAAACCGATCTGTATTTTTTTAATAAAAAGATTGTTAAAAACTTGAATACACTTATTAATAAAAAAACTAATAACAGATAATCTCCTAGCGCCAGCCTACTCATTAGAGGTTGCTTAAAAAATCCAATATAAGCATAAAGNGCAATGGCGAAAAAAACTATTTGCCTAAACAAAAGTGGCCCTATTTTAATCAACCTGGTGTACCTGTGTATTTCGTAAAAATGATTTTTAACCGCAATAATTATCCAACAAATAGAGATATATAAACAAAAAGCATAAACGNTCTTTAAATTTATTTCAAAATAAAACACAGCCATATTTATAATGACTAAATCTATAAAACCGAACAATGGTCTTATTAAATTAGAATATCTTCCTTTTTTATAGTCCACTTAATTTTTAATATGTTTTTTGAAATCTTTATGCTCACTTTTGTACAATTCGTCTTCAGATAAAGATTTAAAATAATCATAAGTTATCTTCATACCTTCCGCTCTGCCAACTTTAGGTTCCCAATTTAAAAGTTTTTTTGCTAATGAAATATCGGGTTGACGCTGCATGGGGTCATTTACAGGTAAATCTTTATAAATTACTTTTTGAGTGGTCCCCGTTAATTTTATTATTTCTTCAGCAAAATCACTAATCGATATTTCATGAGGATTTCCAATGTTAACTGGCTCTGCATAATCACTTAAAAGCAATCTGTAAACCCCTTCAACTTCATCATCAACATAACAAAACGATCGTGTTTGAGACCCATCTCCAAAGATTGTTAAATCTTCTCCTCGTAAAGCTTGCCCCATAAATGCAGGGATTACTCTACCATCATTTAACCGCATCCTTGGACCGTAGGTGTTAAATATACGTACAATTCTCGTCTCAATACCATGAAAACGATGGTACGCCATGGTTATAGACTCTTGAAATCGTTTTGCTTCATCATAAACACCTCTCGGGCCAATAGTATTCACATTCCCATAATAGTCTTCAGTTTGTGGATGCACCAATGGGTCACCATATATCTCGGATGTGGACGCTATTAAAACTCTTGCATTCTTAGCTTTTGCTAAACCTAATAAGTTATGAATCCCTAAAGATCCTACTTTTAAGGTTTGAATAGGTATTTTTAGGTAATCTATTGGGCTCGCTGGTGAGGCAAAATGGAGTATATAATCAATAGCACCTTCAACATCAATATATTCCGTTACATCGTGCTCAATAAAACTAAAGTAGGAATTATTTTCTAAATGCTCTATGTTTTTTTTATCACCCGTAATAAAATTATCCATTCCAATAACGTGGTAACCTTCTTTAATAAATTTATCACATAAATGAGATCCTAAAAATCCTGCTGCACCCGTAATTAATACTTTTTTCATACTATAGAATTCGTTAAAATTAATATCATCAATTTACTCTTTATGAAGTTTGAGACTTTAAACAAAAATAGGGAAACATGTAGCTATAATAAGACAGTAATTAAATAACTTGTTAGACATAAATAAATTAAGAATTATTTATTGAAAAATTTTTCTTTTAACACTAAGGCAATAAATTTACTATTCCCAACCAAATAACGCTTCCACATACGTTTGGGTTCTTGAGCAAATCTATAAAACCATTCTAAGCCAGAATTTTGCATCCAAACTGGGGCACGTTTAACTTTTCCCGAAACCACATCAAAACTTCCGCCGACACCCATTATAAAATTAACTTTATTTAGAAGTTTTTTATTTTCATACAAGAAGTTTTCTTTAGTTGGCGAACTAATCGCAACAAATAGTATATTAGCACCACTATCAGAAATCTGTTTAGCTATATCTTGTTCTTCATCTTTTTTAAAATACCCATTTCTATAGCCTGCAATAATTTTTGGAGAATAATCATTTGAATATCTATCAACTACAGTCTTAACAACCTCCTCTTTGGCTCCAAAAAAGAAAATTTTATATTGATTTTGATAGGCTAATTCAACTAAAGCCTCCATCAAATCAATACCAGATACTCGTTCTTTCAAAGGTTTTCCTAATACTTTCGATGCCCATACTACAGCTTGTCCATCAGCATTGATTAAGTCACTTTCATTAACACTTTTTCGTAATTGTGCGTCATTTTGCATAGCTACTATTTTGCCTGCATTAACCACTACGTGATGTAGTCGTTCTCCATTTGATATTGCATTATCTACCACTTGCAAAGTTTCTAGCATGTTTAGATTATCAATAGTTGTATTTAAAATATCTATTCTATTCATTCTTAATCTCTAAAAAATAATAACTAAAAGCATAAAACATCCAGGATTGTGCCCAACGGACATAAGGGACTCTTGATGTTAAAACACTATTTTTCTGATAATAAAAATACCCCTTATTCGACTGCATATTTTTAATTGTCCAATTCAATACTCTATCCACTAACTCAATATTTTCAACTAACAAATCCAGCTTACTTAAAGTGATTATTAACTGTGCAGGAGCATGTATATCTATAGGGTGTGTTTTATTATTATAGTATTTTGAAATTCCTTCTTTTGTAAAAAACGTGTTTAAATAATACTCTAGCCCATCTTTAATATTATTTTGAAACGACAAATCACCCGATACTTCCTGATATTTATAAATACATTCCAGGTTATAGCCCGTATGAAAATTATCTATCCATTGATGAAATGGAAGTGTACCATAAGTCCATGACCCATCTGAAGCTTGCCTCTTACAAACATATGCAACAACTTTTTTAGCTATAGATAATAATTTATGGTCTTGATTATATTTGTATATTAAAACTAATAATTTAGCACCAAGAAGCCCAGCGTTATATACCTGAGTATTATCTAAAGGTGAGTATGAAAAAGTAAAGTCTTTATCTTCATTATATGATTTATTTAAATCATCCAATATAAATTTGGAACAACTTAAAGCTGTTGCCAATAAATCTTCTCTTTTAGTTATTTCATATGCATCCAGAAGGGCCTCTCCTATAAAAGACGTGGCAACGACTGTGGGTGTATATTTTGGCTGAAAAAAAGCTCTAGCTTGCCAATCAAAATTATAACCCCAACACGCTCCTGAATAACCATTTGTTTGTAACTTTAAAAGTTGTGATGCTAAAAAATTTATCTTATCAAGATACTCCTCTTTAGGTTCTTTTTTAAATAAATTACAATAACCTATTAAAAATAATCCTAACCCTTTTGGATTATAATCCTTTTTTATTCCAAAAAGCGATCTTAAATTTATTGGGTTTTTTTTAAAAAACTGTATCCAAGCCAATCTAAAGAAGCGTGACTTCCCTAATGGTGTTTTTTGAATAACCCAGCTGTTTAGTCCATCATAGGGGTCCCAGCCTTTGAATTGTTCTATTTCACAAAAATATCTAAGCTTATCAAAACTTTCTTTTCTATCCAATTTAGTTATTCTTTTAAAAGAAAATGGTTTCTAAATTACTCAATTCTTTTCATGTTAAATTATATTTTGTTGTTCTACATAATAATAAACTCATTAAAATCACAAAAGAAATAATACCACTATGTCTTACAAGAATTGATTCGGTAAGCATAAATATAAAAAAAACCATTATGATAATTATTGCAATACTATCTTTAGATTTGATTGCTTTATAAAAGGAAAACATAAAAATAAATGACAAAGACAATAATCCGAGTATTCCAAAACTTAATACACTTTCTAAAAACTGATTATGTGCATTATATTTATATCGATAACCTTGCTCGAATCCAATTCTAAGATATTCTTCATACAGGTTCTCGTACCCACCTTTAATACCAATTCCGACCATTAGATTATTAGATTTTATAGTATTTATTACTGCTTCCCAATGAATTAGTCTTGATTCTAGACTTGGTGTTTGGTAACCGAATTTTGATATGCCAGAATTTCTATTTTGAAAATTAGGAGATAACATAAATGAAATATACGTAATAATAGATAACAACAAAAATATGCCCTTTTTATATTTTGACACGCCTACTATTAAATTACTCATCAGAAAAAATAAGCAACTGACAAAAAGCGCTATTAAACTAATTCTTGAGCTAATAATGTATAGTATCGCTAATAAAAAGATTATTCCAATAATACTAAACCATATCCTTAATTCTTTTGATTTGAATATGTCAAACAAAAAATAGACAATTGAAATCATAACAAATAAAGCAAAATATGTTGTATGAATTTCTATTACTCTAGAGAATTCTGTATAATAAAAAAAATCCCCAAGATTATTTATCTTAAAGTAAAACGCTTTTGCAATTCCAAATAATGATGCTATAATTACTGAAAAGCTGAAAATCTTTATTATTTGAATTAGAGTACGTCCATCTCTGATCGTTGTAAAAATAATTAACGGTAAAATTAAAAAAGGAAGGTTTTGAATAATAATATCTATTACTATTTCTATATCAGATGAATAAAAAAGACTTAATAAGCTTATCCAAAACATTGAAGACATTATAAAAAAAGGAAGCTTCATTTTTTTTAGATTATTCAATTTATCCGAATAGTTATTGAAGAACAACCAGCTTATAAATAAAAGAATTATACTTTGAGAATTTAAACTATACTTTGGGAAAGGTAAAGTCATAATAACTAAACATAAAGCCCAATAAAAAAAATTCTCTTTTGCTACTTTCTTCATTTTGAACTTATTTTAGTGCATCAATTAAGTAGCTAGTTAATATTTGATGTCCAAATAGGTTTAAATGAATTCCATCATTCATCAAAAACAAATCAGGACTGTCAAGTATCTCTGAAAGATCAATTATTTTAACTTTTGGATGTCCTTTATATTCAAGATAAACTCTTTTAATAACTTCCTCTTTTTTCAAGAGGTTACTATTAGTATAGTTAGGTGGGACAATTAATATTAAATTTGACCGCTTACTCAATAGAAAAAATATAATCTTATTTAGATTATCTTCTATATTATATCTAGCAGATTCATGTGCTCCAATAAACAAAACATACGTGTCTGAATTAGGAACTTTGGTTATATTATCTAATAATGTTTTTGTGTTATTTAATATTTCAGCTTGATATGGAAATCCAAACACGTCTTTATAATTACCAACAAATTTTATATTTCTACTCTTTTTAAAAATATTTTTTCGGGTATACTTGCCTTCCAGCCAATTTAATTGCGAGTCTCCAATCATACATACTGTTCTTTTTCCTTTTTGAATTATTGGCAACTCTAATATAGTTAATTTAGAAGATTGATTAAATTCTGTTGGAATAGTATTTATCCAGTATAACCCATGAAAATTTATATACTTATCAGTTTTTCTAATTGATACACATCTAAAATAATATTTATCATCTATACTAAATGAATTATTAACACTCAATTCAATTAGCTTATTTACATTTTCATTATTTATTCTTAAAAAATTATAAGACAAAGAATCAATCTTAATGTTTTTAATAACTTGAATTTTTTTTACTTCATCCCAATTGTAGTTTAACTGGAAAAATAAATTTTTACCTTTAATACAAAAATCAATAATTGAATACACAATAATTACAATGAATGTAAAAATTATAACTCTATTTGAAGGAAGACTATTCACTTTTATATTTAATGATTTTTGCTGGTATCCCCGCTACTATAGCATTATTAGGAACATGGTCAATGACGACTGCGTTAGCGCCTACAGTAACATTATTACCAATTACTATTGGGCCTAAAATTTTTGCTCCAGTAGCTATATATACATTGTCTCCAATTACAGGCACTTCAAAATGACCTGAACGACCTCCTATAGTAACGTTAGTGCCAATAGTACAATTAATACCCATTTTTGTTCTTTTGTGTAAGACCACAGCTATTCCATTATAGGCAAATCTTGTTCCTTTTCCCAACTTACATTGATAAGGAATACTGGAATTATAAACCAAAAAACATATCAGCTTAATTATTTTAGGTAGTATAGGTATTTTACATCTATAAAATACCCAAGAAAGTTTATATAGATAATAAGCATTAAGCATAAAAATATAGGTTTTAATTATAAAGTTTCATACACTTTTTTAAGTTGGTTCATTACTATATTATTAGAAAGTTTTGTTTCATAAGTATGACGAGCGGCTTTGCCTAAACGTTCCCTTTCTGTTATATTTGTCTTCATGAAATGAATCGCCTCAGCAATTTCATTAATGTTTCCAGGTTCTATAAAATATATATTCTCCATATGTGTGAAAAATTCAGGAATAGCCCCAACAGGAGTAGATATAATTGGTATTCCAGCACAAGCAGCCTCTAAAATAACCAGTGGGAAGTTTTCATTATGGGTTGGAAATAAAAAAACTTGACTTTCAGTGAAGAATTTAACTTTATCATTTATACTTAGCTTCTCAGATATGATCAAGTTTATTTTTGAATCTAATTGATTCTCTTTAATTAGATTTGTTATCTTCTTTAAATCATGTGTTTTATCTTCTGCTCCTATCAAATCAAGTTTAAAATCAACTTGTTCATTATTACAAACATCAATAATGTCATACACTCCTTTTCTTTGACCTAATGATCCAATAAACAAGAAGTTTCCAATTCTATCGCAATTCAGAGCCTTGTCTATTCCTGATAGGTATTTTAAATCAATTGGATTATTCACAATTTCAATTTGAGATTTTATCCCATTATTTGTTAAGTACTCTTTCCAATAACTGCTGGCAACTACAATTAAATCTATATTAAAAAAAAGTTTTAAAGAAGTTTTCTTTCTAAAAGCATTCATGTTATCCATAAACACATTGAAAGCTCCTCCATGTAAATGACCAATAGCTTTTTTTGCTCCAAAAAATTTCGCAGTATTTAAAAATAAAAGACTTTTTTCTAAACTCCAATTAGAATTAATTGAATAATGCATTACGTCTGGCTTATGTTTAAGAACGTAATATATAAGCAAGAAATATTGTTTAATAAAATAAAAGATATTTAGAATATTAAACTTTGATAATTTCGATTTCCCATACTTTCTCGATATATTGAGTGGAATAAATTCAAAATCATTCGATAAACCATCAACAAAAGCTCTATTAAGAGAAGCTATAGATCCTACATTTTCATCATTCATTGGGCCAATAAGTATTTTCCTTTTCATTTCTTTATGTCTTCTATTAATTCATATTTCGGTAACCAATTTAAGATCTTTTTTATTTTTTGGTAATCCCCTGTCATATTCCAAACCTCATTTTCTCTATAAGGAATTGCTCCAAAATTTATTTTCGAAGTACTATTTAAATGTTCTTTAATTTCTAGTGCTATTTCCTTAATTGATTTACCCACTCCACTGCACACATTAAAAACTTCATTTGTGGGCTTTTTAGATGCAGAGAGAATTAAAGCGCTAAGTATGTCTTTAACATGGGAGTAATCTCTTATTTGCTCTCCATGTGTCATATCAAAATCTTCATTCCTCTTAAGCTTATCAACTAAACTTGGTAAAAAGAAATTTTTAGACATATCTGAGCTATAGAAATTGAATAATCGCAAAATTGTAAATTTTTTATTATAAATATTTGAAAATGTTTTTAATGACATTTCTGCACAATACTTAGATAATGAATATGGTGAAGCAGGCACTAAATTTGTGTGCTCTTTAAATGGGGCTTTTACGAACGTGCCTCCATAGACTTCACTTGTGCTTGTAAATATAAAATTCTCATACTCAAATTCTTTTAAAGAATTGAGAAGGTTTACTGTTCCTTTTAAATTGATTTCAAATATATTGTTAGCTAGAGAAAAATCTCTACTTCTATTTAATGTTGCTGCTAAATGATATATTATGTCAGGTTTTGAAAATTTTACAAATGCATTTAATTCTTTTTGATCAAGTAAATCTATTTTCTTGTAATAAGAATTATCTGCAGTGTTTTCTCCATCTATTATATCTATAGCAAAGACTATAGCTCCATGTGATAACAACTCAATAATTAATTTTTTTCCTAGATAACCATATCCACCCGTTACAAGTATCCTTTTGTTTTTAAGGTTTACCTTGTCCATATTAAAGATTTATCTGATGCAGACTGGACAAAGTCAACAATGTCTTTGTCAGTAAGAAGCTTACCAGAGTTATAAAACTCTTTATACCATAAAATTGTTCTTTCCATTGTTTGATCTATACTTAAAACAGGCTTCCATTTTAAAATTTTATCTGCTTTTGAACAATCTAGCATGAGAAGGTTTGCCTCATGTTGATTTGCAGAATCAACATTCACTTCAAAACCTATATCATTCCAAATTGATTTACATTTTTCAGCAACATCTATAACAGAAAGATTACTATCTTGAGCTGGTCCAAAATTCCATGCTTCAGCAAATTTATTTTCCCCTACAAGTAGTTTCCATCCCAACATTAAATACCCGCTAAGCGGTTCTAAAACATGCTGCCATGGCCTTGTTGCATAAGGGCTCCGGATTTGTACTTTCTGTTTAACATTAGCTTCTTTTACAATGTCTGGTATTAATCTATCTATAGACCAATCTCCTCCTCCAATGACATTTCCAGACCTAGCACTTGCCAATAGTGTTTTTCCCTCATTAAAAAATGAGTTTCTGTATGATGAGGTTAATAATTCTGCGCATCCTTTAGAAGAACTATAAGGATCGTACCCTCCCATTTTGTCATTTTCTCTATAACCCCAAATCCACTCTTCATTTTCATAACACTTATCACTAGTTATATTTACGATAGCCTTAACAGAATCTGAAAATCTAGCAGCCTCAAAAATATTTAAAGTACCTATAACATTTGTTTTATATGTTTCAATAGGATTGTCATATGAATAACGAACTAAAGATTGAGCTGCTAAATGAAAAATGATTTCTGGATTATAATCAGTGACTACTTTTTGTAAAGATTTTAAATCATTAATATCGCCAAAAATTGTGACATATTCCTTATTGAGTAATTCAAAATGGTTAGGACTAGTCGATGGCTCTAAAGAGAATCCCACTACAGTAGCTCCCATCTTAGTTAACCAATGCCCTAGCCAAGAGCCTTTAAAACCAGTGTTACCCGTAATTAAACATGTTTTTCCTTTATATATGCCTCCAAATAAATTGTGTCCTACCATAGTTTCCAGCTTGCCTTTTTAGCATCCCATAACTCATTCAAAACCTTATTATCCCTAAGCGTATCCATTGGTTTCCAAAAGCCATAATGCTTAAATGAACATAACTCGCCATCTTTAGCCAAATTCTCTAATGGCTCTTTTTCAAAAATAGTTTGATCTCCATTAGTAATATAAGAAAAGACTTCAGGGTTACAGACAAAAAAACCTCCATTAATCCAAGACCCATCTCCTTTTGGCTTTTCCTCAAAAGAGGATACTTTCATATTGTCAGTAAATTTTAATGATCCGAAACGTCCTTCTGGTTGTACCGCTGTCATTGTAATAGCTTTACCATGCTCCTTATGAGATTTTAAAAGCTCATCAATATTAATATCAGATACGCCATCACCATAAGTAAGCATGAACGTTTCGTCGCCAATTAAATCTTCAATTCTTTTAACTCTTCCTCCTGTCATTGTATTTAAACCCGTATCTATTAAAGTAACTTTCCATGGTTCAGCAGAATTATTTAAAATTTCAATATTGTTGTTTTTGAGATCGATTGTAACATCGCTTTGGTGTAAGAAGTAGTTTGCAAAATATTCTTTAATCACATAACCTTTGTATCCTAATAAAATAACAAAATCATTTATTCCATAGCTTGAATAAATTTTCATTATGTGCCACAATATAGGTTTTCCCCCTATTGGAACCATTGGCTTTGGAATGTTTTGTGTTTCTTCACTTAATCTGCTCCCAAAACCACCGGCTAAAATTACTGCTTTCATATTATTACTCTTTAAATTTATGTTATTTTAATTTCCAAATATTATTAATGTTTTTATTTGATAATTCTTCATTAAAAATGACTTATGGCCCTAAAACGGTTATTCGTGTATTCACTATATTTTTTTTACCAACACCAAAAATAACAACTTAAAAAAAGAAAGCCCCACTATTTGGTAATTAAAACTTTTTAAATATATTTCATCATAATTAAAAAAATCGTTTTCCTATATAATGTTTTTTTCATATTCTATAATTGGATACACTAAGACTAGTGAAATCATAAGATATCCTAAATTATTCAAAGCAAAAGAAAATAAACTGTCAAAAAATAACGCAAAATAAATAACAAAAATTGTCAATAATACTTCCTTCTTATAATACCTTTTGAATAAAGGTGACAATACAACTAAGAAATACAATCCTCCTCCTATTAAACCCAATTCAACAAACGCATGTGGAAAATAAGTGTCTGTGGTAGCAAGGTGCTTTGTGTCGTACCAATTAAAATCAACTTCATTATATACTGGAGAATTATATTTTGTAGAAGAAGCCCCTCCGAAACTACCAACTCCTCTACCCAAAATTCTAAACTGAGTAAGGTCTTCAAACATTACTCTATATGATTCTGCCCTAGCAGAATTGCCCTCCGTTATATATACCTCAATGCGCATAGTTAACTGATCAGTAAAACTTAAAACTTTTTTTGGATAAATAATTATAGATAATAAAACAAAACAAAAACCTCCCATCACAAACTTAGTCTTGTGCTTGTTCAATACAAAAAGTAATAAAAAAAAGACTCCCAACGCTTTAAAAGACAAACTCATTATAACTCCTAGAGCCAAAAGTATTAATATTGTTTTTTTATATTTTCCTTTATAAAATTGCCTGACCAAAAAATATGACACTAAGTTTAAAAATCCATAAGAAGCAAAAAAACCCATCAAGCCTACTCCTCTAATTACACCCATTGTTGAATTAAAATAATAACTACCCCCATTATTTACTTTATAATAAAACCATTGTTCTGGCACTTCTCGCCACCAATTAAAATATACTATTGGTTGATACAAATTATTTAAGATTGCAAAACCAATAATAAAATAAATAACTAATAAATAATGCTTTCTAATAGAGAACCCATAAAATAATACTACAACTGGAAAAAGATACCTTATTGCCTCTTCTATTGCTGCATTTAGATTAAATGATATATAAATGTGAAAAAAAAATACTGGTATAAAAACTCCAAAAAAGACAATTATCTTTCTGTCAAATTTTAGATGTAATATGCTATATAAAAACATAAATAAAATGGCCAATAATTTAAGTGTAGACCCAAGTGATTGGTTTCGAAAACTAATTATTTCAGCAATGAAAACTAAAAAAAAAGGAAGTAAAATGAAAAAAGACTTTATGTGGTTTAGTTTAAGTTTCATTGTTATTTGTGTGCTGTGATTTTTTGTTTAGTATAACTAACATAACATATCTTATTATAAGTGTAAATAAACTAGCCATTGCAACTCCAATTAATCCAATCTTATAATATAAAAAATAGCTGATAACAACATTTGATAAGAGAGCAATTGTATTTATTATTAGATTTTCTTTATAAAACTTACCTATTATTATTTGCGCGCCATAAAGTACAGATAACGATTGAAAAATTTTGGCAGTAATTAGTATACAAAAAACAATAAATGTTGATTTATAATTTTCAAATAAAGTTTGAGTTAATAACACGAATAATAATAATAATAATATTGATAATAAGAGGACAAAAATAATTATCTTTTTATTTAAAATTGTTCCATATTTTTTGTTTGTTTTTAGTTTTTCAATATCAACTTGAACTAAAGTTAATGGGATTAAAATTAAAGCATTTGAAATATTCAAAGAAAAGCTATAATCTGCAATATCTGTATTTGCATTAGTAGAAAGTATTTTAATAATCATAATGTCAGTATATAAAAACATCATATTTGCAAAATTACTCACTACAATAGTAAAAGAGTTTATTAATAGTTTTTTAAATAATAACCAATACTTACTTAATTTTGATTTTAGTATTCCGTTCTGATAAAAATAATAAATACAATAAGTCATTAAAACAGGCAATAAAACGTAGTTTACATAAACAAAAGCAAATTCAGGTTTAGACGACAAAAAAATTGACCCTAAAATAATCGCATAAAATAATGCAGATACAATAATTTTATAAAATGAAGCAAAACTACTACCTTTATAAGTAAGTACAAACGGAGGAACTATTCCATTATTAAAAAATACAGAATGAAAATAAATTGGAATTAAAAGAAAAAAATAATTAGAACCTATTAAGAAAGGAAAAAGGAGAATGGCTAAAAAAGTAATGAATATTAAAGACATGAATGTAAAATATTTTTTACTTTCTGCGCTTCTTGGGTAACTTAAAATAAGTGTTGGGAGACCGAATGTTAAGAATGCAGCTCCTAATTCGATAATTTTTTTATAAAATTCTAATTCACCATAGCTCTCTTTTACTAGATATAGCGGAGCAACTAATAATACGATGTATTCTAAGCCTCTACTAAATAAAATAGAACTACCATAAAGTATGTATTTTTTCAAATTTATTGTATTTTTAATTATTTAAAACCCCACAAAAATCCAACACGACTTTATCATTGGGTAAATCCAGAGTTTTAAACTCTTTATGAGCTACCAAAAAAACAATGATATCTGCTTTTTCGACAGCTTTTTCATAATTGGTTAACTTAAATACTTTATGAGATTCAATATTTGGTTCTACAATAAAGTATTCTTCATTATTAGCATTCTGTAATACCTTTTGAGCAATGTATTTCGCAGGAGATTCTCTTAAGTCATCAATATTGGGTTTAAACGCTAATCCCATTATAGCGATACTTGGTTTACGACCATGTTTTAATTCGAATTCTAACTTTGCTGTTTGTACTTTTTCGGCACACCAAAAGGATTTGTAATTATTAATTTCACGCGCTTTCCCTATTATTTTAGATTCCATTGGATACTCTGCAACAATAAAATAAGGATCTACAGCTATACAGTGACCGCCTACTCCACAGCCGGGTTGTAAAATATTGACTCTGGGATGTTTATTTGCTAGCTCTATAAGTTTCCAAACATTAATATCTGCCTTATCACAAATAAGCGATAATTCGTTAGCGAAAGCTATTTGCACATCTCTGGAAGAATTTTCAACCAACTTACACATTTCGGCAGTACGTGCATTGGTTTTATGCAAATCCCCTTTTATAAACTGTCTGTAAAAGGCTAATGCTTTTTCTGTTGCTTTTTCATCTACACCTCCAATAACACGGTCGTTATGGATCAATTCGTACATTACATTTCCTGGTAATACACGTTCTGGACAATATGCAATATTAATTTTACCTTCTAATTCTGGTCTTTCAGCATAAATTAATTGCATCATTTTTTCCGTTGTTCCTACCGGTGATGTTGATTCAATAATATATAAATCGTTTTCTTTTAATAAAGGCAACACCGCTCTAGTGGCAGCTTCTACAAAAGAAATATCTGGCTCATTCTTCGCTTTAAAGGGTGTTGGCACCACGATTAAATAGGTATTCGCCTCAACAGGTGTTATTGCTGCCTTTAAATAGCCGTTTTTAACAGCGTCTGCTACTGCCACATCTAACTCTGGTTCTACAATGTGTATCTTGCCCTGATTTATGGTTTCTACAACACTTGGGTTAATATCTACCCCGTGTACATAGGTTCTGTTTTGAGCTATTAATGCTGCGGTTGGAAGACCAATGTATCCCAAACCTATCATGACAACTTCTGCTTTATTCATTTCTATAAGTCTCTAATAAATTCAACTATTTTCTCGCAAGAGGTCCCATCTCCATAAGGGTTGTGTAACATACTCATGGAATTATAAAACTCTTGATTATTTAATAATTTGTTGGTTTCTGTAACTATTTTTTCAGTATCTGTACCCACTAATAAAACGGTCCCTGCATCAACTGCCTCCGGTCTTTCTGTAGTATCTCTCATTACTAAAACAGGTTTCCCTAAACTAGGCGCTTCTTCTTGCACGCCTCCGCTATCTGTAATAATAATGTAAGATTTACTCATTAGCCAAACAAACGCGGGATAAGATAATGGCGCTATTAAATTTACATTATTTACGTCTCCTAA
>JGI20152J14361_10000703_pt1 | contig 23708 bp, 45 predicted proteins | sample COG_02_FD_14361 | JGI IMG/M metagenome (IMG submission 14361)
CTGCGGTCCGACTTGCCAAAATATTGCAACTTGCCTCCTAAAAAGTAGCCCCTACGCATTTTCTGAAATGGGCTCGTCAAAATGGGTTGGTTAGATTCCTATTGTTTGTAGTAACTAACCTTAGTTATAGATAGTTATACATTGTTCACAGTCCGTTCTACCATTGTTAGCCATTGTTATATATTGTTAGCGTTATTTTGTGTGTTTTTTTGACAAAAATAGGTCAAAAACATGGGTCTTGAATACATCTTGTGACGCAAGATGGTCCGTTCTAACTCTCGACTTGCCTTTTTTTGTTGGCAAGTTGCCGCAAGTTGTGGCAAGTTGATTTTTGACGGAAGACATAAATAGGTCGTCACAGACATAGTAGTTATGCTTGAGGTTGTTAGGCAGAAGTTTGGTGCTCTTCCAGAGGCATCAAAATCTCAGGTAGGCTCAAGTGGATCCATTCGTTCTGCCTTTGTTAGTGAACTTGCTCAGGAGTTAGATATTAGCAACGAAGAGGTGCAAAGTTACTTGAACATAGTCGTTGCTGCTTCAACACAAGACTTAGAGGCTTTGTTGGATTATGCTGCCTTGGGAGGCTCAGAGCAAGGAGACATGATTCGTTCTATTTCTTCTATGGACCGTGAACAACAATTTATGGATTGGCATAATAGACACGTTTTGCTTCCACAGGCAAAGGCTATTGCTATTCGTGCCCGTATGGAATCAGGAATCACACTCGAAAATGCAGAAGGTTCTGTTACACAAGAGGAACTTCGCAGTATTATGCAAATGTTGTTGACAAAGGAACAGTGTTTCTTCCCACGTCCACAGCGTAAGTCTGATAAAGTTACCAGTATCCTTATTTCTGAGTTAGAAGATGCTCTCAAAGTTGATTCTGGGCTAACCAAGACACAGATCCTTAAGGCATTGGGTAAGGATAACACTACTTACCGTGAGGCCGCAGAAGGTGTGCTATCTTACCTTTGTTTTATGCATAAGGTAAGGAAGGTCGGTAGCAAGTATTACCACATAACTAAGTCCCCACACGTTTATGAAACAGAAATCCATCGTCGGGTTTATGAATCCGTGGCTGGTGGTAGCAACAGCGTTTCCGCTATCGCCAAAGGTATTGGGTATGATAATACTCGTGGACGTCGTCGTGTCGAGGGAATTTTGTCCCTTCTTGAATCTGAGGGCCTTGTTCAAACAACCCAAAACAACCGTTATCAAGAGTGGTCAATTGCTTTGTAACCGCACCTATCCGCAACTATATAAGGGTGGTGTGATTAACAACAAGTATGAGCAACGAGTTCCTTACACTAAAAGAAGTGTCTGCTATGCTTCAAGTTAGTGAGCAGACTATCCGTAACTATATCAAGAAAGGAGATCTTATTGCTATCAAGTTTGGCAATACTCATAGAGCACCTGTAAGGATTCGAAGGTCTGACCTTGATGCCTTCCTTGGGGCAAACATATATGAAGGTAGCAACGAAGATAATACTAACACAGGAGATGATAACCTTGACTGAATGTATTACCATTGATTATACTGAAGAGCAGATGCCAGAAAGCAAAGATATTGTGAAATGGTTTACTGACCAAGGTTGGAGTTATGATGCCGATACAGGTATTCTCATGCAAGGCACAGATAAAGTGTATATTAACATTTACAAACAAATCTCTGCTATCTATTTCCGTGAATCTAACATTGAGTTCCCAGACGATGTTTTTGCTTTCATCTTGACTCATCCCGGATCTAATGTTTCTCTTGCTACCATTGGTGATAACGACTACGTTAACATGGATACTGCACAGGATTTTACTTATGATAACTTCGTTAAACTACTTAACGCTGACCTTGAGGGGGAATAAATATGCAAAAGACTAAGTGGATTTGTGCTAACGAAAACTGTGAGGATAAGGCTATCTATAACTTTAGAGGCTTGTGCCGTTCTTGTTCAACTTATGATGATAATGGTTCTGTTGTTGAAGCCGTGGCTCGGGTTAGAACCATCGCTAAGGCTGAAAACACCCTGATGGCTGCCCGTCCAATCACCCGTCGTGATAAGATGGCTGTCGATCGCCAACATCGAGATATGCAAAAGCAAAAGACTCGTGAGCGAAAGTTTAACCAATGGGTTCGTAATAACGCACCCGAAGGTATTGACCCAGAGCAATTGCTTTCTGATATTGCTACTGGTGATATCGCTAACATTGGCGAAGAAGTTCCCCATGTTCACGGCCCCGGATGTGGGCATGACCTTAGCGGAGGTGAGGAGGAATGAGTAAGATACCTAACCAATGTGAACTTTGCTTGGAAGTTACAATCTCAGGTATGCGTCATGCTAAGCGTTCTGCTTGCTTTCCTTGCATTGATGCCGCTATCGAGTTTTATCTCGCTAACAAGGAGGAATAAATATGGATTGGCTACTGTTAATTGAAAGTTGCTTGCTTTTGCTTTGGGTTATGGCTACTACATGGTTGGTTTTAGATAACCGTTCTAAACTCATCGCCCTTAAGACACTTACTTCAACATATATGTCTGATCCTAATCAGACTACACTTGACCAATGGTTGGAGGAAGAGATTATGAGTGCTATTCCCACTCAATGTTCTGATTGCGGCACTTGGGTTAGAATTGGAAAATGTAATTGTCAGGGGTGATACACAATGGCTAAATGGATTAAGGTGGATGGAACCATCGAAGATTTTACTATTAACCCCGATGGTAATAACGTTGACTTGTTTCAAGAAAAGGTTGGAGGATATTTTACTCCCATTCATCTGGAGAGTAAACAAACATTGTTAGTCAATGAAGAGGGATTGCTTATGAGATTGCCACCTAATACCCTTGCTTCTAAGATTGCCCATCAAGGAGGATTTGATCAAATGTTTCATAATGCTATCAACCAGAGTAATGTTAACAATATCATGTATACCAGTATTGTTGGTGACGCTATCCTACTTGAAAAAGGAGAGTGGAAGTAATGGAAATAGTTGAATGTGATGCTTGCCAAGGTATCATCAGTAACGATGGTTGTAAGTGTATGAAGTCAAAAGACTTTATGTATGGAGTTACTTACATAGTTTCTCCTGCTACTGAGGAGGAATGAATATGAAGTCAGAATGGAATTGGATGATAGTTCCTGAAAAGGAGGAAGAGGAATGATTGGTTGGTTTTTATTTCTGGGTTTGACAAGTATGCTTTTGTGGTGGTTGGGTGGCATAATGATGCCCCCACACACTCCAATTATTCAAGAACCCAATAATATGTTGAGGGATAGTGATGAGTAAGCGGTTTGATAAAAGAACAGAAGAGCAATTTAAAGAAGATATTTTCTTTGCCACAGCCATAGAGAATCATTTCTGGGACACTTGGGTATCTCGTTGTTCAGACCGTGATAATATCACTATCGAAAATCCTGCTGATAATGGCGTTGCTAACGATGGTAGTTTTATTGCTGAGGGTATCAATACTGCAGGTGCAGATTTCAAAGCAGATATCAAATATGATAACCTTAACCAAAAGGATCACCCTATCGAAATGAAGTGGGTTCCTTCTTATGGTAAGGTAACACTAAAGGAAGCAGACATAAAAGCCTATCTAAAGGAAGGTAGTTCTATCCTTTTTATCTATCCTAACCGTAAGACTATTAACCTTCGTAAGCCCCGATACCCTAAAAGAAGTGATATTGCTAACCATATCAAGAAGATCGAATCTTGCTATCGTTATTTTAGATGGGGTTTGCTAACTCCAACAAAGTTAGCAGAATTAGATTCATGGGCACGAGACAATAATGCATATCAACCCATCCCATACATGGGAGGCAAATCTGGTGTCATAATTCCTTTTGAGAAATTCTCCACTTATTGGTCTGAGGAGGTTTGGTAATATGGAAAATACTGATATACATTTAGAGATGCGATCTTGGCGTAAGCACTTGCGTGAGTGTCGTGAAAAAGAACAGGAGTTGGAAGAATGAAACAAGTTATCCACATTAACCAACACCATATCAAATGGAATCGTAAGAATCCTGAAGAGACACCTAAGCCTGTTATCACTTGTAAGACTTACAAGGATAATCAATATCACCATGGTATCGACTTAGTAGATAACCAAGGTCAGGTTATCGGTAGCATTCGCTACCAACCAGATAACCCTTTGGCTTGCGGGGCTCATGTCTGGATTGAAGTAGATACTGATACCATTACTGTCATACCACAGGAGGAATCACAATGAAAATTAGACGAAGCCTTAGTAAATTTACCAGCCCACTTTTTGTCCCACTACGTCGCTTAGTAGTTTGGATGGATGACAAGTTCGGAACTTGTGATCATCAATTAGTTTTGCAACCACGGGCTTGTTATTTGGAATTGCCTATTTCTGAACCAGTGGAACAAATCTCTGAATTAGAAAAGAAATTGTCTAAAGACAAAGCCGACATGGTTGGATTGGGTGATGACCATGAACTATGATGTCATTATTGTGGGAGCAGGCCCCGGCGGATCTGCTGCTGCTTATTATCATGCCAAACAAAAAAGAAAAGTTTTATTGTTAGATAAGACTACCTTTCCTCGTGATAAGATTTGTGGAGATGGAGTTACTGGAAAGTCCCTTTCGGTTTTACATGATATGGGTCTTACCCATTGGATAGAACAAACCCGTAAGGTTAGTTGTAATGGTGTTTTGTTATCCTCACCTAATCAAACCTTAATGTCTATCCCAATTAACTCTTCTGATGATCCAATGTCTGCATTTTGTATTGAAAGAGAAAATCTCGATGAGGCTATTTTTATTGCTGCTCGTGAAGAAGTAAAAAGCAAGGGAGGGCAAGTAGAATATGAAACCGTAGTTGCACCCATTGTAGAAAACGGAATCGTAGTCGGAGTCACCACTAAAGAAAATGAATATCGTGCTCCTTTAGTTATTGGAGCCGGTGGATATAACTGCCCTATTTCTCGATATGTTATGAATAACACCGAACAACCCAAACAAGACCGAAACCATTATTCTTCTGCTATCCGTGAATATTGGGAAGGTTTAGAAGGTAACAATGGCGAGTTTGAAATCCATTTCATCGAGGGCATCCTTCCCGGTTATTTTTGGATCTTCCCTATTTCTGATAACAAAGTCAATATTGGGGTCGGAATGCTTCTCAACGATATGGACAATCAAAAAGTTAAACTCAAAGAGATGTTGGACTGGGTCGTAAAGGAATCATTCCTTGCTCCTCGATTTAAGTCTGCTACACCAATTGAAAAAACTCGTCGTGGTTGGTTACTTCCATTAGGTTCAGGTCGTAAATCAGATTTGTTACCTCGTCAAAATTATCTACCCGGATGTTTGCTAATTGGCGATGCTGCATCTTTGATTGATCCTTTTACTGGTGAAGGTATTGGTAATGCTTTGGTAAGTGGTAAGTTATCCTCAGAATATCCAATTATTGATAGCCAAACAGGAATAGTATACCAAAAGCAATTGTGGGATTTGATTGGGGAAGAACTTCTAAACTCCCATCGATTCCAGAAGATGCTTAAACGCAAATGGCTTATGAATTGGTTTTTCCGAAGAGCCAACAAAAAACCTGCTTTGAGAGATGCTATTACTGATATGCTACACAACAAAGAATCTCAGGGCAAATTGGGCAAGTTATTTTTGTTACGACATCTTCTTTTACCTTGGTAATTTTAGGATAACTATATATGGGTGATAACGACAAGTAATCACTATGGCAAAGAAGATGAATCCTGATTTGGAAGCATGGCTTGACCGATGGTCTTCTGAAATCGACGAGTGGGAAAAATCCACTGGAAAGAATTTCCTCGATGGTGGCACAATCACTGTTTCCTATCCTCGAACTTTGCTAAATAAATTGCAACCATATCTCACTCCTTTGATTACTTTTGGTATTGGTATTACCCTCGGTTTTCTTGTCTTTTGAATAAGTATAAATAAGTGCTAACCATAAGTGATTACTATGACCACCCAAGTAGAAATGTTAATTCGCCATTTTGAGAGTTTAAACTCTATCAGTCCGATGGAAGCCCACACCATCTATAAGATTCGTAGCCTACCCCGGCGTATCCTTGATCTCAAGGAAAGAGGTTATCAGTTCCGTGCTGAATGGAACAAAGACCTCACCGGACAACGCTACAAGAGGTATTACCTCACCCACACTCCACAGGAGGAAACACAATGATGAACGCACAATTGTTTACAAACCAAGAAGCCGCACTTTTGAACGCCGATGCTTACCTTCGCTCAGAAGGTTTGGAAGAAGTTATCAGTCCTCGTAGACTGGTTCAGAAGGTTAACCTGAACACCACTTTCCATGCTGACTTTGGAAACCATGCTTACATGGTTGTCGAACTTGGCAACACCATTTCTCAAGAACTGCGAGCAAACGCTGACGCCCTTCAAGCCAAGCGAGATGAGAAAATTGCAAAACTTAAAGCAGAATTGGATTCTCTTATGACTGCCAGCAGTTCACTACCTGCTACCAAGGTAGATGTTATTGTTTCCTCAACTCCTGTTGAGGTTAAATCTATGATGGCTCAAGAGGAGCAAGTTCTCGTTGGTAGCCGTGAGTTCAACCAAGGTGAGTGATTACATGGAAGATGAATACATCTTTAACGCTGACGAAGTTCCTTCTTTGGAAGAAGCCCCACCTGAAATGAGGGTTAACATCCTTATGACTCAGTTGTTAATGACTGTTGAACATCTTGCTACTCTCAAAAAGGAAATTGATGTCGCTATGGGTCAAATCATGGGAACTCCTGATGAACACCATGACCATCACCATCATGGCGATGAATGTTGTTCCAATCCAGATTGTGAAAACAAGACAACCGAAGAAGATTGATTTTCAAGCGTGGTAATCTATAAATAGTAGCGAGCACAAAATACTTTTGTGATTACTCTAACTTGGAGCCCCGCTTTTAGAACGCTATTACAAGCATTCAAAAATGAAGACAGAGTTATGTTGTTTTCTGGTTTAAGTAACCATGGTTTTTTAGGGACAGACTTTTGGCAAAAAGCGGTGAGAAATAATCCTTTTTTAGCCTCTTCGGATATTATAAATGAGTATGAAAATACCCCTTCTTTCCCGGGTGGAGAATTAGATGCGGTTGAAGAAAAATTTGGAGAGATATTAAGAAGTCCTAATTATCAAAATGCACAATTTGTGGGTGAGGAAGATAATGATGACAATTTTTGGTATATTGAAGACCCAATTGGGTGGTATATACCCCGCTTTATTTTTGTCCCTTATTCATCAACAAAGATCATCCAACAATCTATTAACTATAACCTATTAAAATTGTAATTTCAAAGGAGATGACATCATCGTCTTTCATCCAAAAATGAATAACTATAAGTAGGTAGTTACACAGGTGATAATTATGGAAGATTTACTATTGCAAGCCGATAACCTAAACACAAACGAAATCCGAGATCTCATCAATGCTCTCAAAACCCTTCTCGAAGATAAGGAAGCCGAAGATGTCGAAGTCAAGATTGGAGACCAAGTTGAGTTCGAAATCAAGAAAGGTGTTCTCGCATCTGGAACTGTAACCCATGTAACCCCTAAGCGGGTTCAGGTTAAGGTTCATGAGGCTGCTGGAGACACAACAGCACCAACACGCTCTCTCACCGTTACCTTCTCTGCTCCCGAGCAAGATCCATTGGATGACGACGAGGGTGAATACGATGAGTGAGGATTACAAAACTCCCGACGACTGTGGTTGCGAAGAAGACATCAATCATTTTATTTACAACCTCAATTATTTTGCTGCTCGCTGTCATTCTCATTTGACAGCCCTTCAACTCAATAAGGCCGAAATTATGTCTGTTTTCAAAATTTGGCTTGAAGGAGTCCAAGAAGACGAGAAAAACCCATTTATGTCTTTTGCTAACGACTTCATCAACAATTCCGGTTCCTTTTCTATCGAAGATTTTACTTTCGGTGAAGAAGAGGATGAGGATGATGAACCATGAAGTATTTGATTCTGGATATTGAAACTTGTAATTTGGATATGAAAGCCGAAGGGCTGGAGTTTTCCAACCCCGATGGTTGGAGAACCGCCTGTGTTTCCATTTATGACATTTGGGACGGCGAGCCATATTCTTCTGCAGTTGACCAACATTTTGTTAGCGATCCCGAACAACTTGTAGCCCATGATTCAAAATTGGCTACTTACTCTTTGCTACCTTTAAAACATTTAGCCGAAGCCCTTACTCGTTACTACGATAGTGGTTATATTTTGGTTACTAAGAACGGATTTAATTTTGATTTACCAATTCTTTGTAAACCTCTTGATGAAGGTGGAGCCGACGCTCGTTCAATTATCAACATTTTTGAAATGGACAACCGACATATCGATATTTGCCGTTTGCTAACTGAAAAGTATGGCTACCGATTTTCTCTTCAAAATCTTGTTAAAGCCGTAGTTGGTGAGGAAGAATCAAAAACAATGAATGCTGCTTTTGCTCCTGTTGAATGGGATGCTAAAAATTATCGATCTGTTATCGATTATTGTCTTCATGATTGTTATCTAACTGCCCGAGTATTCTTTGAAGCCCCCAAGAAACCCTTCGTTTGCAATGGTTACAATGGAACTCGTCGTAGCAATATTGAAATCCGAGCACCTTGGCCATAGACATAAATAGGTAGCCTATGATGTCAAATCATGAGCGATGAAAAACCTTCCTTTACTGATGCTCAAGTCGCACGTCAAATCAACAAATGTCGTGAAGCCATTTTCGAGGGCTATCAAGAAATAAGTGAGACTGAATATCAAGGAGAAGTCAAACAAGAAATTAAAGACATTTTTTCAAAAGTCATTGTTGTTGATAAAATGCTCAACGAAGTAGAGTTTCAAGAAATGTTTACTAAGTGCGTTGACGAAGTCAGCAACTGGATTTTGGATAACACCCGTGGAGTCCACGAAATGGTAACTACTTTCTTTTCGGCTGATTTTGTGGGTCAAACCTTAGGAAGTTCTTACTCTGTTCAAGAAGTTGACGAATCTTCAGACCCGATGTTTGGATAAAAGGTATAAATAACTGGTGTAAATATATCTTTTTATGAAAGTGTGTAACCATTGTGATCGTAATTACCAAATGGGTCGTCAAAGCCGCAATTACATTTATGAAGGATTTTGTAGTAGATTGTGTTATCTTATGGATGAGGGTGGTCACGCCCCCGGAACCAAACCAGATATCACAGTTATTTGTGAGGCTTGTGCTGAACCATTCAATATGATTCACCAAGATAATTATAACAATTCTCATTTTTGCTCTGTATCTTGTTCTCGAATTATGCGAAGTTTGGGTAGAAAGGCTGAGCGTCATTATCATTTCCTGCAAGCCCTTAAATACACAGGAAAGTGGATGTCTGCATCACAAGTTGCAGAATTTAATAAATATCGTTTTTTTGATTCCCTTGGTGCCGGTGCTACTTCAAACGTTCTCAAACTTTGGGCTGCCCGAGGGATTATTGAAGTTGATAGAACCAACCCACCTGTCACTTACCGATGGAGTTCTGATCTTCCTACTGTGGCTGCTATGCTTAACTATAAGAAGGTGGTGTGACTACTCTATTTTACGCAGCGTAGTTCACTGCCAGATGTTCCTGCATCGTCACTTAACCAACAGAACTACAACGGGAGTTGTCCAACCCTTACGGGTAAAACGGTGGAAGTTCACTTCGCCTCCACTACTTCTTCGGAAGTAGGGGCAAGGGGGTATTTTTCGTTCCCTCCTCACCGTCTCCCACCTCTTTTTCACAAAGGTATAAGTAGGTCCCTGAACACATTTTACTCATGCCCACAGCACTAATCACTGGAGTCAATGGAATGGATGGCTCCCACTTGGCAGATTTCTTACTTGACAAAGGATACACCGTTTATGGTATGGAACGCCGACTTTCGGTTCCTAACAGAGTTAACTCTGGACATTTAGCAAACCATGAAAAATTTAATTTTATTTCTGGTGATTTGACCGACCAAAATTCATTAATTCGGGCTTTAGAAGTTTCACAACCAGAAGAGGTTTACAACTTAGCAGCCCAATCTTTTGTTGGTGTTTCTTGGGATATTCCTGAAACTACCAGCGATGTTAACGCCATGGGAACTTTGCGAATGCTCGAAGCCATACGACAAACCGATCTCACCATTAAATATTATCAGGCTTGCACCAGTGAAATGTTTGGTAAAATGGTAGAAAATCCTGCTCGTGAATCCACACCCTTTTATCCCCGAAGCCCTTACGGTGTTTCTAAATTGTATGCTTATTGGATAACTAAAAACTATCGTGAATCCCACAATATGTTTGCTTGTAGTGGACTCCTTTTCAATCATGAATCTGAACGTCGTGGCTTAGAGTTTGTTACTCGCAAAATTACTGACGGTGTAGCCCGTATCAAATTGGGTCTTGAAGACAGTATTTCTTTAGGAAACCTTGACTCTAAAAGAGATTGGGGTTATGCTCCTGATTATGTCGAAGGAATGTGGTTGATGCTTCAGCAAGACCAACCCGAGGATTATGTTTTGGCTACTGGAAAATCATATAGCATTCGAGAGTTTCTTGATTTGGCTTTTGCCGAAGTTGGAATCACAGATTGGAGTTCTTATGTTAAGCAAGACCCACGTTTCTATCGTCCAGCAGAAGTTGATGTCCTTTGTGGTGATGCTACTAAGGCCCAAACTGAATTGGGTTGGAAACCCAAAACCTCTCTGGAAGAGATGGTTTCAATCATGGTAGCCTCAGACCTACGGAGGCTTTCTTGATGGGACTTCTTGATGGTGTTCGTATTGGTTGGTTTTGTATCGGCTGGAAACCTGTTTCTGGCGGAGCAGAATTAGCACACCATCATTTAGCACAACGTATGACCCAAGAAGGTGCAAACTTAACTGTCTATACCATGGCTCCCAAATATCAAGGAGACTCGGAAATAAGCGATTATGAAGTTATTCGATTTTCTGAAGACTATACTGGAACTAAACCCATTGATCAAAACTATTGGGATTATTGGTCTGATAAAGCCTCAAAGCCTTTTGCTCGTTTGCAAAATTTAATTGATGCAGTTACTCAAGAAAAGTTTGATGTTTTTATTATTTACAATTACACCGATATTTTGGGCTGGCACCTCAAAGGCATGGATTCTTTCAAAGATACTTTATTGGTTTCAACTATCTGGGATCCAGATGGAAACCGAATCGAACCTTGGTCTAATTGGACTTGGAGTATTCCTGCAGATCTTGAAGTGATGGGAAGCAAATATGTTGCTAACCTTATCAACGACCAAGTTGGACACCTCAGACCCGTTATTGACTTACCACCCCTTAAGGTAGAGACTAAAGCCGATTATGTTTGGGATTCTGAAGAATGGGAATCTCGCCCCTATGACTTTTGTTTTATGAACCCCATTCCGCACAAAGGAGTTACTTTGGTAGCCCAACTTGTTGGGAGAATGCCTGACCATAAGTTTTTAATCAAGCGAGGCAATTATCAAGACCAAACTCTTATCGATAAATTAGACGAATGGTATCCCAATGTTACCGTAGCAGGGTGGTATGACCACATGGACGATTTCTATCGTCAATCTAAGTGCCTGCTTTATCCCAGCATTCAAGAAGGTTTTGGAATGCCACCTTTAGAGGCTGCTGCCAACGGATGTTTGGTTTTCGCTAACGACCACCCCATTATTCGTGATGCTACTCCTGAAGGACCTGTATTTATTAAAGGTTATCCTGAACTATCCTATCAAAACTTTTGGCTTTGGTCATATCAATCATCTAACCGAGTTAATGCCGACATTATCAATGCTGCCGATGTTTGGGAATCAGTTATTGAAGAAACTCTTTGGGATCCCGAACTTTGCTACCAAAAAATACAAGAAGGTCTTGCCTATTACCCTACACATCTGCAACGAGTAGAAGATGCTTTTGCTCGTTTTTGTCAATACCTACGGAGAGATACCCATGAATAAATATAAGTGGCCTTTAATGGCTGATGCAATCGGAGCCGAAGAACGAGCAGCCCTTGTGGATTTTATCAACACTACTGATAGATTTACTAACGGACCTGAAGTCAAGAAGTTTGAAGAACAATGGTCTGAATGGCAAGGTTGTAAATATTCAGTTATGGTTAATTCTGGAGCCTCTGCTAACCTTGTAATTCTTTCTACACTTCCTCCCAAATCCCGTGTGGCTACTCCTGCTTGCACTTGGGCAACCAATGTTTCTTCTATCATTCAATTAGGACACACCCCTGTTTTTTACGACATCGACCGTAAAAATTATGGTCCTACTGAGGATAGCCTTAAAGAATTGTCTCGTCAAGGAGTCGACGCTATTCTAATCACCCACCTTATGGGTTTGGCTAACAATATGGACATGATTAATCAATACCTTCCCGATGTTGTCATTTTTGAAGATTGTTGTGAATCTCATGGGGCTACCTTCAAAGGCACTAAAGTCGGTAACTTTGGTATAGCCTCTTCCTTTTCTTTCTACTTTGGACACCACATGACTACTATTGAAGGCGGAATGATTTGCACTAACGACCGTGATGTTTACAATGCTCTTCGTGCTCGCCGTTCTCATGGAATGTCCCGAGAAATGGAGCCAGAATATCGAGATGCTGTGGCCGAGGAAAACCCCGATATCGACCCCCGGTTTTTGTTTCCCGTCGATGGTTTCAACTGTCGGTCTACCGAAATCAATGCTGTGCTTGGACAAGTTCAACTTAAGAAATTAGATCATTTTATTCGCATCCGACAACAAAATTATTATGAGTTTATTAAGTTAGTTAACCGATTCCGTGAGCATCTTTATCAGCCCGATCATTTGGGCAACAGCAGTATGACTCTTCCTTTCCATTGTAAATCTGCCGAGGCTTGTGATAAACTTAAACAGGCTTTGGAAGACGCCGGTATCGAAACTCGTCCTTTCTTAGTAGGAAATCTTTTAGAACAACCTTTCATCAAGCGATTGGGATACGAGGCTAACCTACCCATTACTGAAGAGATTCATCGACAAAGCCTTTACATTGGTAACTCCCAGTTTGTAACNGAACATGATGTTCTTTCCCTTGAGGAGGTTTTAAAATCCGTATTTTGATTTGTTCTATCGTTAGAGATCGCATTGATTCTTTGCCTACTTGGTGGAAACAAATTAAATCACTCATTGATTTTAATCCTGAACTGGAGTTTGAGGTTTCCGTTTACGAAAACGATTCTATTGATGGCTCTGATGCTTGGTTACATGATATCGTGGAGTTTGAAGATTCTTCCGTTCCCTTTCACCTTTCCACCGAAAGACTACGAACCGCCTATTTTGGTTCTATTGTTTCTGGAGAACGAGTTGAAAACTTAGCCTTTGCTCGTAATCAATGCTTTCTTCCCGTTAACTTAGATACCTTTGATAAAGTAGTTTTCATTGAGCCAGACGTAGTTTATAACATTGAGGAAATGACCGAATTGCTTCTTGCCGATCACGATATTTGTTCCGGATTTACTTTGTGTCAACGCAACGGTCAATTTTATGACACTTGGGCAACCCGTCTTAAAGAAGGAGATGAATGGTGGCATAATACACGAGGGTTTGTCAATCAACCCACATCCGTGATTTCCACCTTCAATGGTTTCTGTGTTTATCGTGCTGAGGTTATCGCCCAAGGACACACATTCTCAGGATTTTCTCAACAATTACAAAAACACGATTGTGATACTGCCGTTATTTGTGAAAACTTTAGAGCAGCAGGCTTTTCAGACATTGTTTTGTATCCTTACACAATTTTGCACCCTTAAGTATAAGAGGGTGACACCATAATACATAAGTAGTCGAAAAGACAAGGTGTAGTATATGGACGTGGAGCAACAAAAACGTTTAATTTATGGTGCCCTGTTTGTAAATTGGCAACCTAAACAAAAATCTGCTATCAAGCCCGAGGTTCAAGCCATTATGGAATCCCTCTTTGATAAATCTGCTTCTTCAATGAATATTGCAGAGTTAAACTTCTGCGTAACTATGTGTATCCGACACATCACCGATTATCTGGAAATGACCGTTCCAGATGTAGACCTTGCTTATGCCCACAGTATGGCAAAAAAGTTTGTTCTTAAAGCCTCAGGCATGACCAGTTTCTGGAAAAATCTTGCTAAATTGGGCTTGGTAGATGTTAAGTCAGACGAGATGGTTTAATATGACTAAGTTCAACCAACCACGTCGGCAAAAAACTCGACCCACCAAGGGTAGCCGTGAGGTCAGAGACCGCAGTAAGCCCAAGGTAGTAAAAGATAGACCCGTTTTACAGGACCCTAATGAAGACCTGATGGATCTAAAAAGACAAGTTGCTCGCAACAATGGATTCCTTATTTGTGATGATTGTTTTGGCTACACTCCTTTGGGCAAAACCGCCTGCAACCATTGTGACGCTACCCTTAAAAATTAAACAGAAAGTATATAAGGGTAATTACAATAAGGTGAGTTTATGAGTGAAATCGTCAACATGGTAGCCAGCACACAAGTAACCGAAAGTATCGACCTTTACGAGGTTTCAGATACCCTCAACATCGACTACGAAGCAGAACAATTCCCCGGCATGGTCTACCGTGTTGCAGACCCAAAGGTTTGTATTCTTCTCTTCCGTTCCGGCAAAGCCGTAGTCACTGGGGCTAAGTCCAAAGAAGCCGTTGAACAGGGACTAAAAATCATGGTCGAAGACCTGTCTAACCACGGATTCGAAATGTGGCCTCTCAAGTCTGAGGACATTAGCCTTGAAAACATTGTCGTTACTTACAATCACGGAGGACTTCTTGACCTCTCCACTCTCTCACTACATATGCAATTCGATAAGACTGAATATGAGCCAGAGGTTTTCCCCGGACTCATCTATCGTATTGACGAGCCAAAGTCTGTCTGTTTGGTTTTCTCTTCTGGTAAGTGTGTTATCACCGGATGCAAATCTGAAGAAGAAGCCCAAGAAGCCACAGACCATTTGGTTGACCAACTAAACTCTATGCCACCCATCACTTACTAAGGTGATTCCATGACAACTCGGCGTTTCAATTTCAGCGAAAGCAGTAACGCTAAAGGTGCTTGGTCCCACAAAGCCAGTGATTACTCTGATGAAATCCATATTGGCCCACCCGTGGGTCAGTCCGAACAGAGTGGTAAGTTAGACGATATTGTCAATTTGTTTTCTGAACGCTACGAAACCCTTCGTAAGGTTCTGCGACAGGAATGGGGTTTCAAAGAGTTAACCAGTATTTCAGATGTTAGAAAGGATAAGCAGGTTTTCAGAAACCGTAAGTTCAATATGATCGGAATTGTTTCCGATATTCGACGCACTAAATCTGGTGGTCGTATGGTTCAGTTAGAAGACAAAACTGGAATTATGGGTGTTTTTGTTGGTAAAGAAAATCCTGCTATCGATACCTTGTTGCCAGACGATGTTATTGGCGTTACCGGAAACTTCTTGAAAGATACTGACCTTTTTCTCGTAGACTATGTTCAGTTTCCTGAGTTCCTCGATACCCCTCGAAAGATGGGTCCAGACCATGACCCTGTTTCCGTAGCCTTTGCTTCTGATATTCACATCGGTTCTAAGTATTTCCTTGAAAAGGAATGGGATAAAATGACTCAATGGCTTAACTCCGACCACCCTGTTGCAAAAAACATTAAATACATGGTTTTCTCTGGAGACGTTTGCGACGGCATTGGTATCTACCCCGGCCAAGAACACAACCTTACTGAGACCGATGTCTACCTTCAATACGAAGAGTTTGCTCGCAAGTTGGATTTGTTCCCCGACCACATTACTCCTGTAATTCTTCCCGGCAACCACGATGCCGTGCGACCTGCTGAACCACAACCTGTGTTGGAATCCACTGTTCAATCCAAATTCAATTCTGCAATCCACACAGGCAATCCTGCTCGTATCAACCTTTCAGGAATTGATGTCTTGTCATATCACGGTAAGGGTATCGATGACATGGTTCCTCGAATGGCTCACGTTACTTACGAAAAACCTGCCGAGGCTATGAAAGAAATGTTGAGGAAGCGACATCTGGCACCTATGTGGGGCGAAAGGAACGCTTTGTCTCCTGAGGAGACTGACCAGATGGTGATTTTGCAAAAGCCAGATATTTTTGTTACTGGACACACCCACGCTCACCAAATGGAACAATATCGTGGATCTCAACTGGTAGTTTCATCCACTTTCCAAGGACAGTCTGATTTCATGCGTATGTTGGGATACAAACCTAAAATGGGTTATCTTAGTGTTTACAACTTGCAAAGCGGGCAATCATCAGTGGTTTCCTTTGTAGATCAGAACAATCCTTCTGCTGGTTATACCAATTCTTAAAGCAAAAGTATATGAGGGTAGCGTAGGTAAGGTGATATCATGTGGGAAGATTGGATGATTTATCTCTTAATTGTTCTCTTTTTTGCTCAGTTAGTAGGATATCGTGCCCAACTAATTTCTATGGAACATAAAATGACTGCTATTCTCTCTTTGCTTGTTCAAAGAAAGAATGTTTTCATTGTTCCAATTACTGAATCTGAAATTGATGAGTTGGCTAACTCCGATGCCATAAAAGAGTGGGATGAGGGTTGATATGGTTTTTGATTTTTGGGATGAATTACCATTACAAAGGATTGGTAAACTTTTTCGTGCTTTGTTTTTCTTTGGTATAATTTGTTTTGGATTGTTTGGGATTGTTGGAGGTTGATTTAGAATGCCATATATTGATAACAATAAAAGAGAGGAAATTGATCCTTTGGTAGAACAACTTCGAGATATTTTGGGTAGTATGGGAGATCTGAACTATACCATTACTCGTCTTTGTGATGCTTACCTTACTACTGAAGAAGGTATTCGATATTCACGACTTAACGATTTAGTTGGGGCCTTAGAATGTGCTAAGTTAGAATTGTATCGTCGNGTAGCCGCCCCTTACGAAGATAAGAAAGCCAAAGAAAATGGTGATGCCTACGAATCTGTAAAAGAACTTCAGGATACCCCCACACCCGTTCGCTCCACTGACCTCAAAAAACCAGATCCTGCACCCAAAAACAGCATCTGGAAACGCATAATGGGGTCTTGAAGACAGGGAGGTATCAAAAATGGAAAAATGGGCAATAAAGGGATATGTAGATGGTAATTGGATTCTTTGGAATAATTTCACAGGCACCTATTCAGAGGCAAAAAGAAAAGCCTCTGACCTTTTACTAAAATTGAAATATTCAGGAATCCTTATTGAAAAAGTTTGAGGGTAGAGTAATTAATTGACTGGGGTATAATTCTCATTATGAACCCATAAATTGGAAAACTAAAACCAGATGATCTATCAAATATTACATCTTCCTCTCCGTTGGAATCGCCTATTTTGGCTGAGAGGTTAAAGCCATCGACACCATCTTTTAAATATGCTTTGGCAGTTTCCCTTATTACATCTGGAGCACCACCCCAAGCAAGTTTAGGAAGCAAGGTAGTTTTAATATTTTTTTTCAACCATTTTTCGTCAATTTGTTTTTTGATGAATGTTTCCAGTTTTTCTCCTATTGGTGTAGACATACCTGCATCCAAAAAATGCTTAGTGTTGGGATATTTGATCATGGAGTGTCGCCAATGAATAGAATTTATAATCACTAACGCTAACAGGATTTCTGTCAACTCCTTGTCAGTTCCGTCACCATGGGCCCAACTCTGAGGTAATTGGTTAATTATCTCTTGATATGCTAACCTACCCATTTGTAAAAATGCAGGATTAATTACCCAGATTCCAGAATCCATATTCCAATATTGTTACCACCACTATTTGTAGTTAACTACAAGTAGGTGGTAGCCATCATAATTTTTGGGTAGTATGAATGTCTTGGCTTTACGTCCCGCAAGTGGAGGCTCCCTCTTGGGACTCGGAATGGCTTATGGAGCCACATTCCGTCCCGTCTGTGTCGTCGAGGACAGGACTTATGCCGTGGCCACCCTCATCAAGAACATTGAAAGCGGACACCTACCTGAGTTTCCTATCTGGGATCAGATTGAAACCTTCAATTGCATACCTTGGTGTGGCAAAGTGGATCTCCTCACTGGAGTCTTCCTCTCCGAGGGTCTTGAAGACACCTCTTTGTTGGAATCCGTCTGCCGAATCTTGGCAGGTGTTGAAGCACCCCGAGCCCTCTTCGAGACTCGTTCCGATTTTATCAGATCTCAATCATTCCTTGGAGCAGTTAGCCGTTTTCAATCCATGGGTTTCCAAGTGGAAGCAGAAGAGATCTCTGCAAGGCAATTCGGCTACCCGCATGGACGTCGACGACTCTTCTTATCACTCACCCGAGATAGCAGTGGGAAACCTGTGGCCGACCCCCGGACACCGAGATTGGAAGGGACCTTCTGGTCTGAAAAGAACAATCAAGAAAATGCAGGAGGGCAAGTCACCGGACAGCCTTCCGACGGCTATCAGGATTTGGAGCGAATTAGCAGAATCACCCAGCGATTTCCCTACCCTCCAGTCCCTCGGGATTCCAAGGCTTGGTCCGAAATCTTGGAGTCTACCCCACACCTCAGTCCCGCTCTCCCAGAGCAGGCTTCAGGCCAGTTTCGTGGAGTGGCTGATGGGTTTACCAATCGGCTGGACCGCTTGTGGGTCTTAGGTAATGATTCCGTTCCGGCTACTTGGTTTGCAGCAGTGAAACTATTCGATCTTTAGGACAATTTATTGCGTCCCCCGCCACATAAATATCTCCAGATTTCATAGTAAGGTTGTAGAATGCACGAGCCAACCATAAAGAAGCGTCAGGTTCAACTCCAAATTCCATATTTAAAAACTCTACGTCCATTACTATTGAATCATCCTCATCCATTTTGATATCATTGATAGCACCGGATTTTCGATCCCATAAAATTAACCAGTCACTGCCACCACCAAATTTGCTCCAGATTTGATAGTAGACATCACCAATTCCAGTTCCCACACCTCTATCGATATCAGCAGGATCCCACATAGTTTCATTTCTATCATTAAACCATTTGGTTAGCCATTTCCAACCATCATCCAATATGTCATTACCGAGATCCTTGTCATACATAGAATCCACAAAATCCCTAAAATATATTTTACCCTTTTCGTTAATAAAAGCAGTCATCCATTCCGTTGGAACCCGAATTAAGGTGTCACCATCCCGATCTTTACTGATTACTGTATAAGGTCTCATATCCATTCACCAGATTTATTTGAAAAAGCAGTCACATACAATCTGTATTGTGTGTCCCCATCGCATTTTAATTCCACACATAAAACTACATCACTACTATTTTCTATAACCTCTTCCTTCACAACAAGATCGATTGTCTTGCCTACCTCACTTCCTTTCTTTATTACTGCTTCACAGATACTTTGTGAAGCAATTTTAGCAGATTCACCATCACTAAATACCCATTGTTGAAAGGGTGCAAGTTTTGCCTCCTTCACTGGATCACGCTCCTTAAAAATATCCATATGATAATCAGGATCCCCATATAAAGTTAGCGTAACTATATAGACTCTGTTTTGCTTTAACCAGTTGATAATACCACTCATTTAATCACCTTCTTGTTAATTGAGGCATAATGCGAACCCCTTTCTCCCCATTTATACAATGCTGGAGGATACACAGTATTTGCTGTTAAAAACTCAATTATATCCATATTTTTCATATATCGAGGATCAAGATCTTTTTCGTAGACATCTTTGTAATCTACGATTTTACCTTCTGGGGAGCGATGCAAGGTATCAAAATCAAACCATCCTTTGAGACTTGTTACTCTAAGAGAGCCAACACTATCAATAGCCCCTGAAGCCAACACGGATAGAAGACTGGTATCACCCACTTGAACTCTTATTTCATCCAAATCTGGGTAATTTGCGAGTAGATGTATTAAAAAACCCCAATCTTGACTTCCGATTTCCATGTCCCAACCAGTTAGCACTGAAAACGGAATTAACTTTGTAAGTAATTCTGCTACTTCAGTATCAGTCAAATTAGTCAAGGTCCCTGAAAACAACATGTCAGTCAATGCTTGTAACCATCCGAGTAATTCCTCATGATTTGCTTCTTTTGCATTGGCTTTACTGGGATTGTCAATGTCATATTCTGGCCAATCGATGCTATCTGTAAAATCACCATTAAAACAAGTCAAAAAATCAAGAATCATTCTTAAATTAATTGGATTTCCAATTTCGGGATTCTTTAAAAAGTTATGCATCCATTTTAAAGGAAACACTAACTCCACACCATTTGCCGGATATCCTTTATCCGGATTAAGTAATACGGTGTGATTACCCATAATATCTGTTCCCCCCATCAACTATATAAAGATGGTGGTAAAACCAATTACCATGAGCGAACTTCATGTTGGGTTAGTTGCCGGTCGTCACGAAATACCTGTTGATGGTTATGTTTGGACAGAAGCCATTGAAAATCCTTTGGATTTTGATGACCTTTATGAACAAGCAGTTGATTGGATCAGTGGGGTTATTGAATATGATTTGGATAGTGAAATTGCTAACACCTTTTATCTTTACCTAACTGGACTTACCAGTGCTACCCTTTCCTTCCTCAAAGCATGGGAAGATTATGGACACGGTCTTTCTGACCGATTGATTCTGATGCATTTCGATAGAAACAGTGGTTCCTACGTTCCACAATACTGGAAATAACCGAAGCCTTTATAAGGGTGTTAACCAGAGGAATCGATATGACTATCCGTAGACTTGGTTATGCTTGCATCAACATGACTCTCGGTGGCGACACCGTCCCCAAGAAACAACGTATCACTACCAACCGCACTTGTCGTTTGGCTACTGCACAGGACAAGGGTATTTCTCATATTGCTTCATTGGTTTACTCCAACATTACTGACCTGCTTTCTATTCTTCAGTGGAACGAGTCTCAGGGCATTCGTTTGTTCCGTATGTCTTCAGACATGGTTCCTTTCCTTTCTCATCCTGACTTTGCTTACACTATTGACGACCTCGACAAGTATTTTCCTGTTTCCGATGCTCTCGCTGCTATCGGCAAGTTTGTTTCTGCTCACGACCACCGTCTGAGTTTCCACCCCGGACCTTTTAATGTTCTTGCTTCACCCAGAAAAGATGTTGTTCTCAAAACTATTCGTGAACTCAACGCTACTGCTGACCTTTGCGATCGCATGGGTTTGCCTGCTAACCACAATTGCAAGATCAACATTCACGTTGGCGGTGCTTACGGTGAACCTGACGAGGCACTTGCTCGTTTTTGTCGCAATTCCTATATGCTTTCAGCATCTGCTCTTTCTCGTTTGACTGTCGAGAATGACGACCGTGCTTCCCTGTATTCTGTTTCTGACCTTTACGAGCACGTTTACAAGAACACCCAGATTCCCATTGTTTTCGACTATCACCACCACCACTTTTGCACTGGCGGTTTGACCGAGCAACAGGCACTTGAGTTGGCTATCAGCACTTGGCCTGACGACATTGTTCCCACCGTTCACTATTCAGAGTCTCACGAGTTGCACGTCGGCAACGACAAGCCTACACCTAAGCACTCTATTCTTATTCATGCTATCCCCGACACTTACGGCAACACTATCGACGTTATGGTCGAGGCCAAGGGCAAGGAACTTGCTATCCTCCCACACATGGGTCTTGAAGCCAAGGAGGAATGGTGATGAAGGTTTGGGTTAAATCATTTATTAGGCCCATTTATGGCACTTTGGCATTTCAACCTTTTGCCCTTCTTTGGTGCGGGATAACTGGTATGGATTATTGGACTATGATGGGCCCATTAACCATTTATTCTATGCTTTGTTTTATTCCGATTTATCATTATTATGACCATTGGTGGGATTTGCATCCCAATCTAATTGACGAAACATAACTACAAATAGTTAAACGGCAAACAGTTTTTGCTGATGAGCACTTTTACCATCAGTCGTTATTGCCCTTGCGGAGATGGAGAAGTTATTGGAGATCTTCGTGATGAAGACACCGAACCATTCATTGATTGCGACATTTGTAGACCCAAATATCATTTTATTTTACAAATGAAATGGGACGGTTGGGAAGGCACATACTGGCATGAGTGGATACTAAAAGAAAAGTAAACTATAAGTAGTTGTGCTACTAACCAATAAATATGCAATCTGATTCTTTCAATGCTAATTTTGACCCCCGACAACCCAGAGATAACTCTGGCCGTTGGATCTTCCGTGACGAATCTATCACTATGGCAGAACTTGAATCTATGGCTAACTTCATCCGAGATAATGATTCTACCTTCCCAAGTGCTGCTCAACTTTTAATTGAGATGGGTGGCGATAGTCAAATTAACCGTGAAGAACTTCTCAACCACCTATCGCAGGTTCAAGGGTATTTCTTTTCTCAAAAGCAAATTGACAATCCCGAGGCATGGGCTTATGTTCTCGATGAAGAAATGAACGATATGTTTGAAGACCCAGAACTAATGGAAGTTTATCGACAGGCTCGTTTCCGTGCTGCTTCTTCCACCCGTGAAGAAATTATGGAAAATCTTACTGATGCGGCTACCGAACTTTTTATTGCTATGACTGATGAAGATTCTGCGGAAGTTCAAACCATTAAAGGACAGGTTAACTTCTGTGAATTGGTTTTAAAACTCCACGATATGCAAACTGAGTTTGCTGCTGAAGGAATCTCTTGGGACCCGACTGGACCTTGGACGCCCAATTCTGCCTCCTGTAATAACTGCAAAGGTGGGGGCGGCGGCGGCGGTGGCGGCGGTGGCGGAGGCGGCGGCGGAGGCGGCGGTGAACAAGAAAACCAAGAAAACCAAGAAGACCAGCCCGATCCAGAAGAACTTCGGAAAACCAATCGTTGGGTAAATACTTCCACTGGTGAAATCCGCACCGGAGAAAATTCACCCGGCACAGGATGGAGACAAGTTTATCGAATTGATATTGATGGAGACGTCTGTGAAGATACCATGCAATCTCTGGCTATCTTATTGAAGAGAAAAGGAGCCGCCGTTATTCCCGGAACCAAAGAGTTAATGTTCACCAATCTTGATGATGAAAGTATCGTAGATGCTATCCGAAATCAACCTGCTTTCGAAGTTTACCCTGATGGAGCCGTTATTAAGATTCTATATTCTCCTGCTGATCGTGTCGAAGCGGCTCGTAACGCTAACGTCGAGGAAATGAATGCTGAAGAAATTGATATCAATACTTCTGGTAATATGGCTATTACTTGGGATCCTCCCGGTCCATTCCAAGCACCTCAATGCAGTAATGATAACTGTGATAACCCCGCTCCCAAGCCCAATGATGAATGTTCAGAATGTTCTGGAGAAAATGATGGCAAAGGAGAGGAAGAAAACGAATCTGGACAACCGGGTGGTGAAACTGGTCAAAGTAATGAATCTGGTGAATCCAACGAATCCGGTGGCGACGACCCCGGCGAAAATGAAAGCGGTCAAGGTGAGTCCGGAGATTCCGGCGAAGGCGGCGAAGGCGGCGAAGGCAGTGAATCTGGTGAAAGCGGAGAGTCAGGAGAAGGAGGGGAATCCGGAGAATCCGGCGAAGGCGGCGAAAGTGGAGAATCTGGAGAAGGTTCAGGCGAAGGCGGAGAGTCAGGCGATGGCTCTGGTGAAGGAGGCGAAGGCCAAGGAGAAGGCGGTAGCGGAGAAGGTGGCGAAGGCCAAGGAGAAGGAGA
>JGI20152J14361_10000718_pt1 | contig 23450 bp, 20 predicted proteins | sample COG_02_FD_14361 | JGI IMG/M metagenome (IMG submission 14361)
CATTCTACGCTAGGCGGTAAAAGACCCCTCGCATTTGAAAGAAGGGCTGCGTAAATGAGTTAGGTGTTCGCAACTAAACGCGGACAAGTCCAATGCATTTGGTAATGTATAAAATGATGGGGAAATCTTGTCATGCAAAGCCTGTGAAACTTCCAGTTATGGAGCAAAAAGATGCAATCTAAATTCGTAAATCGCCGCGCCGTCGTCATTGGAGGAGTAGCGACACCCTTTTTGTCAAACGCCGTAAGCGCACTGGAAGACGCTGTCGTTCCCGCACAACAGGATGTCGTTGAAACAGCAATACGAAATACATCTAGTTTTCGATCGAGATCATGGAAGCACTACTTTGACACTTTAAAAAATGGAGCCATATTGGCTGACACCAAGAGTCGAGCGCTGCATTTTTGGTCGGAGGACGAAACGGTTTATAAACTCTATCCGACAAGTGTTCCAATTTCAGCCGAACTGACCCGATTGGGGCGCACCAAAATTATTCAAAAACGTGTTGGGCCAAGTTGGCGACCGACTCCAGACATGTTGAAACGTAACCCCGAATGGCCCGCATTTGTTGGTCCTGGCCCTCAAAACCCATTAGGTACACACGCCCTATATCTATCATGGACGTATTACCGAATTCACGGCACAAACGATACGCGGAAAATTGGTCGCGCATCGTCGAATGGATGCATCGGCCTTTATAATGAAAAGATTTCTGAATTGTTTGAATTGACCAGAGTAGGTACACAGGTTCTTCTTATTTAGATAAACAGAACACCAATCAATGCACAAAAAAAGCCTTTGGCTGAATCTACATCTTTAGGGAAACTGCAAAAATCCACGTGCGGTCTAATGTGAGTTCTTCAAAAGGCGCTTGCGGCCCAAAGCAGACCCTGGATGCAAAAGATCTTCTCCAGTATGGTTTTGCCGAAGCGGCCATTCATCAAAGGTGCAGTATTTGAGTTACTTGGGTGCGCGACAAGCGGAATTTGTTACTTCGTGACTTGAGCTGCTACTCATCTTGATGTCGACAGCGCCATAGCTCTTGCGAACAACATTAAATCCACAGTGAACGCTGACTGCATCCCAGTAAACCAGCCGCGTCATCTGTGATTAAACCAATCGGAATTTGACTTATGTTTTTTAAGAAATGGTCTGAGAGTAAAATGGCTTTCTCAAACGCAAGCGGCGTCCCAGCCTCGAAAATCCCGCGTGACACACTACCTGCAAAATATATTCCGGCGGTGGGCAGGTACTGAATAGCCAGTTCACGTACTAATTTCCCCAGCAACTCAGCAAAAAACTCAATTGTTTTTGTGGCATTTTGATCGGTCCCATTCAGGTGTTCCTCAACAATCATTTCACCCAGTTTTGCATTTGCCCCTGAAATGGCTTGGTATAAATTTGATAGGCCTTTTCCTGAGAAAACATCTTCTACTGTAATGAATACAGATGAATCAAATTGGTCAGATAAGGCTGTTTTTATATTATGTGGTAATAATGTGTGGCCGAGTTCGACTTGGAGGCAAACTGGATAGCCCGTTCTATCCATCAAAACGGGGCAGACGTTAAACCCAGTTCCTATGCCCACGACCAACCACTGAGCGTTATCTGTCGTTGGTGTCGATGGCCCTAAAATACGCTGGGTGCCGTCGGCGGGTAAAATGCTGATACAATAACCAAGAGATGTTAAATCATTGATCAATGTTGCATGTTGGCATGCTGTTGATTGACGTAAACCATCAATCGATATCTCCCAATTTAAGTTTGTTAGCACCCCTTTGCCTGCTGAAATTGGACCTGCCAAAGCGACGACACAAGACCCAACCTTTGCTTGGGTTGTATCCTTTAAGTATTGATCAACAACCTCATAAAAAGAATTGAAATTTGCATTCGTAAACCCACGAACTGACGTTTGGTCCAAGATACCATTTTGAGCCAAGCCCAAACGTGACCGTGTACCACCTACATCTGCCACCAGCGTTATTTTTTCCATTTTGTACACGTCCTAATTCAAGCGCGATCCAGTGTCGGGATCGAAGTAGGAAACTTTGCCCAAATCAAACGCAAACTCAAGCGGCTTGCCTGGTGTTGCTTGGGTTTCGGCGTGTAGGCGTGTGGTTACTTCTGTGCCGCCAAGTTTTGTCATGACATATGTATCAGCCCCTGCTGGTTCAACAATATCGACCATGCATGTGGCGGTTTGAACGCCTGTGCCTGCGCGAAAGCCTGCTTCGACAATGTCTTCAGGGCGCAAGCCCACGATGACGTCTTTTGGCAGGTTAAGGCCTGCCTTATCGTTTAGGATCAGTGGTTCGTCATTTTCACGTTCAATCTGGATCTGTGTACCTGATTTCGCGCTGGATGTTGTTGCGGGCATCAAGTTCATTGCAGGCGATCCCATGAAATCAGCCACAAACAAGTTTTTCGGATTGTTGTAGATTTCAGCGGGTGTGCCGATTTGTTGGATGATGCCATCCTTCAAAACCACGATTTTTGTGGCCAAAGTCATTGCTTCGATTTGATCGTGAGTCACATAGACCATCGTTGCGCCCAAATCCAAATGTAGGCGTTTGATTTCAGTGCGCATTTCGACGCGTAATTTGGCGTCTAAATTTGACAACGGTTCATCGAACAAGAATAATTTAGGATCACGTACCAACGCACGCCCCATTGCCACACGTTGACGCTGGCCGCCCGATAACTGTCCCGGTTTGCGGTTCAAAAGAGGCTCCATTTGCAATTGTTTTGCAACTTCTGCCAGTTTGGATTGCTGTGTTTGTGCATCAACACCGCGCACCTTCATCCCGAAGGTGATATTTTTTGCCACAGTCATGGTGGGGTACAAGGCATATGATTGGAACACCATCGCGATATCGCGATCCTTGGGTGAAACATCGGTCATGTTTTGACCACCGATCATGACATCACCTGCTGTAATTTCCTCTAATCCGGCAATACAGTTCAACAACGTTGATTTACCACAACCAGATGGGCCTACCAAAACCAGAAAGTCACCTTTCTCAATCGCGACATTTATGTCCTTTAGAATTTCGACAGAGCCGTAATTTTTGAACAGATTCTTAACTTCTAACATTACAGACATTTTGATTAACCTTTCACAGAGCCGGCGGTCAAACCCCGGATGAAATATTTTCCAGCAACGACATAAACCAATAAGGTTGGCATCGCGGCGATGATGGCCGCAGCCATGTCGACATTGTATTCTTTGACCCCAGTGGTCGAATTCACGATATTGTTCAGCGCAACTGTGACGGGCTGTGTGCCTGCTTGGCTGAACGACACACCAAACAGGAAGTCATTCCAGATTTGGGTGAACTGCCAAATGACGGTCACAACAATAATGGGCAGACTGAGCGGTAGGAAGATCGACCAGAAGATGCGTACAAATCCTGCCCCATCCACCTTGGCAGCTTTGACCAACTCTTGGGGGATTGTGACGTAGTAGTTTCTGAAAAACAGCGTCGTAAATCCGATGCCGTAAACCACGTGCACGAAGATCAGGCCGGGGATTGTTCCTGCCATATTCAAGATGCCAAGGACACGCGCCATTGGGAGCAACACCACTTGGAAAGGTATAAAGCAACCAAACAGCATCAACGAGAAGATCAAGTTTGATCCTTTGAACTTCCACTGTGCGATCACGTATCCGTTGAGCGCACCCAACAATGTTGAAATCATAACCGCCGGTACTGACAGCAAAAGGGAATTCCAAAAGTAAGGGCGTAAACCTTCGCATTGGATGCCAGTACATGCCTTGGACCATGCCGTTGACCACGCATCAAATGTGATGTTTCGCGGTAACGAAAGCAGGCTGCCTGTACGGATTTCTTCAAGGCTTTTGAGTGACGTTGTTAGCATAACGAACAACGGCATCAGGTAATAAAGCGCGAAGAGACATAAGATTAAATACAATCCCCATCGCAAAGCAATTTGTCCTGCGCGACCTTGTTTTCTGGTTGTTTGGTTAGTCGAAAAATCAGTCATTTTTCGCTCGCAATTCTGAATAGAGATAAGGGACTACAATCGCGAATACGACCATCATCATAACCATGGCCGAACTGGCCGCCTGTCCGATGTCACCGCGTGAAAACGCAAGGGCATACATGTAGGTTGCAGGCAGGTCAGTTGCATATCCTGGGCCGCCACCTGTAAGGGCAATCACCAGATCGAAACTCTTGATCGCAAGGTGGGCCAGAACGATGAACGCAGACAGGAATATTGGCGCCATAGAAGGCAAGATGATTGCGGAGTAAATGCGAGTTGTGGGGATGCCGTCGACGCGCGCGGCCTTGATAACTTCGTCATCGACGGAACGAAGGCCCGCCAAAAACAATGCCATCACAAAACCAGATGCTTGCCATACACCCGCGATTACAACGGTGTAAATTGCATAGTCTGGGTTAATCAGCCAGTCGAATTTGAAATTTTCAAACCCCCAACCTTGGACTACGGATTCAATACCCAAGCCCGGGTTTAAAATCCATTTCCATGCGGTACCTGTAACGATTAAGGACAATGCCATTGGGTATAGGTAGATGGTGCGCAACACACCTTCGACGCGGATTTTTTGATCCAGCAGGATGGCGATAAGCAATCCAAGGAACATAGAAATCACAATGAACAGAACACCAAAGATGAACAGGTTGGACATTGCTGTGTCCCAACGCGGGGAATCGAAAAGACGCTCATATTGGATGAAACCAACGATGTCATATTTCGGAAGAAGACGAGACCGTGTCAGTGACACCCAGCCTGTCCAGACGATAAACCCATATACGAACAGCAGGATCGCGATGAACGATGGTGCCAGTACGATTTTGGGAACTTGTTTTTCGAACCATTTTAACATTGGTTTACCTTAAGTTGGATCCCCCACCACGCATGGGCAGGGGAAACCAGTTTCTAATTACATGCTGTTTTTGATAGCTTTTGAAAGCATCGCAACTGCATCTGCCGATGACATGTCAGAGTTGAAGTGTGCAGTCACAACATCTGTGATCGCACCAGATTGCGCACCGCGCAACGCCATGCCGTGTGCATAGCTTGGCAACAATGAACCATTGTCGTTGCTGGCAGCCATGTCAGATGCTGACAGGTGTGCACAGCTGTCAAAATCAGCCAAGTCAACGTCTGTACGCGCTGGAATTGAACCCTTGTTCAAGTTGAAGGTTTTCTGGAATGTTTTGCCAACAACCAATTTAGCCAACAAATCTTGACCAGCTTTTTTGTCCGCGCCGTCAACATCAAACATTGCGAAGCTGTCTACGTTGTACAAGAAACCATCACCTGGTGTTGAGATACACAAGAAATCTTCGCCCGGTACTTTGCCAGCGGCCATGAATTCGCCTTTGGCCCAGTCGCCCATGATCTGAAATGCTGCTTCGCCGTTCATGACCATGGCTGTTGCCAAGTTCCAGTCACGACCAGAGAAGTTTGGATCAACATAGCCACGCATTTTGCGCATTTGGTCAAAAACAGCAACCATCGTGTCAGATGTCAGTGTGGCATCATCCAATTCAACGAATGCTTTCTTGTAAAAATCAGCGCCGCCAATGCCCAAAGCAACTGCTTCGAATACTGTGGCATCCTGCCAAGATTGACCGCCGTGCGCCAATGGTGTGATACCCGCCGCTTGCAACTTGTCTGCTGCTGCGTTGAATTCGTCCCATGTTGTTGGCAAGGCAATTCCGTTTGCTTTCAAGATGTCAGCACTGGCCCAAATCCAATCAACGCGGTGAACGTTTACAGGAGCAGCACACCAAGTACCTTCGCATTTCATGTGGCTTGCGATGTTCGCAGGCAATACATCAGCCCATCCGTTTGCTTCTGCAACAGATGAAATGTCAGCCAAAACGCCTTCTTCATACCATTCTTGAATGGCTGGGCCTTTTAGTTGAACAGCCGTTGGAGCGTTGCCGGATAATACGCGTGCGCGAAGTGCAGTCATTGCGGCATCACCACCACCGCCAGCAACTGGCATGTCGGTCCACGTTCCGCCATTGTCAGCAAATTCCTTTTGCAGGACTGCAACTGATTTGGCTTCACCACCTGATGTCCAGTAATGCAAAACCTCTGCTTGTGGACCCGCAAAGCTGGCTGTTCCCATAATTGTTAATGCAGCAGTTGTTGCTGCAAGCGTTGTTTTCATAAACATGATATCCTCCCAGATATAACTACTTTTTGGTAATCTTGGGCATTGTCGCGTTGTATCCTCAATCAAAGCAATCCTTAAAATCCGTGCAGATTACGTTGTATGCTTGAAATTTTATGCAACTGTTACATTCTGTTACCAAACCATTAATTTTGTTGCACAGTGTTACAGACTTCACTGTAGAACGAATTCAAAAGAGAATCTAAATGAGTTTACCACGCCTACTTGTTGTTGAAGATGATCCAGAGATGCGTGACATGATGGTCGCCTTTCTACGCAAGTCTGGATTCATGGTATTCCCTGCGGTAAATCAAAATGAAATCACAAAGGTTCTGGATGCGGGACGTATAGATTTGATTTTACTGGATGTGATGTTAGGGCGTGAAAACGGTTTAGATATTTGCCAATCGCTGCGTCAGGAATATGAAATTCCCATTATATTGGTGTCAGCACTGTCCGCCGATGATCAACGGATGCAAGGGTATCAAGTGGGCGCGGACGATTATATTGCAAAGCCGTTTAATCCTGAATTGTTGCTGGCGCGTGTGCGTGCGGTTCTACGCCGTGGGCACCGATCATCGTCCCTGACGTATAGGCGCAACACATCGGTGTATGCGTTTGGTGGTTGGACATATGACGGTAAAAAGGATGTCGTTATTGCCCCAGATGGATTCCAGGTGGCTTTGTCAAAGCGTGAAACAGGACTGTTAAAAGTTTTGCTGGCCAATCCACATATCCCGCTGACCCGCGAAGAGATCGCAGACAGTTTAGATTTCACTCGCGCAGAAGGTAACGCCTTAGGCACATCAGAAGGGCGTGCAATTGATGTATTGGTCGGACGTTTACGTTCCAAGATTGAAGCAAAGCCAAAGGACCCTGAAATGATACGCACCCAACGCGGTGTAGGATATGTGTTTGCAGTCGACGTTGTTGTGACAGATGGGTAAGCGCATTTCGTTTTCCAGCCTAAAGATCACTGCGTTGATCTGGTGCACCTGTGCGTTATTGGCTGGAATGATATCTGTTTTGATTTGGACCAGTTCGAATGCTGCTTGGAACCGGTATCTGTCGCAGTCGTATCAAACTGGATATGAATTGTATGACACATTGACGAACAATGGCCCTGCGCCCGTCGGTGTGGTGGTTGATACCCATTCCAAATTACCGACGTCATCGACAACAGTTTATCCAACAATCGTTTCAATCCGACCCCATCAAGGGTCCCCGATTCAAAGTTCACCTTTGCAGTTGATCATACATTCCACTGATTTGAAATATCCCATCGCCAAACTTGCCCAAGGCACAGATCTGACCCCGCCACAACAGTTGGGGAATGTCATTAAGTTTTTGTCAGGATTTTGCAGCAATCCAGTTTTGTACACGCAACGCGCTGATCAAACATGGCTGCGTGTTAACGGATCGCAAGTGTGGGCATGTTCCAATGCCCCAGGCGATTATCGCTTGTTGGCGGCCGCAATTTTGATGATTTCGGTTATGATTTTAATTGTGCAAGTAGATGAAACCTCTGCCAAGTTTTCGCGCTTTTCGGCCGCATTGAAAAATCAAGGCAGATTAGGTGGGCATCAAACATTTGACACTGTTGGCCCCCAAGAGTTGCGTGAAATCATTGAAACAGTGAATGATTATTTGGCGTTAGAGCGTGATAAACTGTCGAAACGTGCGATGGTTATGTCTGGGGTTAGTCATGATTTAGGCACACCCGCCACGCGTTTGCGTCTGCGCACAGCATTGATCGAAGATGATGAACTGCGTCAACGCTTAGAAAGCGACATTGATCAGATGACTAATATGATTGAAGGCGTTTTGACGTACACGCGTTCAGAAATAGATTCTGAGGAAACAACGCGAATATCGCTGACCTCTTTGGTGGAATCTGTTTGTGCGGACTACGCAGACGTAGGGCGGCCAGTCGTGTTTGAACAAACTCCTGATGATGAAATTGACTCCACAGGATCGGTGTTCAATGCCCGTGCACATCCAGCACCTATGTTATCCGAAGATGCGCGTCGTGTATTGGTAAACGCACGCCCAATGGCAATGCAACGTGCCATGACAAACCTAATTGATAACGCATTGAAATATGGCCGCCGTGCAACCGTCTCTATTACAACGACATCAACGATTGCCACAATAATTGTTGAAGATGAGGGTAACGCATTAACGGCATTGCAATTGGATGCATTAACGGGCCCGTTTCTGCGCGGTGCAAACTCAAACTATATTGAAGGCACTGGGCTTGGCCTTACGATTGTATCCACAATAGCTAAGCAACATCAGGGCACACTAAGCTTTGAAAAAACATCGCGTGGAGTCTGTGCAAAATTAAGCATTGGGCGATTGAATCGCTAATTAGAGTGTCAGCTGCGATGAATCTTTTGATGTGATGGTTTGGGCTGGCGTAATAATTAAGGATTGGCCTTAACAACCAAGGAAACCGAAAGGTCGGCTATTGCAATAATCTCAATTCCATTCCTTGTAGAAGCCTTCTTTCCTGCCTTGATAAGTTCCTTTCACAATTGTCGCGAAGGTATTGTCAGACAAATTTGACGAACAAGTTACTGTTCCATAATTTTGGTGAATGACAACACAAATCCCATTCAAGGATTTAAAGACATGCCCCAAAACCATCCGTTTGGTAGTGATGTACTACGTACGTTATCTGCTCAGCCTTCGCCAAGTCGAAGATATTTTGCATGATCGTGAAATTGATATTTACCACGAACCTGTTTGGTCTTGAGTGAACAGGTTTGATGCAAAGATTGCAATTGAAACACGAAAGAAGAGGAAGGGTCACCAACCGAATTGGCCGAGACACTTAGACGAAGTCTTTGTAAAAATTAACGGTGAACGGTTCTATCTTTGGCTGAATAGCCCCTAGTTTCCAAAGCACCTTGAAATCAGACAGACTTACAAGCCAAAACGCAGTGCTGTTCTTGACGAGTGGTTCCAAATCTGTGTTTCCTTACGTTCTGCAATTAGGGTGTTTTGAGACGAGTTATAATTACCTTAACAGCACCTTTTTGTACTTTCCCGACTTTTAACCTCCACCGCTACTTTTATACGAGATGGGTCTGTTTCATCTTCGCCATTGATACGTTCCAATAAAAGGGATGCTGCTATTTTCCCCACTTTATTGGGCCGCATGCGTACCGTGGTAACGCTTGGGAATGCAGATGCAGATCCAGAAAAATCGCCAATACCCGTCACCGAAACATCATTGGGAACGTCCAAGCCTTTGGCTTGTGCAGCGTAAATGACACCTTGTGCAATCACGTCGTTCCCTGCGATCACAGCCGTCGGTCGTGGTTGCATTTCAAACAGTTCCGCAGCGCTGTTTCGGGCATTTGCGATTGAATACACTGTTTCGATTTGCCTGTGCACTGGAACTGTGAGTCCTGCTTCTGCCAAATACGCCAGAACACCGTGCTTTCGATCGCGGGCGCGATCATTCTCTTTCACACTGGGAAATGCGATTGCTATTTCAGTGTGCCCTAAATCGACAATATGTTTGGCGATGGCACGACCCGCTTGATCATTTTCGCCACCAACACATGAAATCTTGGAATCTTCTTTATAGTTCCACATCGATACAACTGGTACATTGCGACGCTCAAGCAAGGTATAGGTTTCGTCAGAATGGTCATGACCAATCAATGCAACACCTTCGACACGATGCTCCAACAAGCTGCGGAGCAGAAGATATTCATCCTTCAAATCGTACCCGTGCGTCGTGACCAACATTGTGAAACCATGTAACCGCATTTCTTCGGAAAACGCCTGAATAAGGTTTGAAAAAATGGCGTTGTCCAATGTTGGTACAATCAATCCAACAGTTCCACTTCGTTTGCCCTGAATGGCTTGGGCCGCACGATTTCGAATATATCCAGTCTGTGCAATTGCCCTTTCGATACGCTTACGGGTACTAAGCAACACTTTATCGGGATGATTGAATGATCGTGAAACCGTCGCCGGTGAAACACCTGCATGGTTTGCAACATCAATAATATCTGCGTTCAATTTGTTTTTCATGTGCTCACCATAGCATCAATGAAAACGTTTGCATTACTATTTTCATTAGCTAACTTCAGGAATCATAGGGAAGAGGATCACATGGATTTCATTTTTTACTTTGGTGAAGTTTTCACTTTAACATCAATGTTGCTGCTTATCGGCGGTACCATCGGTGGATTGATTATGGGTGCAACGCCGGGCTTGTCGCCGACAATGACTGTGGCGTTGCTTATCCCGTTTACCTTCAACATGACGCCAGTTCACGGGCTGATCTTATTGGGCGCTGCATACACGTCTACAGTGGCAGGTGGTGCGGTAAGTGCGATCTTGTTGAAAATCCCAGGCGCCCCTGCAAACATTGCTACCACGCTGGATGGTCACACAATGGCCAAAAAGGGCGAGGGTGCAAAAGCATTACAGCTGTCGTTTATTTCATCCCTGATTGGCGGGCTGTTCGGTGTGTTCTTGTTGATCTTTTTGACGCCAGAATTGGCAAAATTGGCCAATGAGTTCAAGACGCCACATGTATTTTGGTTGGCTATCATTGGTGTGACCGTGATTGGATCATTGGAAGCTGGGTCCGTTGTAAAAGGATTGCTGTCTGGTTGTATCGGTATGTGGCTTGCGACAATTGGTTTCGACGACATTCAAGGCGTGAAACGTTTCGTATTTCATCCTGCGTTGGGTGGCGGGGTCAATATTATTCCCGCATTGATTGGTCTGTTCGCAATTCCCCAAGTCATAACGATGTTTTCAAAGGGTCGCTTCCAAACTGACATGGAACAGATACAAGTGAAAAAACATCCCATTGCCGCAGCATTCCGCGAAGTGTTTTCACGTAAACGCGCATTGGCAATCGGTACTGGGATTGGGTCTATTATTGGATTGATCCCCGGTGTTGGTGGTCAAATTGCAGGTTTGCTTGCATATGACCAAGCAAAGAAATTTTCGCCAGAGAAAGCCAAGTTTGGCACAGGGCATTCCGAGGGCGTGATCGCAGCGGAATCCGCAAATAATGCAATGGTTGGGCCATCATTGGTGCCCCTGTTAATTCTGTCAATTCCGGGTAGCCCGACAGCAGCCGTTTTATTGGGTGGTCTGGTTATTCATGGTATTTTCCCTGGCCCAAATCTGTTTATCGAATATCCAGAGGTAATCTGGCCGTTCATTAACTCGATGTTGATTGGCCAAATTTTAATGTGCATCTTTGGTATTTATATCGCATCTCTGGCTGCGCGTGTGGCGCAGGTTCCTCAATCCGTTATGGCAGCTGTTGTTTTAGGATTGGCCCTGTTTGGATCATATGCTGTGCAACAATCCATGGGTGATGTTTACGTGATGGCTGTGCTGGGTACGATGATGTACTTCCTTGAACGGTTTGGGTTTTCGGCGGCACCATTGGTGTTGGGATTGATTTTAGGCCCCATCGCAGAAAGTAATTTCGTATCCGGTTCGCTGATGGCATCGGCACAGGATGGAACATTCGCCTTCTTCTTTACAGGTGGGTTAAACATCTTACTTGTTTCAATCGTCGTTCTGTCGATTGGACTTTCACTTTGGTCTGAAATAACGGCAAAGGAGACAGAACGATGAAAATCCTTCAGCATAAAATATCTTCGGGTTTTGTGGCGTTAGTTGCTCTCTTGGTGTGTTACATCAGTTTTACCCGTCAGCCAGTCGAGGCGTATCTATTCCCGCGCTTGATTTCGTTCTTCTTTTTGGGACTTGCGCTTTGGACATTCGTTAAAGCGCTGTTGGGTCGATCCAAAGCTGGCAATGGTTTGTCGATGGATATGTTCAAAAATATGGCACCGGGAGTTGCGATTTCAGCGATCTATATCTTTTGGGCGGCTAAGGGGCTGGGGTTTTACACCGCGACGACCATCGCATTTTTTCTGCTGGTGACCAGTTATGATCCAGCATCGCATTCTGAACCAAAAACATGGGTCAAACGCGCAATAATCACGGCGGGATTTGTCGCCATCATGTATGCACTCTTCGCGAAGATCCTTGTGGTCTACACACCGCGCGGACTGTTTATTTAAGCTGCCAAAGCAGCAAAACTCTGGGAGGAGAACCAAATGAAGAAAATTATAGCAGCCTTAGCCATTTCGCTAATGGGTATGTCAGGTGCAGCGCAGGCTGAATATCCTGAGCGTCCAGTACTACTGATGATCCCTTATGGCGCAGGTGGGGCAACAGACTTCCAAGCGCGCATCGCGACAATTCCTGCGGGCAACGAAGACATGCTTGGCATGCCTGTTGCAATCATCAACAAACCAGGTGCTGGCGGACGTGTCGGTTGGAACTGGTTCGCAAACGAAGCTGATAACGATGGTTACACAATGGGTGGGTACAACGTGCCTCATTTCATCGCGCAATCAATCAAGGGCGGCGTTGACTATTCAACAGACAGCTTCGAACCAATCGCGAACTGGGGTTCTGATCCTGCTGTGTTTGTTGTCGGTAAAGACAGCGCATTTAATTCAATGGCTGACGTTGTTGCATTTGCAAAAGCGAACCCTGGAAAATTGACATTCTCTGGTGCTGGCCTGTTCGTTGGTCACCATATCGCAGCGTTACAGATCGAAAAAGCTGCAGGCGTGAAAATGCTGTACATCCCAAATAAATCAGGTGGTGCAGGCGCGATGAAAGCTGTTGTAAGCGGCGAAGTTTTGGGCGGTGTTAACAACCTGTCTGATGCGTTCCGTGCACAGGCTGCTGGTACAATTAAAATCTTGGGTGTTGCTGATCTTGAACGCAACGCATTCTTGCCGGACGTTCCAACAATGATGGAACAAGGCCTTGATGTTGATGATACATCCGTGAACTTTCGCGGTGTGATGGTTCCAAAAGGAACACCACAAGCTGTGATCGACAAATTGGCTGCGACTGTGCCTGCAATGTTTGCACATAAACGCGTTGCACAAAAAATGAAGGCGGGTGGTTCACCAATGAAAATCATGAACCGCGACGAAGTTTTGGCAATGTGGGCCAAGCGTCAAGTAACCCTAGAAGCACTTCTTAAAGGCTTATAATTAACAACAGAGGCAGGCGTTTGTGCCTGCCTCACCTCCAAAGATAGGTTATTCATGTCACTCGAAACAGACATTACAGACGTAGATCAAATCATCAGCCGCGCACGCGCTGCGCAGGCAGAATTTGAAAAAAACGGATCACAAGAGCTGTATGATAAGGCCGCCCAAGCAGTGGGCTGGGCCATCATGGAGCCTGCACGAAACAAAGAGTTGGCCGAGCTTGCAGTTTCCAGCACGGGACTGGGCAACGTTGCCGACAAAATTACAAAAAACCACCGCAAGACTTTGGGGTTGCTGCGCGATGTTGCAACCGCCAAAACCTTTGGTGTTATCGAAGAAGACAGCGAAAAAGGTTTAACTAAAATCGCGCGTGCCATCGGCGTTGTCGGCGCAGTCGTTCCATCGACAAACCCGATTGCAACGCCCGCAAATAACATCATAAACGCTGTGAAATGCGGCAACGCTATCGTTTTGTCCCCTTCGCCCAAAGGCGTTGTCGGTTGCGAACGATTGCTTGGCTATATTCATGCCGAGTTCGAAAAAGTTGGAATCAATCCCGACTTGGTTCAGATGGTTCCAGCACCCGGCACCAAAGATAAAACACAACGGATGTTAGAAGAAACCGACTTGGTAATTGTCACTGGATCGCAGAACAATGTTCGCCGTGCTTATACTTCGGGCACACCAGCCATTGGCGTGGGTGCGGGTAATGTCACTGTGATAATTGATGAAACCGCTGATTTAACGGCCGCAGTGCAGAAAGTTGCTGCATCCAAAACATTCGATAACGCGACATCGTGTTCGTCCGAAAATTCATTGATTGTCGTCGATGCAATATACGATGATTTCATCGCAGAGCTGGCAAAAGCAGGTGGAGCAACGTTACCAAGCGATATGGAAACTCACGTTGTTGATCGTTTATGGCAAAAGGGACACCTAAGCCGTCATGTAATTGCGCAAGACGCAGATGTTTTGATCAAAGCGTTAGAGCTTACAGATCGCGTCCCAGCAGACACTAAATTTATCTGCATCGAAACCCAAGGTATCGGCGAAGATCATCCGTTGTCGGGCGAAAAACTGTCTCGTGTGATCGCGCTATATCGTGCAAAAGATTTCAACCAAGCAAAAGAAACAGCGGCGAAAATGTTAAGCCATTACGGGGCAGGGCATTCGATTGGCATTCACACAAATGATGATGATCGCGCCAAAATGATGGGTATGACGTTACCCACCTGTCGGGTAATCGTAAACCAAGCGCATTGTTTTGCGACGGGGGGATCGTTCAACAATGGTATGCCGTTTTCGTTGTCCATGGGCTGTGGCAGTTGGGGCGGCAATTCAATCGATGATAATTTGCATTGGAAACATTTCTTAAACATCACAAAAATCGTACGTGAAATTCCCAACGTGGAACCAGCCCTCGAAGATATCTTTGCGGGTTATTGGGGTGTTGCAGGTAAATGATATTTGAAACGTCCTCACCGCCCAAAGGAACGATCCGTGATTGGTTAGATCATCGTGCCCAAACAGCGCCTGATGACGTTTGCTATTTATTTCCAGATGGTGACGCGCCACTTACGTGGCGGACGTTAAAAGAGCAGGCACATAAAATTGCAGTTGGACTGACAGCAACTGGAATACAACAAGGCGAAAGCGTCGCCTTTTGCATGTCCAACGGCTGTGCGGCATTGGTGACTTTTTATGGAATATTATACGGTGGTTTTCGCGTAACACCGTTGAATCTTGCGGCGGGACCCGCAGCGCTTGGACACGCCATTTCACACAGTAAATGTCGGTACATTTGCAGCGCACCAGCGCAGGCAGAAATTCTGTCAGATGCGCTGGCTCAAACTAATGCCACACCTGAAATCATCAATGCAGCCGAGCAGTTTTCTGACCAAGATGTATCAGTAGCCGTGTTAGCTTACATTACACAAACCGACCATGCTCTTTTGATGTATACGTCTGGTACAACAGGTGTTCCCAAAGGTGTCGTGCATACACACGCAAGCTTGTTGGCGGGAGGCTGGACGACTGCTGTTGCTCATGAATTAAAGCCCAGCGATCGTGCACTTTGTGTTCTGCCATTGTATCACATTAACGGTTTATGCGTGACCGTGATTGCACCACTTGTGTCTGGTGGTTCCAGTGTTATTTGTCCCAAATTTTCAAACTCTGCATTCTGGGATCACTGCGAAAAGTACAAAGTCACATGGTTTTCTGTCGTACCCACGATCATTTCCCATCTCTTACATGGCAATACAGATCCCAGCGATGCCGCACGCGCGAATTTACGATTTGGCCGCTCTGCATCTGCCCCATTGGCCGCAGATACGCAGTCCAGCTTTGAGACACGTTTTGGATTACCTATCGTTGAAACGATGGGCCTCACAGAGACCGCTGCACAAATTTTATCAAACCCATTGCCACCTGGCGTTCGTAAAATTGGATCACCAGGCATTGCATTTGGTAACGAAGTAACAATCTTAACACCAGAAGGTGTGAAACAAGATGCAAATGAAACCGGTGAAATTGCGATCCGTGGCCCAAATGTCATGTTGGAATACTTGGATAATGACGAAGCGACACAAAATACGAAAACCAGTGATGGATGGCTATTAACGGGTGACCTTGGATATATGGATGACGACGGTTATGTTTTCGTGTCAGGTCGTCTCAAAGAGCTGATTATCAAAGGTGGCGAAAATATCTCTCCGCGTGAAATCGACGATTCCCTTTATGCGCATCCAGATGTTGTCGAGGCAGGCGCATTCGCAATCGCATGCGACACATATGGCCAACGCGTAGAAGCGGCGGTTAAGCTGGCTGATAACAGCCAAGCATCCGAAGCAGACTTGCTTGAACTCTGTCGATCTAAACTCGGGAAATTCAAATCACCAGACCGTATCCATTTTTTAGCAGAGCTACCAAAAGGGCCGTCCGGTAAAATTCAACGCCTAAAGCTATTGGATTTATTTGGGGGTTAGAATTTGCTGATCGGCACGTTTGATATTCAATCGCTGGCCCATCGGTTCGTGCCAATGTAAAAAACGATACCGACTTCTTTCGGCGGACTAAATTTTCAACGCCTCTGCAAGGCTTTCCATTTCATGCCATAGTTTATTTAGTGTTGGTTTGTTGTTTGTCTTATCGCGATACAAGCGTATTTCCAATTCGCCAATATGGGTGCTATTGCCGACCAATTGTAACCGCCCATCATCTAACTCGTCTTTACATAACTCTCGCGGCAACCAGCCAATGCCGAAACCCTCTATGATCATTGCTTTTACCGATATTGCTAAAGCACTTTTATTCACAACGAGTACTTTGCTATTTTGGCCAGTTTGACGCAAAATATGCTCTTCGACGGTTTGTAATGCGGATGCACTTCCGTATGAAAGCAATGGCGTAGCGTGTTTGTTTGAGGTTGCCAACCGATGTAAAATTTGCCCATCAACAGACTTGGATACTGGCAAAAAATCATCTTTTGACAAGGTAAGGTATTCACATTTTCCGGCTTCTAATGGCGCAAGGAAGTCCATTGCTGGGTGCCAATATGTAAGAATTACATCGCAATATCGTTGTTGTAATGCGGAAACAAATTGATCAGCAGTCCAACTGGTCGAGTTTAAATCGATATCCAACCCACCTTGCTTTACCATCGGTGCAATGTGGGTTTTATAGTGCGTCATATATAAGGACTGAGAGGTTGCGAAGCGTATAACGTTATCGCCCGCAGCATCAATGATTTGACAGCGCTCCAGGGTCTCTTGATAAGTACGAAGCATAACCCTTGATTGGGACAAAAACACTTCGCCAGCAGGTGTCATCGACAGAGGCAAAGTTTGACGATTAATCAAACGTACTCCGACGCTCTCTTCTAGGGCGCGAATACGCCGCGAAAATGCAGGTTGGCTCACATTGCGTTCTTCCGCTGCCCGCGAAAAATTCTTTTGCGCGACCAAAACTTCAAAATCCCTGAGCCAGTCAATATCCATACTTACGATCCATTAATTTTAGGCAACTTCAGTCCTGCAAACGGTCTTCTTCAACTGCATGACATGCCACCAAAGAACCATCAGGCTGTTGTACAGCTGCAGGTCGTTCGGTTTCGCAACGAACATTAGCATAGGCACAGCGACTTTCAAAAGGACAACCTAACGGCAAGTTGATCGGTGTTGGGATTTCTCCCTTTAATCGGATATGACTTGGTCCATCATCTTTCAACTGGGGAACCGCAGATAACAATGCTTTCGTATATGGATGTTTAGGGTTTTCAAAAAGAGTTGCTGTGTCTGCCAATTCGCAAACTGATCCCAAATATAAAACTGCCACACGCGTACCAAAATGTTGCACCACGCTTAGATCGTGCGTGATAAACAAGTAAGTTAAGCCGCGCTGTTCTTTGGCTTCTAGCATGAGATTTAGTACTTGTGCTTGAATTGAAACATCCAATGCAGAAATAGGTTCGTCGGCAATGATAAATTCAGGGTTAACAGTAAGGGCACGTGCAATCGCTATTCGCTGTCGTTGACCGCCTGAAAACTCATGTGGATAACGTGCAGACCAGCTGGGATCTACGCCAACAGACAACATGACTTCTGCGACTTTATCCTTAACTTCGGCACGCGTAAGGCTGGGAGTGTGGTATTTTACAGGCTCTTCCAGTGCTTGTTGTATAGTCATTCGAGGATTCAAAGATGCATAAGGATTTTGGAAAATCATTTGCATCTTCTTGCGCAATGGCAACAGATCGTGGCGACTGCGATTATCAATGCGTTCACCGTCATAATGGATTTCGCCAGCGCTGGGTGTCAGTAATCCTGCGATCAAACGCGCCACAGTGGATTTCCCGCAACCGCTTTCACCAACAACGCACAATGCCTCTCCACGTTCGACACTTAAGCTTACATTATTGACGGCATGAACTTCGCGTTTTTCGCGGATAAGCTTACCGCCGCGCATTTTTATCGTTTCTAAAAAACCTTGATCTAATGCAAAACGCTTTTCAACATTTTGAAGGTCTAATAACGGTTTTTCTGGCTTATTTGTATTCATTTATCCAGTCCCTTAGACGTAACGTGGTGCAAACGGTTAACTTCGTGGCATGCGACCGCAACGTGTTCATATTGGACAATTTCAGGTGGCGTGATCCGGCACTGGTCTGTTGCAAACTCACAACGTGGGCTGAACGCACAGCCGTCGGGTATACCCGTGAGGGACGGCATGTTTCCAGGTATCTGTTTCAGGCGTCGCCCGGGCTCGGTTTGTTGCGGCAAAGCATTAATCAATCCCTGAGTATAGGGATGCTGAGGATCATTGATAATCTCGCTCGTCCGACCAGATTCGATAATTTTACCTGCATACATAACCAAAGTTCGATCAGTCATTTGACTAACCACACCCAAATCGTGTGTGATCAAAATCAAACCAACTTTACTACTTTGGCAAAGCTCCAATAACAGCTCCATAATATCGGCTTGGATCGTTACATCCAGTGCCGTGGTTGGCTCGTCTGCAATAATAAGTTCAGGATCTAACAATAACGCAATCGCAATAACGATCCGTTGGCGCATGCCACCAGACAATTCATGTGGGTATTGATTCAATCGTTCTTCAGGTGATGGAATGTAAACCTGACGCAATTTCATAATGGCAATCTGTTCTGCGTCTGATTTGCTCAATTTTCGATGTGCCTTCAGGGTCTCCACCATCTGTTGACCAATTGTCAAAACTGGATTCAGTGTCACCATCGGGTCTTGGAAAATCATCGCCATTCGATTGCCGCGAATAGTTCTCATTTCTGCATCAGACATGTGAACAATGTCTTTGCCTTGGAACAAGATTTTACCCTGATCGATAAAACCGGGGCGGCTTAGAAGGTTCATCAATGCAAAACCAGTTATGGATTTACCCGCACCAGATTCCCCCACAATGCCAAGCCGCTCACCTTTGGCGAGATCAAAATCAATACCCTTTAATGCAGTCACGGAATGATCGCGCATGGCGAACTTAACCGACAGATCGCGCACAGAAAGAAGAGACATAGCGCTTATCCTTTATACAATTTTGGGTTCAGAACATCACGCATCCAGTCCCCAAGCAGATTAATAACCAAAACGAGAACAACAAGAATGACACCCGGTATTGCTGTAATCCACCAACTGCCTGAAAATATATAATCAAAACCAGATGAAATCAGCGAGCCAAGCGATGGTTGGCTGGGTGGCATTCCTAAGCCAAGGAACGACAAGGATGCCTCTGAAATGATGGCGTTAGCCACCTGAACTGTTGAAATCACAAAAATTGGTGACAAGGAATTTGGCAATATATGGCGTACCATTATGCGCATGGGACCAAAGCCTAAAACGCGGGCGCTATCTACATATTCCTTCTTTTTCTCAGCCAAAACCGTGGCGCGAACTGTCCGTGCATATTGGGGCCATTCGGACACACCAATCACAGCAATCAAAAAATAGATTGCATATTGATTAAACGTCTCTGACCCAAACATTGCTTGTGTCACAGCCAGAAAAATAATTGCAACCATAAGTGTCGAAAATGACAACTGGATATCTGCCATACGCATCAACAAGCTGTCCAATCGCCCACCAACATAACCTGAAATCAACCCGATGCTGATCCCCAAAAATGCCTGAAGCGTCACCGCACATAACCCAATCAGTAAAGACAACCGTGTTCCATAAAGGATCGTCGACCACAGGTCACGTCCCTGATCATCAGTTCCAAACAAGAACTGCTTGTCCGCGCCATCAATCCACACAGGAGGGTATTCGCTGTTCATGATGTCGATTTGTGACAAATCATAGGGATCAAAAGGTGCAATCAGTGGTGCAAATATTGCCATCAACGCGATAGCGGCGAAAATACACAATGACACAACAGCAACTGGATTGCGTCGAAAGCTGTAACCCATGTTGGAGTTCCACATACGCGAGAAACGTGATGCTTCCACGTTGGTGCTGAAATTACTCATGCGCCCATCCTTGCTAAGTTTACGGTTGGATTAACCAGACCATAGATCAAATCCACGATTGTGTTCGTCACCACGAAAATAAACCCAACGACAATCAGATAAGCGACGATCAACGGTGTATCCACGCGGTTGACGGCCTCTAAGAACATGAAACCCATTCCAGGCCACTGGAATACAGTTTCAGTCAAAATCGTATATGCGACCATTGTTCCGATCTGCACACCACCCACTGTAATCACAGGCAGCAACGTATTTTTCAATGCATGGACAAAGTAAATGCGAGATGGATGAATGCCCTTGGCCTTGGCGTATTTGACATACTCACTTTGCAACACTTCCATCATTTCGGCGCGAATTAGGCGTATGAATAATGGCAACATGATTGATGCCAACGCAAGCGAGGGTAAAATAATATGCATCCAGCCATCCACAGAGGCAAAATTTGTATCCCAATAGCCAAACACATGCACAACATCACCGCGCCCAAACGATGGGAACCAACCATAACCAACTGCAAAAACGTAAATCATTAAGATGGCGGTTAAAAATACAGGGATGGAAATTCCAACAATCGATACCCCCATGATGATCCGGCTTAAGATCGTATTGGGCTTGATCGCTGTATAAACACCCAACGGAACAGAGAGGCCGACAATAATCAACGTCGCACCAAATACTAATTCCAACGTGGCAGGCAGTTTTTTCAAAATCACATCAAGTGCCGGCTCTTTAAAGAAGTAACTGGTCCCCAAATCGCCTTGCAATGCGTTTCCTAAAAAGCGGGAATATTGTTTTACAAAACTGTCATTCAGCCCCAACTGATCACGCAATTCTTCGCGCACTTCTTCGGTTACGGATTGTCCAACCAGTTCGCGCAATGGATCACCCAAATTGTCTTGGATGGCAAAGCCGATCAACGAAATGACCAGCATAACACCAATCGCTTGAAAGACACGTTTCACTAAATAAGCGAGCATATTTTTTTACCTACTATGTCTATTATTGATAAACCGATTGTTCATGAAAAATAGGCATTTTGAAAAAATGGGGCAAGCACAAAGCCTGCCCCAAAGTGGGAGATTCTTACTTATCTACAACAAGATCACCAAAGTATGGGAAGTTCATCGCATTTACGATGCCAGCTGCGCCAACACCTTTGCGTGCACCCCATGCAAGGTTCTGCCAGTGCAATGGAATGAATGCAGCTTCTTCATACAGAATACCTTCAAGCTTTTGCAGCATTGCTGCACGCTTAGCGGCGTCAGTTTCTGTATTTGATGCATTCATCAATGCGTCAGCTTCTGTGTTGCAATATGCACCAGAGTTGTACTGACCATTGCCCGTTGCTTCGTCAGGACAAGCTGACAAGAACTGGTGAAAGTTTGCACTGTCTTCTGTATCAGAATGCCAGCCAATCATCATCAAATCAGCAGCGCGTTCATCAAATTTTGGCCAGTATTGTGCTTTTGGCATTGTTTGAAGATCAACCTTGATGTTGATTTTTGACAACATAGACGCAACAGCTTGTGCAATTTTGTCATCGTTCACATAACGGTTGTTTGGCGCCATCATGGTCAATTCAAAACCATCCGCATATCCGGCCTCAGCCATCAACGCTTTTGCTTTTTCAACGTCAAAACGAGGTGTCAACGACGGGTCGTGACCCAAATAACCTGCAGGGCTTGCTTGTGCGCCAACAGTTGCGAAACCGCGCATAATGCGATCCACGATACCGGCGTTATTCACTGCATAATCAATCGCCAAACGTACACGTGCATCTTTCAATGCTTCTACGCGGTTTTGATTCATTTGGAATGTAATGATACGTGTACCAGATTGTGAAATCAGATCTGTGCCTTCATTTTCTGCGATACGTTGCAGATCAGTTGGTGGAACAGGTGCGATGAAATCAACATCACCAGACAACAAGGCCGCAACGCGTGTTGGGTCTTCTTTAATTGGTGTTAGGATGATTTTATCAACATTGCCTTTTGACGCTGTGTCCCAATATCCGTCGAAACGATCAAACACGACTTTTACGCCTTGCTCACGTTCTGTAACCACATATGGGCCAGTACCTGAAACATTGCGCGACGCAAAACTGTCACCGTGCTTCACTAATTCAGCTTTGTCTTTACCGTCAGATGTCATGCCTGAATAAAACTTGCTGTCCATCGGGAAAATATACGTCGCAGTATGCAACACCAATGGATAAGGTTCTGAAGCAATCAGATCAAACGTGTTTTCATCAACAACTTTCACATCAGTGAACAAGCTGAAAATACCCTTAAAGTCTGGGCTTTCTTTTAGGCGATCAAATGTCCAGTCTACATCCGCAGATGTCAGCATATTGCCAGAGTGGAACTTTACACCATCACGCAAATGAAAGCGTGTTGTCAGCGTGTCAATTTGCTCCCAGCTTTCAGCCAAACGGCTTTCGAACTGCAAATCTTGTGTCCAGCGCACTAATGGATCAAAGACCATGTGCGATAATTGCAATGTGCCACCAGAAAGCTGTTCATGCGGATCAAGTGAAACTGGGTCAGCGTCATAGGCCACTTTGACAGTGACCTCCGCTTGCGCAACTGCGCCAAGCGCAAAAGTTGCCGCGCCAATGGCGGCAATACGGGTTAACTTATTCATATTGTTTCCTTCCATGTTGGGTTCGAAACTTTGGAATTCGGAATCGATACAGTAAGCCTAGGACGAAGTGAGCCTTTGAGGCCAATGCCTATTTCAAATCACCTATGCAAAACGAGAATAGCATATGAATTCCGACTATCCTTAAGGTCCGCCATTGCGACTACACTCAGCGTGGAATGGTTACGTCTATTTCGGGCGGGGAGAGGCCATCCTGGACAACTTCTTCAATATTCCGAAATACCAAGTATGAGTGTAATCCACACTAAGGTTTTCGACGCCATGATTTGAAGCGTTTCGTTTCTTTAAAAAGTTCAAAGTTTTCGAATTCGTCAGCAAATCGCGGATCAGTAAGCATGAACTCGATATAATCAAAGCTATGGTCGTCTATATAACTTTTGTAATATCGATTATCCACGATGATAAGATCCGCAGATGATCGTAATAAATCGTCTGTGTTTGCCTGACGTTTTGGACTTGTCCGTAGAAAGTTTCGAGCACTTGATAGCACACTGGCCATCAAGGAGACATAACATGGCACCGAGACACGGAAAAGAATTTCGTAAAGAAG
>JGI20152J14361_10000719_pt1 | contig 23432 bp, 35 predicted proteins | sample COG_02_FD_14361 | JGI IMG/M metagenome (IMG submission 14361)
ATCTACGGCATCAGAAATGCCATCGTTATCATGGTCGTAAATGTTAGTCAAATCGTTACCATCACGGACTTCTTCATCATCATTGATTCCGTCTCCGTCATCGTCATCGTCTTCCACATCGTTGATACCATCGTTATCATGGTCTAATGGTGAATCGTCGAGAATGTCGGGGATGCCGTCGTTGTCGTCATCGTTGTCAACATCATCAGGGATTCCATCACCATCGTTGTCGTTTTCTTGTTGGTTGTCCAATTGTTGGCCTTGTTGTTGTTCGGACTGTTGTCCTTGTTGACCTTGTTGTCCGTTTTGGGTTTGACCTTGCTGTTGTTGGGCCTGTCCGTTTTGATTTTGCCCGTTTTGGTTTCCGGCTTGTTGGTCTCCTTGCTGACCGCCTTGTTCGCCGCCTTGTTGTTGTTGACCTTGTCCGTTATCTTGTTGTTGGCCTTGCTGTCCTTGGCCCTGTTGGCCAGATTGGCCTTGTTGACCTTGTTGACCTTGTTGACCTTGCTGGCCTTGTTGTCCTTGTTGGCCCTGTTGTCCCTGTTGGCCCTGTTGACCTTGCTGACCTTGACCTTGAGATTGCCCCTGACCTTGTCCTTGACCTTGACCCTGTCCTTGACCTTGGCCTTGGCCTTGTCCTTGACCCTGTCCTTGTCCCTGACCCTGTCCTTGTCCTTGTCCCTGACCTTGTCCCTGTCCTTGACCTTGACCCTGACCCTGTCCCTGACCTTGACCCTGTCCTTGACCTTGGCCTTGGCCTTGTCCTTGACCCTGTCCTTGTCCTTGGCCTTGGCCTTGGCCTTGGCCTTCGCCTTGTCCGCCAGCATCGGATTCGCCGCCACCTTCAGTGCCGCCGTCACCGGAACCTGCTTGAGATTCTTGGAAGTCGGGGTCATATGCGTCTGGAATACCGTCGCCATCAGAATCGGAGTATTCTCCATCGTTAGGGTCGGTTGGGAACTGGTCTGTGGCGTCAGATTTGCCATCGCCGTCAGTATCGGCGTTATTAGGGTTAGTTCCCTTGGCATACTCTTGAGCGTTAGTCAATCCATCACCGTCGGGGTCGGCGTTGCCGTCGCCACCGTTAGTGGGATTGAGACCGTTGGAAACTTCCCAGCCATCTGGGAGTCCATCGCCATCAGAATCAGCGTTGTTCATGTTAGTGCCATGAGTTTGCTCTTCTGAGTTAGTGAGACCATCGCCGTCCCAGTCAGCCCCACCATCGGAGGGGTCGAGAGGATCTGAGCCTGTGGCTCCAGCGATGCCAGCACCCATAGCAAGCATCAGGGCAGTTAAAATTGTAAGCAGTGCGTTTTTAAAATTATTTGTCTTCATAGTAATCTTTTTCCTATTATAAGTTATTCATAGGGAACCCACTGTTCCCTCTAACTTATATTTGGAGTCTGCTCCTATATATAGTTTTCCCCGAAATGCATCATTCTTCTTCTGAAGAAAGAGGGGATAGAGAAGTATAACCATGGGTCATATGGTGCTCACCATGACAATTGAAACACAGTAGTTCCAAAGTATGAATCTTGGCTTTTAAATCTGACCAAGAGTAATCAGTAATAGTTCGATGATAGGTAGCCCCGTTCCCACCTTGTGAACCACCACGAACATCGCCCCAAGGTCGTTTATAGGATGGATCGGTGTGGTGAACTGCCAAAGCAGTTCCATCATAGCCACATTCTTTGCAACAGCCACCTAACTTAGATAGAACCCAGTCTTTCTTTCGTTCCCGAAGATTGCGACGATTATCGGATGTGCGTTTAATAACTTCTTCACGATTGCGGAGATAATACTCACGCTGATAACGTTTTTGGTATAAACGTCGTTTTTCGGGGTCTGCAAAAGGCATAAGGAAACCTCAAGCAAGATCTTCCTTAGTATCTTCATCAAACTCGGTTGTTTCCTCGTCAATTTTGATTTCGGCTACGGATTCTTCTGGTGTTTCGGAAACGCCGGGGGTGGATTCAAGTTTTTCAACAGTAACTCGATAAGTGTTGCCGTTGCGTTGCACGGTTTTGGTGGCTACCAGAGTGAACTTAGGTTCAGGTTCCTCGGGTTTCTCTTCAGGAACGGCTTCATCAAAGGCTTGCTGAATCAAGCGATAAAGTTCAAACCAGTGGTCTTGGTTATTATTGAAAACCCAAGAACGGGGGTAATAAGTTCGGCGGTTCATACGGTAAGGGTTAAAGAAATCATCCCACATGGGTGTCCCTGATGTAGACTACTTATTTATAACTTTCTTATCTGCGGTCATTCTTGAGCATTTCCTTGAGGCCGGGGATATGAAAATCCACTGGCGGGGCTTTGGTAATGTCGGTAGCCGGTTTAGGGGCACCTAATTTGCTATCGCCATCGATTCTCTGACCGCCTCGTCCGGGGCGGGTAGCAGCCCGATGGGCTTTAACAATTTCCTCACGGGAAATATTAGGTTTCATTTGGGGCTTGACGGTAGCCGACATAATCTTGTGTTTTTCTGCAGCCATAGCCTTTAGGATATCTTCATTAGTAGTCATGTGCTTTCACCTCAAATAAATAAACGGTAGTAAGATAACGATCGTCTTTTTTGACTCGGTATCTTTGGAAACTAATAATTTGGAGCCTCATATCGCCCTCATAGAGAAACTTGTTTAAAAAGGAATCGGTCAATTCATTTAGGTCGGTCTTTACTTTGACCATTTCATACCCCTCGTTGTCGTTCCAACTCCCTATTTGCAATTCCAAATAGTCATCAACGTGTTTCTGAGTTAGCAAAACTCGTAATTCCAAAATGGGACCTTCATATTGATTTTGACCGACGTTAACCCACAACCAGTAACGGTGGGGTTTACGAAGCCAATTGATAATTTCCGACATTATTTCCACCCCGCCATGCTACCTGTGTTTCGTAAAATTGTGGTTGCAAAATTTGGTGAATCTTTTGAAGATTCCATCTGGATTTCCAAGGAAGTCAATTGGGTGAAGGCTCGAAGATCCTTTTCAAAATCTGCTATCTTAGTATATTGTTTATATACATCAGGCCCATCGGGAAGTATCTTTCGCATACTCAAAATATTTTCTTCTCCATCAAGTTCTTCTTCTCCACTATCAAAAGGATCAAAAAACTCTCGAACGTTTAAAACAACGTTATTAACGAAAGTATTCATATTGGTAACTATTTCAAGGCCAGTATCTAATTGAAAATCCCAATAATAACTGCTGGCTTGAATCCAAATATTATCTGGAAGCAACCACCAATTGATAATTTTATTATTACTCATGGTTTTACAACTCCTGTGGTATGAGCAAAGTATTGTTCTGCGGATGAAATAAAAGTAAATTGTAGGATTTCCCCTGACAAAATATCTCTAAACCTGTTTTTCAGAACCCCCACCATCGAGGAGCCATACGAGAAGTAATTTGCACCACTGGGGCTATGGTTTTGGGCTACGGTTGTCCATAGGGGATTAGAAGTTGAAAACTCGGGCAACCATTTTAGTTCAGATAACGAACAATCACCAGTATTCCACATATCTATCAGATAACCGTCCCAATAACCTTCTTCCACCTTTTGTTGGTAGGTGTCACGAGCATAAAATTCAACTTTTTGTTCTTGATCCATGGAACCGTATTCTGAGACAAAAAAGGTTTCGGACACTTGTCTGGTATCCTTAATCCAGTTAATGACCTGACTCATAGAGTTAATTAGCAGGCACTACTACTTATAGTTTCACTCGTAATCACGAATAGCGATACCAACTGGGAAACGGGGGATACCATCATTGGTTAACTCTTGATACTTAACAGTTAGTCCTTTACCAATGTATTGATCTCGGTTTTGATACCAGTCTTGACGCTCGGCACGAGTTCCTTTGGGTCGCACAGCGAAAGGAAGTCCTTGTGGTGTTTCACAAACCCAAACTACGGTTCCAATATCGTTGCCTTGACCTTCGTTAGCCCCAATAATTTTGTATTCATCATCCAAAAACTTCTTAAACTTTTGCAAGTGGTAGGAACGCTTACCAACTTGGTATGGGCTGGAAGCATTACGAATCATGACACCTTCATCGCCGTCAGCAAGGAACTTACTCAAGAGGGATTGAATGTCTTGCTCGTTAGTAACTTTGTAGATAGGAACTAAACTCAANGCACCAGTTTGGTCTTTAGNCACAATGTTTTGAGCCATCTTCCAGCGAGCCAAGAAAGAAAGATCTGGTCGGCTGGTATCAATAATATCGAAAATGTTGAGTTTAACTTTAGCCATGTCGTCAATATCACTTTGGTTTTTGTAAGTTTTCTTACGAACCAAACCGACGACACGTTGGAAATCTAATTGATCAGAAAATAGTTCGCCATCAATAATAATGTTGGCGGGTAGATTTTGGGCAGAAATGGCGTTGCGGATTTGGTCAAGCAGTTGAAACTCCTTACCTCTGCGAGTAAGCAAAGTAATAGAACCATCGGATTCAGTGATAGCAATACAACGAACTCCGTCTAACTTAGGTTGAGCCAAAGCAGGGAAGACAATTTTGTGCCCGTGTTTATCATAAGGTTGGGCGAGCATAGGCACGGGTCGAAGAGTGGAAGAGATACCGTCAGTGTTGAAAGTATAACCTTGGTCTCGCTTGGTGTTAATCTTGGAATCATATTCCAAAAGGGCTTGTTCTTCAGGAGTGCGGCTGGACTTACCAGCAGTAATAATTACACCAGCGTCTTCAGTGATAGTGCCTCCTTTTTGACCGTGGGAAGTCTTAATGGTGTAAATCCCATTNTCTTCTTCTAACCAAATAGTCCATTGAACAAGATTTTTAGAAGCGGTTCGGCGGTAAAAGGTCTGGGGNGAGCGAACAATGTTAACCATGTAGTTAACTACTACGGTCTCCTATATAAAGTCTTCGGTTTAGGTCAATGCACCATTACTAATTAAACGCCGTAGAAAATAAAGTCATAAGGTGTCATATAACTTGGCTTCAAATCTCCTTCTGACCACATATCCAAAATGGCCAAGGTGCTACCAAGATTGGTAACGTGTTTGATTCCCTCTCTAAAGTCGGTTCCACCATCGGGTCGAAACATTAAATTAACAATATCGTCATCAAGCATACCAAGTGGAACAGAGCCTCGATATCTCGCAGAAAAGCCGTGAACCACAGTATCATTGTTTACATGGCCAATTCCGAGCAAAACCTTTAGTAGATTCATGGTAAACATTACTCGATTCGTGCCTCCCATATCGGCACCCATGGAACCTGAGCAATCAATAACGACATCGGTGTAGGGAATAGATGCTCCGTTATCTACCATATGAATCTTTAATTCTTCAATGAGTTCAGGCTTGAGGGGATTTTTGTCAAAGGCGGGATAATTGTCAGCATGAAATCTGGACATATCCATAGGTTTAATTTGTGGTGTTCTAAACTTACTGTGTGTTTTAATCTTGTTCAGGCAATTTTGACAGGTATCTTTTCGTGCGTAACCTCTATTGGGATCCTTATCGTCGCAATTTGCCATCATACATGGGTGTGAACTACCATATGCACTATGCATTTTTCCACTAACTTCTGGAAATAAACCCTCAAACTCCTTTCTCCAATCTGCAAAATGAGTTCCACAACACATATATGCCATGGGTTTTACTTCGGCTGGTTTATTACACAATTGACAATGGCTCATGCGATATTTTTCTCGCTACGACTATTTATATTTTACGATGATATCGGTTTACGACGGCGGTCTCGATCACAAACGGTGCAGATAACTTCGACTTGATCTAAATGAGATTTCAAAGTTTCCCATGATTGGTCGGTCACCGGGGTAGGTAACAAAACTCGATTATAGGAACGAACTAAAAGATACTCGGGATTTTCACGAGAACAATAATAACAACAGCCACGAGTAGAGTCTAAGGCCCATTGTTTCTTTTCGGCTCGGAGGCGAGTTTTATTGGTGGCTACCTTGGGTTTAATGGTTTCTGCCTTACGCTCATAATACTCCGAGTTGTAACGAGCCATGTAGGCACGTTTTTTCTCCGGGTCTGAATAGGGCATGATAAAATCTTGTCGACACGACTACTTATACCTTTCGTCACGATAGTCAGGGCGAGGATGTGGGAAACCCATTTGAGCATATTCAGGGTAATAAACTTCCGGATCTCGGGCTTTTATTTTGGATCCATATTCTCGAAGAGCCTTTTCAAAAGCCTCTTCTTCGCTGACTCCTTGAGCAATCAATTCATTTATTCTTTTCATTATAAATTGCTCTTGTTTGTTAAACTCTGGAATAGATACCTTGGGGTAGTCTGTAAGCAAAGACATGAGTTCAGTATCTTGATTACTGCCTTGATACCACCGAGGAATCAAAATCGCCAAAGTTGGAGGGAGTTTGTATGAAGAGATAGAGGCATAACCACTGCGTCCACCCGAGTTAACCCAAAAGAATAACCATTGATGATTACCACCCATATCATCTCGAAAAACCCTTTGGAACTTAGGGTCATCATCCCAAAAATAATCATATGCTTGGATAGCACTAATGCCGTTATCTACAACAATGTAAAGGGAAGTTAATTTAATAGGTATGTCTTGAAAACCTGCCAAAACGTGTTTACGGGTAACATTAACAGCCACAACGAAATTCATCCAAGGTTTTATTAGTTGATTAAAAAGTTCTCGGTCTTTTCGAGAGGATTTAGTTACATCGACTTTTGTAAGATTACTTACTCCTTGCAAACCCTTGAGAAAATCGATAGCCTTTTGTCCTCGATAAGTAGGTTGAGGATCTTGATGATTCATAGTAGCAATTGCGGCTTCATCCCAAATATGGTTAGCATAGGGAGTCGTAACGTATTTGTTTCCAGCCTTATCGGTAAAACGGTAAAACATAGAAATCACATTGCGTTTTGAAGGAATGCCAAAAATCCGGGGACGGCTGCTAACAAGAGTGCCCACCAACGACCAATCTTACGATCAATCTCATTTTGTTTTTCTTCCATAACTGCAAGGCGAGTAGTTAATGGTGGTTGTCCGTTACCATCTCGAACCGTTTTTAGTAATCCTTTGGTATCATCTTGAAGGTCTTCAACAGAATGTTGCAAATCCAAAAGAGCCAATTGATAGGCTTGGTGATCTGACATGAACGATTCCATCATGTCTGAGAACTCAGTAACAAAGTTCTCTAATACTTTTTTGTCATCTTGGGGCAAATCACTCACTCCCGATTAAGAAGTCGAAGGGCTTTGATGTTCAAAATATGAGCACACTGATTAAGGTGTTGTAATCGATGCTTAACCAAATTAAGGTGGATATTGGCTACCTCGGCTCGGTGATTAACTTGTTGAAGTGCCAATTCTAACTCCATAGTGTGTTTTGCATCGCACCACTATTTATAGTTTGCGAGAGTATGTCAACTACTTATTGTGGTTGTTATAGGTTATTAACGGTTGTTAAGGCCCCAAAGAGCAACTGAATGGGAACGAGAACGAAGAGCAGTTCCGACTACTACTTTATCAACTTGACGAAAACGACGGTCGGCTTTAAGAGCAAAGGTAACCTCACGAACCGTGGGCAAATAATGATAACCTGTGGCTCGGATAGCGTCGTAAATATCGTGAGAGGTTCGTGGACCTGACTGAAGTATTTCAAAAGCAATATCTGTGATAACGGAGGATTTTCTGCGACCCATAAGGTAAGTGGTGGTTGCTACTACTTATAGGTATCGAGTTTCTAAAACAATGCTTAAGAAGCCACAGTTTCCACATCGTCATTGTCTTCTTCCAAAGGAGAAGCCACGAAATCGATAGCACACACATCAGTATCACAGAATCGTTCAGCCACGGAATCCTCTCCACTCATTCGAGCAAAAGAAAGTCGTCCCAACTTGGAGACTTCATCATGATAAGTTTCAGCAGTAATGGCTTCATAGGGCATTTGTGGGTAAGCACCGTAATCCATACGGGGTAGGAAAGAGATTCCCTTAAGATGATACTGGAAGAAATCCAAAGCGTGAGGGATTTGGCTACCCTCAGTCTCAGGATCAAAGGAAACGGTGCAAGAAACTTGGTTATCTGCCCACCAGCGTTGAGCCACAGCAGCCATGCTGAGTTGTTCCCACATAGGAACTTCAGCGATAGTTCGCATTTTATCTCCCAAGGAAACTGGAATAGTAACTACTAAAGTAGTGTCTTCGGCTCCGACACAAGGTTCAATGTGATAACCAGCCTTTTCCAAAGGACCAATCAAGTTAGAGTTGATTCCAATACGGACACGACGGTAGTAAAACTGAGATTCAGGATAGTGGATTCCGGGGGTGGCACCAGCCAATAGGGAAACGGTTCCAGAAGGCTTGATACTGGTAGTTTTGATAGAACGGGGAATAGCCATCCAATCAGAGTATTCCTCATCCAAACGCTGGATTTCTTGATAACCAGAATCCATCCAACGACGCATTTCGTCGAGGCCATTTCGGGTGACGAACTGAGCAATACCACTCATGGAACATCCAATACGGCGGTTGCGTAGCATAACTCGGTTGGTTTCAGGCCAATGGGTTTTTCCGAGAGTAACGGTTTTAGCGTAAAGGTAAGCATATTTGAGAGTCTTCAAATAATCTTCCATAGACTCGTGGTTATCAGGGAAGGTTTCTACCAGACAGCATAGTTCATAGGATTCCAAAGTTTGTTCCAAACAAGGGTTGCCTCCGACGGCACGGTGATCTTTGTAGTCAGGGGCATCAGCCATACGACCATAATTTCTCATGTTTTCTAACCAAGCGTAGCCGGGTTCACCATTAAGTCGCACACGTTCAGCAGTAGGTCCATAATCCATACCGAGTTCAGCAAAGACAGAGTTGTTGGATGTCCAACCGTATTCCATGCGGTGTGGGTTAACCTCGTAATTTTTCAAATCAACGTATTCATCAGAGTCGGCAGGACCGAAAACAATTTCAGCAGTGCGTCGGACGTTACCAGCGACAACACAAACTCCAATAAGGTTCATGATATCAGTGATAGTAGTAATGGTAATAGGACTACCTTGATTTTCAACAAGGATGCTATCAACCTTAGTATGCAAATCAATCAGGGGTTGGGGTCCAGATGAAGTGCCTCCAAAACCTTTGATAGGTTCGCCAGCAGCACGGACCTCAGAGTAGTCAAAGACAACAGGGGCAGTGCCAAGNAAGTGAGAATCTAACAGAAGTCGCAAAGATTCTGCCCACCCTTCACGGGTNTCGGGAACAACATAGGATTCAGAACGACGATTTTCAGCAGGGCCTTTAACAATGAGGCTACCAGCACCTTTGACATCGAAACCGACGCCAACTCCGAGCATGGAGGCATCCATAAGGAAGGTAAATGGTTTGGAAAGATCTTCTTTGAGATTTTTAGTGGAAACGAAAGCACAATTATTGAGGGCAGCGTAAAGTCCTTTTTCAGTGATTGCTGTTCCCATAGCCCAAAGCCCACGACCGGGAGGTAAAAACTTCATGTTCCAAATACGGTCAAACATTTCTTGAGCAGAGTGTTGTGCTTTCCAAGCATTCCAGCCCAAACCTTGGGCTTCGATATGTCGTTGTTGCATACGATATGTTCCTTCAACAACTCGTTGAACGGTTTCATGCCACTTCTCATTTTTACCGTTAGCCTTGAGTCGAGAGTAAGTTCTCATGTAAACTAATTCGCCCAATCCGTTGAATCCAAAAGGAGCCTTTCGGCGTGAATATTTATCAAGAAAGACAGGTGTTAATGCGAACGGTGCAGACATAAAGTGAAGTGCTACCCCGCTCCTACTTATACTTATCGGCTCAGGTTTCTAAACCCTTTGCAAATTGCGAGAGTTTGTTTGTGGTTGTTTGGGGTTGTTATCTATATGTCTTCAATCCCGTGGTTTAAGGTTGATAAAAGTAAATACCCATTCAGAGTTTATTTGTGCATCTATATTCTGACACCAAAAATTAAGCGTTAAACAACAATCATTGGGTAACTGGTTGGCGTTAGCATAAAGTCGTTCTATATATTCAGTAAGTTCTTTAATTTTCAAATTCCATTGAGTTCCCGTTGGAGAACGCTGAATATTGAATTTAAAAAATTCTTCATCGCCATCAACAGCAGGATACTTTTTGCAGTGACTGTAAACACCATAGTTTTCCATGTTGGAGTCGATTTCTTCCCACCAATCCAGATTCATGATTGCTTCATCAAAGGTAGTTTTATTAAATTTTTGATACGGTTGTTCAGAGGTGAAATCAGATTCAGGATAATCGATGAAATGTTGAGTAAAAATAACCGTGTTATCATACCAAAGAGGTCGATCGGTTTTAATCCAGTTTAGGATTTGCATATCATGATATAATCCTCACGACTATTTATAGTCATAGGTTTTGTTAAAATCGCCGGGGTTGAGGGCAGGGCGAAGCCAGAGTCTTTCAATAATGCCGAGTCCGAAATTAAAAACCACAAAAATAAGGCCATAGGCTAACCAAAGGCTCATGGGGATACCTCTTTAGATCGATAAGGGGCAACTATTTCGGGATAAGCACAACCAGTGCAAGAAATACCTAATTGAGTCCATGAGGCTTCGTCAGTCCACACTAATTTCTGACAGTGAACACATTTTTTTACCTCTACCATACGGCATCACTTTTATATTTTGTATGCCTCAAGCAATTCTTTTGTAAGCAGCCGGAGAGCGACTGGTTGCTACGGGAACGGCCTCAAAGTCCCGATCCATCTTCATCTGAGCCGAAAGGCTCCTCTTGGTCGGGATTTCTCGCCGCCCTTGGTCAATAAGTCTATCGACCAAATTCTGGGCAGTTACAATTTCGTCGACGGCTACCAAGGATTTAGCGGCTTGATAAGATGTCGGTTTGCTTTTCTTCTTTTTGCGGATAATCTTTTTAGTCATGATATCACTTCCGGTTGGCTACCAATGCGGTGAATCGGCAGTCTTCAACAGTCCAATCGAACTCGACAGGGGAACTATTGGAACCTCTGACGGCTAAATCGGAACGTGAAACTGCGGTTAAGGCAGAGGAAACCTCTTCAGTAGTAAAGAGGGTGGGTTCAATCTTGCCAGTAAAATCGACAAGAGGGTGTTTCCAGACCACAGGTTCATCCTGTGAGTTGGAACGGAAAACTAAATCGTTAGCCTCAGAGGAAACGGTGAAGGAAACAGTCTTGGAAGTGGTCTTGAGAAAGTCCTTGAGGTTTTTGCCGGGGATAGTGGCTTGATAGTCAAAATCCATTTGAGGCCAGTTTTGAACATCATTCATGAGATCAAGACGAAGTAGTTTGACAGTTTGAGAAATCCCGTTAGCAAGAAGTCGGAAACGAAGATTTTCTCCGGGTTGGTCTAAAGCCAAAGTGAGTTCATCCTTAGCAGTAAGTGTTTTAACAATAGAACCCATGCGAGCAAAGATAACTCCGATACGTTGGGTGTCTGAAAAACCGAAACGGTAAGATTGGAAAGCATCGGCGGGAACCAAAGTGCGAAGCATCTTGTAGCGATTACCGTCTACCAAAATAATGTTCATGCCGTCTTTATCGAAAGTCAAAATGCCTTCTTCAGCGATGGCTTCAAGACCCCGTAGGATGGTCTTAGCAAGTGGAACTCTAAGGGTCGCCTCCATACTCATGGGTTGTTATTGTGCCCAGCACCTTTTTATGCTTTTCGGTCAAAGACGGATTTACGGTTGATGGAATCATGATATTGAAAAGTATCGTAGCCTTCCGTAGAGATTACTGTGGTAACGGCTCTTTCACCGTTGATAACTTTATACAAGGCTGGCTTTGAAAAAGCCAAAGTAATGGATCCGAAATCATATAATTTCTTATCTGGAACTTCTTCTAAAGCAGCACAGTTAATAGAGATTTTGAGTTCTCCTCCATTATTGGAACGTCTAATGTATCCCACCAATTTAGAATCCTCACTGGCTCCGGCAGTGGGGGTAGTCCATTCTGAGGGGTCGTCTGTTTCTGGAATAGTGGTTCTAAGGGACCAATAAGATTGACCGTCTGCAGTATTATAAGTGGGATAAAGTTGCAATTCTGACAAAGTATACAAGAGAATATGTCCTGTGGAATATTCAATTAAGCCAATGGTTGCTTCGTTGCCATCATCGTCGATGACCAAAAGCATAGAGTATTCCATAGTTATCATTAAGGGGTTCAACTATTTGTAACTTTCATTTTAATTTAACCAATCGGTTTCCCAAATTGTGATGACATTAAAGTGCTGTCTTAAAAAATCTTCTTTGGCGATAGTGGCTTCGTGTAACTGTTTTGCAGTTATTTCTGGTCTAAATGGGTGTGGACAATCGTCAGGTGAAAAGCAAGCAGGATTGCCATGCCATATATCTCCGTGAAATTCGTAAACAGTGTTGGTTTCTTCACAGTAGCCATCAACAAGATAATGGCCCTTGGAATGGCGAACTCTAAGTTCCCCTCCAGATTCTGCGTGTTGGATAGAAATCCCTTCGGACAACTCAATAGAGCGTAACCAATTTATTGCCATTTGAGAATACCCGCCTTTTGATGATTTACCGATAGCCATAGCATTATCAGAATAACCAACACTGACATTTCCTTTGTAATGTGGCTTTACATTGGTAATCTTACCAGTGGGGAGTCGACGAACATGGCCTCTTACAAAGTGATATGGAAGTTTCTTTCCAGTTCTTTTAGGTGGATAAATATATCGGATTTTATCGGAACCCCACACCCTTGTTTTTTGTTTGTTTTTCTTAAAAGTTTTATTTTCTTGATGGGCTTTTTTGGTGTCAGATTTAATTTTTTCTACAATTTGGGGACTTCTTAACAAAATAAAGGCTTTGAAAGAACGAATAAGAAGGTCGTAAACTTGTTCATCAACCTCCATGGGTATATTAAATGTCTCAGTTTCTAAATATTCTTCAGCAGTGTCACGAAAGTGCCACCCTATTTCTGGAACTATAATTCCTTGATGCATCATGAGATTGGCCATTTCAATAAAGTTATCATCTTTCATGTTAGCCTCGGGACCTTTAAAGCCGTGATTCTTAATTAGTTTTACCATAGGTTTCAACCAATCACGGAGTTTTTTAGAAGAAATAATGCCTTTTTCTGGAAGTAACATTGATATGGGAACAGAAACTCCTGCATAAGGTGATGCTTGTTTTAGAAACAAAAATCTAAGGTAATCCATCTCCTGATATTTTTCATGGTATACAAGAACTGAGTCATTATCTGCATAGTGAAACATAACTCCGTGTTCTTTTGGATTGCGAAGTAAGTTAATGTCTAAACGATCCTGATAATTATTGATTTCTTCCACACCAGACTTACGAATCTCAATTTCAAGATAATTATTATTTTCGGAAATATATTTCAGAGGGATGTTGGTAGCGAGTAAGACATCAATAGTAACCATGCCACCACCCAGAGGCCCACTAACGTTAGTGAAACGATACTCCATTTTTCCATTGACTAACTCAAAAACAGGTCTATGTCTGGGTTGTAAGTCCCTTATTCCTCGAATTACTATGTCGCCGGGGGCTTGAAAATTAATACATTTGTGAGATGTTCTATGCAGTTGACTATCAATAACTGTTTGAATCACCTCTACCCCCATGAATGGATCATCCCAATAACCAGTCTCGCCAGTGGCAATCATCTCTGGACTATGCACACCACTTATTGCAAAATCTTCTTCCTTTCGTTTTGCATAATAAGTATAGGGAATCAAAACACCATGAAAGCCATCAATCATTTTTTCTTCGAATGGCCATGGGTCCCATACCCAAAGTTTGTGCATATTTTTCTGTATCCAATTCCGATATGAGTGAACAACTGTTTCTATGTGATCGTCATCGACTGGTTCTGGATAAATAGGAAGTTGATAAATTTGCTCAAAAGACATCTTTTTCACCTCTGTTTGCGGAAAACCATAATACGTTCATTATTATCCTTGTCGTTTTGTTGCAAAATAATCCGATTGGTGTTTTTGAGGTCTAATTCTTTTTCCAGCACAAAACCATGGGATTCAATAAGTGCCTTGCTATCGTCATAAAGATTATGGTCTTTGATGTTTTTGATGTTAAACAAGAAGTATCCCTCGTCGATTAGATAACGACTGATGTTATCAATGGTGGGTTCCAGATAATGTTCGAGCCATGCTTGGTAAGAACCGAGGTTAGTGCTTTGACCGGCGGAATCAGACTCAGAATAAACTTCCAAATCAAAGTAAGGTGGGGAACTAAAGGCTACTCCCATAGTGTTTTCCCATTCGGGAACAAAGGTTTCACTGCCTTGACAACGGATATCTACTTGGGAAGTGGTGGCGGTTTGAGTCTTAAACTCGCTAACCAAATCGTTAAGGTTATCGCACAGGGCAGCGTTAGGATCGGTGCCGAAATAGTTGACGTCTTGACAAAGAGCAGCCATTAGTCGAACACCCCAGCCACAACTGAAATCATAGTAGTTGTTGTTGACATTGTAGTTCTGAAGGATTTCCTGAACAGGTTTATACGGAAAGTTAGATAACTTGGCAGCAGTTCCTGAAGGACTTAAACGAAACAAAGTTTTGAGATTCTTGGCGTGATCGAAAGCATAGATTTTAGGAAAGGCGGTGGCTTTGCCGATAGCGAAACGAATCAAATAATCGCTTTGCATAAACTCTTTGATAGTCCACTTGTGTCCTTTCAAACGACAATCTGCCATAAGGTGATAAAAATAGTAGCCATAAATGTGGTTCATGCGTGAACCTCCAGCATACATCTTTTTAATTTGGGCTTGAACTTCAGCCAGTTCAGGTTTCTTCCAAAAAGAATCTCGAATCTGCCGACACTCTTCAGTAGTCAAATAAGCATAGTGCTTAGTAGTGAATTGCTTGCCCATATGGCTGATGGTTGGCATGATATTCAATCCTTGTTAGGACCCTTATAAAGATTGTGGAACCAACGTGGTTTACTGCAACACCAGTTGACAGCACAGGGGTGGGTGCGGGAGGGGTTACAAAGACAATAATCTTCGGGGTGAGTATCTCGTTGCAAAACCATCAATTGTGCGGTGGTCAAATTGTCTCCATTCATAAGTGCCTTCATCAATTTTTCGATAGCGTTTTCGGGCCACAGGCCACATTGTTCACAAAGTTGGACACTCAAATTAACAACTCCTTAAGTGGTTTTTGTTTAGCCCAATCAGTCATACTGTAAGCACAAGGGTTTTCTCCATGGATTTCTATGATTCCTTTAAGAGCATAATTTCTAAGAATCTGGGCTACGGCGGCAGTAGTATATCTAATTCCTCGTTGTCCATCTAAACGACTAATAAATTGGTTAGCAGCCATGGGTCTAAAGGAATGCTTAATGATTTTGAGTGGGAAGTAAGACTTACGACTTCTTTTACGAGGTCCTTTTTTGTTGTTGCACCTTTTACCGCAAAACTGACGGTTAGCATATGCGGCACCCCATCGTAATTTCATTTCTTTGCCACATCCCTCACAGGATTGTATAATTGGTGGATAGTATTCAAAATGCCGGGTATGACTGTTGGTAGATGGTCGATACTTGGTAAGTTTTTGTTCATCGAAGAGTTGGCAATAAAGGGAACAGTAGTTATCATCCCAAAACTTAAATTGTAAGATGCTAAGATCTTCTTCTCTATCGCAAACGAGACACAACTAAAACAACCTCTTTTGATGTGTAGGTTCTTCTTCGCCTTCAAAAGCCATGTCTTCAAGACCTCCGGGGTTGGTGGGTTCGGCTTGAAAAATGACTTCACGGTCAACTTTGGGATTCCAGCCTTGAGCCAAGAACTCATTAATTTTAGTGTAAGTAACGGATCCGGGTTTGACTCCTACTTCTTCAGAAGTGGTAGCGAAGTTAACGACGAAATCACCTAATGACCCATAGGTTTGATAGATTTTCTTAGCCAGTTTTTTGCCGACCCTTGGAATCTGCTCTAAAACAGCGTGGTGTTTGTTAGAAGTAGAGGTTACTACGGTAACGGGACGAATCAATTGATAGAGTTCTCCTTCTTGCATCCGAAGAGAATGGGAACGAATGTAGCGAATGGTTTCATCCAAAGAATCGGTGTAAACGACAGGGAGAACTTCAGAAGAAACTCGATTGAAAAACTGTTGTAGTGAGCGAATCTGGTTTTGGTTAGCAGTAAAGATGTCTCGTGGTGAGCCTTCCACAATCAAAAAGGTTCGAGGGGCTGCGGCAACTAAACGACTAATCTGTTCCTGCATTCGCTTGGATTGCCAAGAAGAGTAAGCATCGCCCCATGTTTTGCGTTCGAAAAGCGAACAATCTTCAGGGTTATCATAATCATAAACCTTGATGTCCCCTTCAGGAAGATTTTCGATATCGGCATTAAGCAACATTTCACAAAGTTCCTTGGTGCGAGCGTGTTCTTTGGAATCAACACTAACGGAAATAGTCTTACTGGGCGGAGTCTCGTCCATGGGAAAAAATGTATGCTAAGACCTATATGTAGTTATCATACTAATGGAATGTTCTTGCAGTTACTATTATATAGTTGACGGCAGTAAATAAATTTATGTGGGATACGGTTTTGGGGACCCCACAAACTTTTAGGAACAAAAACTCCCTCCCTCAAGAAATTACGACAGTGGGGGTGTTACCACAGTGGTTAGACACACAAGAGATAAGTTTTGGTTACAAGGTTGGTGAAAAATTATTAATCTTTTTTTCTCCGACGGAAGAAGGAACTGATTTGGAGAGTCCCATAGTATTCGAAGTAGAGTTTCTTGGATATCCAATTCAAAGACCCGTAATGGGTATGTTTAAAATCATTCAAGTTTGGGTTCCAGACGAGGTTACAAACAAATGGATTAACATAACAGAACCAGAATTGAAGAAACTGGGGGAGCCAGTATCAGTTGACGACAGGATTAACGTCAGTGATAAAAAACTTATGGGCTTACTGAGTCAAGAGAGTTATATCTGGAAAAAGGTTGACTTGACAGGAGGAATATCCAACAATGCCAGATATGGATGCTATATTCCCGTGAGTTGGCAAGATATTGCTTCTTTTGTGGCTCGTGAATCCACCGTGAAATATCATGGTGGCAAGGCCATGGAAAAAAGGATATACATGAATATTGTCAGCAAAGAATCAGAAGAATTTTGGAACTCCATAAACAAAAAGGTGATATGATGTTTAAACCGGAAGTGTGGGCCATTATTTATAATCGTTTTAAAACCGATAAATATGATAGTTCAACTTGGGAAGCAGCAGGAATTAATAAAGCAAGGGAGGAAGCAGAAAAAAGAGGGTCGTGGTTGATGGATCTTAAATGGTTTCCTGAAATGTCTGCAGCAGATTGGTGGACTTTTTATGAATTAGGTGACCTAACTAAAAATGACGAAAGAATCGTTGCTGAAGTGCCTTTACTCGATAAAGGTTTTTGGGCGAGATTACATCATGCTTATGCTAATAATATAATATTTTTTACTGATAAAGATGAAATGGTCTGGTATGAAGAATGGATAAAACCTTTCGATGATCCATTAGCAGAAAGGATTATTGCTGTATATACAAAAAACCCAAGAGATTATATGAATAGTGCTCGCAATTATTTTGATAATGAAGCCCCTGTGGAAATGATGAATCAAAAAAACTTTGATATGAATAATCCTGCGGTTCTTTGGGAGTGGCATCCAACTCAAAAAAATAATAATTGGCAAGCAATTAACAAACAGAAGGTGGTCTAATTGGTAGTCAAGTCAGCGACCAAGAAGAAACTTATGCACAGGGGCATGAGTGAATCTCTGGCACATACATTAGCCAATGATCGAAAGTGGGATGATATTATGAAATTATCTCCTCGTGAACTTGGAGAAATTGTAGACCGTGTCGAAGATGCTGCTATCATTATCTGGTTAAAAATTGGTGGTTTGGCAGTTAAGTTCGACAAGGGTGTTGATGATGAAGTATTTTTGTTTCCTAAATTTATGGGAGATGAAAACAGGGAACCTATTTATAAATATAATTTTAAGACTGGAGTTGTGACATTTATTGGAGAAGGGGACGACGACCCCTACTTCGGTCTTAGTTCACTATTTGGTGATGATAGTATTACTGAGTGGTTTTCCCCACACATTGATGCTGATGGGGGTTTTGTTTTTAATAATGTGCCCTTTGATGCTACTGAAGAACAAGAAGAAAATCTAAATTCTTTTTTTAAAATGGGCGTTATGAAAAGCATTCTTAACACAATTGAAAATAATTTATATTTTACTGCTGGTTATCGCCAAAGCATCAATCGATTAGATGTTATTAATTATCTCATTAGGGAAAATCCTTTATTGGATGATAAAGAAGAAGAGGAAGAAGAAGAGGACGACGGCGGCTTCGAAGGTCTTAATTCACTCTTTAAGTGAAATAGCCACAGCATAACCGCAACCACAATTCCAGTAACCATTAAATTTTTCCATGGGCTTTTCAAAATTACGGCAAGAACAAACAGGACAACTCAATTGTGTCGCCCCCGTGCAATATCATCCAAAAGTTTACCGAGTTCTGGATTTAAATCAGCCTCCATGTCCTCAATTGTTAAAACAATATTTGCAGGATCTCTCCAAACAGCACCAGATTGTAACAAACTAATTAGTAAATAATGAATGCCCTTGTGATAATGTTCCGAAGTTACGGCGGTTTCTTCAATGTATTTTTGAAGTGTTTCTAAATCGATACGGATTTCATTCATAGTTATTCCTCTTTGTTATCTCGGGTGTAAAGTGTGGAAGGTAAGGTAATAATTTGACGATATCCTAAAATGGTATCCATAAAATCGTCACAGCGAAACCATGCTTCGTCAACAGCATCTGCAGAAACCAATTTAGTCCATTGACCGTGGTTCAAGACTACGGATTTTTGTTCTTCGAGGTGTTGCCATGATTTACCATATTTTCGAGTGGCCCAACCAAGGGAACGATCGTTATCTGCTCGGAAGGTGGATAATTGGTTAGCAGCGTGTTCCGCATAGCCTTCAAAGAAAGTATATGATTGGAAGTTTTCAACAGGGACTGATTCAATGTCGCCGTGTTTAAGAATTAAATCTGCAGCCTTTTTAGGTCCCACGGAGGGAATGCCGGGGATGTTGTCGGAGGAATCTCCAGCGATGGCTTTCCAGTCAGCGTAAGCATCGATTGGGAAGGGGATAGAAGGAGTAGTGACTTCAACAAAATTGTGAAATTTGATATCGGGTTTGATACGAAGCAATTGGTGAAGATCAGAATCTTGAGTTAGCAACAAAATATCGACATCTATGTTAGTAACTACCATATCAGCGATTAAGTCATCGGCTTCTAAGTTTTCTTGATAGTGTCCTGTAAATCCAGAACGTAACTTCATAGCATCCAAGCCAAGGTTAGTAAAATCATCTCGAATATCTCGGTTAGCATATGTGGCAGCATCATAGCCTTCGGCACGAGAAGCAGGAACTCGATTGGCTTTATAGGCTGCGTAAATTGAACCTCGGTGATTGCGTCCGTTAGTGCCATCCCAACAAACGTGAACAGGAACTTTAGCATATCCAGCATCACGGATTCTCATTTGTAGGTAGTTAAGATCTTGGAAAAATGTGCGTCGAACTTTGTTAATAAAATGTCCGTAATTCATGGTGCCTCGGTCAACTCGTGCCATCCAACGAGTAAATCTACCTTTTGGTGCCCAGTGTTTAGCCAAACGGGAAACAAAGAACCCGCCATCTACAATAACAATTTTTTCAGTCAAGTAAACACCTCAGGGTGGAGTAGCCAGCATTCCCATACTTTGAAGGATCTGTTCAGTTTCAGAAAGTAGTTCATCTGGAATCCATTTCTTGTCGTAGGCTACCCACAAACCAGTGGTTACTTTAATATCACATTTACAAGTGGGAGTTGGGCAACTAAAGCGTCCATGAAATCCTTCAGAATCAACCCATTCTTCCAGAAAATGCAATTCCCAATTACAATGTGGACAGTTCATAATAATTGATGAGGCTCGCACCTACTTATAAGTTCGTATTAACTAAGGAACAAATAAGTTAGCAAACCACCGGCTACTACGATTCCTGTCAAAAGTTTTATGGGGGCAACTTCGGTTTGAATGCCTGCAGAAGCAAAGCCAGATTGAACTTCTTGGGTTAATTCGCTAACCTCAGAAGGCACTTCTCCAATATCTCTTGAAAAATCGTCCCAGCCATCAGGTTTGGGAACGTTAATGGTCCATGTTTTATCTAAATTGGGGGTTGCACAATCCGAAGAAGACGCCAAGGTCTTAACTTTTACTTTCCATGTGCCGGGGCGAGTAACCTTAAACATTTTGGTGACGGGTTCGAAAAGGAGGGTATCACCAGAAAGTTTCTTTTCGGTGCCACCTGACATATCGGTTTCGTAAACTTGTTGACCATCACAAGTAATGGTAACTCGGATTTTGTGGGAAGCACCGTTGGAGTTGTGGTAAAGAGTCCCCCAAACATCATCGAAACATTCGGCTCCCGTATCAGGGTCAGCACGATATTCTTCAGCACAAAAAGGATTGTATTTGCCACAAATAATATCTGTTCCGGTCTCGACAACCGTATCAACTGTATCAACATAACCTTGTGCAAACCCAGAATCTACGGCAGCATCACCAATAAAACTTCCTCGACCGATAACGGAATCTTCATCAGCCAAGGCTCCTCCAAATCCCGTAGTAACCGTAGAATACCAATCAACAGGATCAGTAACGAATTTGATACTTCCTGATATCACAGCACCCGTGGTTTCAACAGCATTGTTTAGCCATTCTCCAATACATCCCAAACCTGAAGTATCGGTGCCGACAAAGGAAATGACAATGTTATCAACACCTGCAGTTACCTTGTTATCTTCATCATAATCTACTGTGTAAACCCAGACTTCTTGTTTAGAATCACAAAGGGTATAAGAACTGGTGCTACCTGTGCCTTGGCTACCCACTTGAGTTAGTTTGGCACCCAGAACTTCCTTTTCGGCAGATTTGGTAACACGGACACCCCAATCAAACGGATTATTCACTGGAACCACTTCCCAAAATAGTCCAAAGTAGTAACCCTACCACAAGGCTACCGCCAATAGCCGCTGGCCAAAAATTCTTGAGGGCTTTAACTTTGTAAGATTCTAAAACTTGGGGATTGTTGAGAATGGAAGTCATACCGGAACCTGATGAGGCTACGGCTTCTTCAAAACCAACATCAAAAGAGTAGGCGTGATTGAATCCCAAAAACGGGAAGGAGCAACCGTATTTATTGGTATCAATGGCTCCAAAACCTTCTATCAAATATTGTTTGGCCAAAATGCCGATGTCTACGGCAGCAGTAGCAGTGGCTCCGATAGCAAAAGCAGTTGCTAAACCACCCGTGGCTACGGTAGCAGCAATAACTAAAGAGATTTCCACGGCAGCAGGAAGCACTTCTTCTAACAAAAACGTATTTCTTTTTTCGGTAGTGCTACGTTCTCCCATACCTCCGTAGCCATAATGGATAACCAAAGTGTATTCTGAATCGGGCCACCGGGGGTTGAAATCGATAGTTCCTGTGGCCTTTCCTTCTGAATCTGTGGTAACTATATCAGACCAAACCGTGACGATAGCGTCAGCAACGTTGAGTTTTTCCTTGACTTTGTTTTCAATGAGATCTGTGTCTCCAGCGGCGACGGCTTGCATCTGTTCTTCGGTAAGTTCCGTGAGAATAATATCAACCAGTCGGGTGATGTAAGCCACATCAAGATAGGTCAATTCTAATTGCACTCTATCGGAGGCTCGCTTCTGTTCATCAGCGTAAGTAATGACTTCCCACTCTACTTTAGAGCCGGGTGGAACGTCACTCCAAAAAGCGACTTTGTCTCCATCATTGGAACCAGTTTGATAACTGGGTGAAGACCCAGAAGGAGTAACAATGCGAACTTTAGATTCAAAATCGGTTTTACAAGCCAAAGAACCAGACTTTTCTAAAGTCCAACCTGTTAGTCCTTCGCCTTCGAGTTTACGAGAAACAACTTGTCCTTTTTGGGTAGCCCAAGAAATAATATCACGCTCCCGTCCTCTTAGGGAGTAAGCGGGAAGAGATGCCCCAGACTACTAACCCGGCTACACCGATAGCAGCAGTTCCAAGAAGAGCAATACGGTTACCAACTTCAGCAACACATTGATCAATTTTTTCTTGAAGTTCGTCTTCAGAAAGATCTGGATAGGCTTCCTTCATTTTGTCACCACAGGCTCCGGGGTCGAGAGCACTGCCACCACCAGTAACGTTATCTACCAAACCCATGGTAGCGTTATTGAGGATCCAAACACCAGCACCCATAACGGCTAATTTAGTAGCACCGGCACCAGCCTGTTTGGCGACTTTCTCAAGAGTTTCCTTTTTAATTAATTTTTTGGTAGTAGCACCTGCAGCCGATTCTACGGTTTCAGTAAGGGCTTTTTTGTAGGCTTTTTCAATGGCTTCTTCACTGGCATCAGAGCCTACTTCTTTGAGAACTTTTTTCATAGCGGCTTCTTGAGCCTGTTCGCTAACTTTTTCACCCACTTCTTCGGTAACTTCTTTGACAATTCTTTCATTGGATTCCTTAATAACCTTTTTAATGGCTTGTTCGGTGGCTTCGCCAGCGATGTCACTAACAGGGGAATGAAACAGACGGGTATGGTTCGAGGCTTGAACTTGGCCCCAGACGTGACTCATGATAACACTTTGATGCTACGACTATTTATAGTTACTTATCCACGCCTGCGTGTTTTCACACGAGGATACATTACTTATATTTTGGGTATCTTAGATGGTCGTCTTTCTCCAACCTCTATTTTACGATCTGGAATGTGTAGGGCACCGCCCGGTGTTTCCATATCTGCATAAAAAGCGTCAAGGTCCTCGCCTTTTTTAAGCGTGACTTGGAATAACTCCATATCAAGCCTCCAGTTGTAATACATTGAGTGTGATTGTTACTGTGCTGGTGGCACCACTTTTGTTGGTAACTCTACACGGTATTGTAGTTGTTGGTGTGCTTTCGAGATTGAATCCGAATGCACCCGGGCTTATGGTAACCGTTTCCGATCCTGTTGTGATAACTTCTGCTATCAATCCTGCGTCTGAGGTAGGATCGACACCTTCTGCTCTTGAAGCATCTGCTGTTCTTGCTGCGGAACTAACATACAATCTTACTCTTGCGGCTCTGTCTGTTGTGATAGTGAGTAGTGCGTATGATTTGAATCCTGTGATGTCCAAGTCTGCTTCTGCGGCATCTGCCAAACTTGAAGTTGTGCCTGTGACAGTTCCTCTGCTTTGTAGTCCTGATGCAGTAGTAAAACTGAGAGTTCCAGCACCATCAGTAGTCAAAACCTGACCGTCGGTTCCGTCAGCCGTGGGCATAGCAAAATCAACACCGCCCGAAACCAGAGTCATGGTGTTGGAACTGGATTTGATGGCGACATTCTGATTGGTCGT
>JGI20152J14361_10000725_pt1 | contig 23262 bp, 26 predicted proteins | sample COG_02_FD_14361 | JGI IMG/M metagenome (IMG submission 14361)
TTTACCTTTCCTAGACCAATGACGGATCGCCCAGGTTTAGATTTTAGCTTTTCTGGATTAAAGACTTTTACTCGAAACTTGATTGACAAACATCGGGGAAATGACGTTCTTCCCGATGATCAAACCATTGCAGATATTTGTGCGGGGTTTCAGGAGGCGGTAGTGGATACGCTTGTGATCAAATGCAAAAAAGCGGCTATCGCTTCGGGAATGAGTACGTTGGTCATTGCTGGAGGAGTCTCAGCGAATACGAGGCTAAGACATAAGCTAGAGGTCGTCCTTAAGCAAGAGGGAGTCGAAGTGTTTTATGCTCGCCATGAGTTTTGCACCGATAATGGAGCTATGGTTGCCTATGCTGGTTGCCAGCGGCTATTAGCGGGTGAGAGTAATCCCCTAAGTATAATGGCTACACCACGCTGGCCACTTGATCAACTTAGTCAACCTTCAAACATTGATGTACTACAGGAAAGTATTTAATGGATATTGTTTATATTAGAGATTTACGTATTGAAACGATTATTGGAATTTATGATTGGGAGCGAGAGGTCAAACAGACGGTTAGTTTAGATCTTGAAATGGCCCATGATATTCGTAAAGCTGCAGAGACGGATGATATTCAATACGCGCTCAATTACAAATCCATTGCCAAACGGCTGATCAAGTTTATTGAAGAAAGTGAGTTTTTATTAGTTGAGCGCATGGCAGATGAAGTCGCTAGTATAGTCAGAGAGGAATTTTTTGTACCTTGGTTAAAATTGAGAGTTAGCAAACCTGGAGCTCTTCGAGGGTCTCAGGATGTAGGTATTATTATCGAGCGGGGAGAGCGTCAATAGTGGCCTTAATCTACCTTAGTTTGGGGAGTAACATCGATAGGACTTTGCGCATTTGCGCTGCCTTGGATGCACTCGCCGAAAACTTTGGTGATCTAACTCTCTCTTCTGTTTATGAGAGCGACTCAGTGGGCTTTGAAGGTGATAATTTCTATAATTTAGTGGTGGCAATCAAATCCGAAATGTCTGTTGGGGAAATCTCCTTTATTCTTAAGGAGATAGAGAATAGTAACGGTCGAGATCGCTCGGCACCGCGCTTTGGTCCGCGAAGTTTGGATATTGATATTCTCACTGTTGATGATGTCTCTGGTGAGAGGGATGGTATTGCATTGCCCCGCGATGAGGTCTTGAAAAACGCTTTCGTACTTTTGCCTCTAGCGGAAATCGCGCCGACTTCTGTTCATCCTGTTACGGGTAAATCCTATGCTCAGCATTGGGCTGATTATGACAAAGAAAAGCAAAAACTGTGGCCTATCGAGTTCCATTGGAGTGGCGCCAGTTAACAAGTTTTGCTAAATACTGTTTGAACTACCCCCATCTACAGCAATTGTTTGGCCAGTCATGTAGGTCGCTTCGATCGCTAAAAAATAGACGGTTTGAGCAATATCACTTTCAGTCCCCAAACGTCCCATCGGCACCTTACTCAAAACAGAGTTTTGCTTGTCGGTGTCATCTAGCTCGTGTTCAGGCCATAAAATTGCCCCTGGGGCTACACTGTTGATCCGTACTTCTGGTCCCAACTCTTTAGCCAGTGATTTAGTCATGGCAATATTACCGGCCTTGGCGATAGAGTATATAGGATGGTTCTGCAGAGCTTGTCTTGCGTGCATATCAGAAATGTTGACTATGGCTCCGTGGCTTTTAGTAAGCATTGGTGCAAGTTTCTGAGATAGGAAAAACGGCCCTTTGAGATTACTGTTAATTAGATCATCCCACTGATCATCGTTGCAATCTTCCAGAGGAGTTGGATAGAAACTCGATGCATTATTTACCAGCACATCCAATCTGCCAATAGATCTAACTGTATCTGTAATTTTGTCTAAACCAGAATCGTCGTTAAGGTCACTTTGAACTAGCAGGCAGCTATCTTTGCGTTGTTGGTTGAGTTGCATACAAAGCTTGTCTGCGGCTGAAGCTGAACGATTGTAGTGAATGACAATAGTGTAACCTTGCTCATGAAAGACCTGGGCAATGACTGCACCAATTCGACGTGCGGCTCCAGTGATAAGAATGACTGGTGGGGATGAAAGGTTTGATTGCATAAAAGTCACTCGTTAATTCTGTTGAAATTCGTTTTTAAACTGTTGCAACGCTTCGATTTGTCGTTGCTGTAATTGTTCGCCGATATCAGTGCCACTAAGACCACTGTTTGCTAGATCCTTGACTTTAACTTCTAGCAGTTTTTCCCGTGCTTGTCTTAGGTAAGCAGCAGGGGGGTATTCTCGATCTTCAAATCCTTTGCGACCTCTAGCGTCAGCAAGGCAGCACTCCAAAAAGTCATCGAGTTTTTTTGCAGATTTCAACGCGCCAATGGATTTTAGCAATTTCAATAAGGTTTTGGGCTTTAGCTCGAGGCTTTTGTGACATATCAAGTGAAACTCAGTGACCACTAGCGCTAGGTTGCGATGTTCATTGGGGACTTTTAGTCTGTCACAGACCGCTTTAACAAGTGGCACCCCGCGTGCCTCATGGCCTGAGTGTCGGGGAAGAATATCTTTTGGCGTGATGCCTTTACCAAGGTCATGGACTAAAACCGCAAACCTAACAGCTGCGCCACTAGAATAGTTAGCCGCTTGCTGTAAGGACATCAGAATATGTATGCCGGTATCAACTTCAGGATGATAGTCTGCCCGCTGATCCACACCGAAAAGAGCATCAACCTCGGGTAGTAATTTTTTCAATGCACCACAGTCTCGCAAGGTTCTAATATAGATATCAGGAGATTTTTCACATAGCGCTCGTTCGGTTTCCTTCCAGATTCGTTCAGCAACAAGATGGGCCAATTCTCCTGAATTGACGATGGCAATCATTAAGCGTTCTGTTTCAGGCGCGATGGTAAAGCCTAGGTGTGCGTATCTAGCTGCGAATCGCGCCACGCGCAGTACGCGAAGAGGATCTTCATCAAAAGCTTCTGAGACATGGCGCAAAACTCGATCTTCAAGATCGCGTTGCCCGCCGTGGGGATCGATAATGGTTCCATCTTCGTCCTCTGCCATGGCGTTAATTGTTAGATCGCGACGAACTAAATCATCCTCAAGAGAGATGTCTGGCGCTGTATAAAAGCTGAAACCACCATATCCAAGGCCTGTTTTTCGCTCGGTTCGCGCCAATGCGTACTCTTCACCTGTTTCAGGTTTAATAAAAACGGGGAAGTCCTGACCTACGGGCCGATACCCCAGCTTGGACATCTCTTCAGGAGTGCTACCTATGACTACCCAATCATTTTCATGACTCGGATAGTGAAGTAATTTGTCCCTTACTGCGCCGCCGACGCGATAGATCTTCATGGTTATATCCAAAAGTTTTCAGCATTGTATGTCCCTTGGATGATGACCTCAATCTAAACCACTATGGATGGCTTGGTCTGATACCTAATAACTCGATTTGTGCAGATTTTTGCTTACTTACTGCAACAAATGTCTCGATTATTCTAAAATATGTTTAGACCGTAATGTCAGATATCTAAATAGCGATAAAAGAGCGTTTTTTTACTTGACGAACCGAGAGTTTAGAATTATTTTTTAAGCATAACCCACGTTTTCCATGTTGCCTTTTTGACTTTTGTGAGGTTCTCCAAAAATGGGTGATGAATTAGACGATGATGTTTTTGATGCAGATGAAGATCTTGATGAAACCGCAGTTAGGGTTGAAGTTGATCTTACTGAAAAACAGCGTTCGGCCATTCAGTCAGATGCTAGGCGACGGCTAGAGTTAAAGCTAGAAGAGAAACGTATTCAAAAGCAGATGCAGGCATATGACTTTGGTGACGATCTTTGATTCAGATTAACATCTTTGGAGTGGCTTACAATTAAATTACCAAAACCAACATTTCGACTCTTTAATTTGGCATAATGTCCCCTTAAAAACATAGGCTTTTTGGGGTCTCATTTTGGTCAATTCCTCTCTTTTGACGATCAACGATCTTCGCTTCGAGCGAGACGATATAGCAGTGATTAATGATGCTTGCCTGACGTTAAACGATGGTGAAATTTTGCAAATTGAGGGGCCAAATGGAAGTGGTAAAACCACATTGTTGCGAATACTCACCACAGCACTCCAGCCCAGCGGCGGTGAGATACTTTATCAGGGCCAGATCCTTTCTGAATGTCAGTTTGATTACCTATCTAACATTCTATTCTTGGGTCACCAATCAGCACTGAAGCTGACGTTGACCGCAGAGGAAAACTTAAGTTGGATCACTTCAGAATTGCCCGGATCGATCTCTGTCTTGAATGCTCTTGAGCGAGTGGGACTGCGGGGATATTCAGACATTCCCTGTCATAGTCTATCTGCGGGTCAGCAGCGCAGAGTAGCGCTAGCGCGATTGCTGTTGTCAAATGCAAAAATTTGGTTCTTAGATGAACCGTTTGCTGCCCTTGATGGGCAGGGTGTGAAATTTGTTGAACAATGCATGGAGAGACATGTTAACGGTGGTGGAGCGGTCATGCTAACTACCCACCAACCCATACGTATGGAATCTGTGCGTCGATACTCGTTGGTGGATTCCTCCGATGGGGAGGCTTTAGATGCCTGAGTCCAATAGAGGGTTTTCCGCGTATTTTAGACGTGACCTTTTACTCGCTTACAGACGTCGTGGGGAAGTGGCCAGCCCGGTCATTTTTTTTGTGATGGTGGCGACTCTAATACCCTTAGGTGTTACGCCAGAGCCAGATAGTTTAAAAGAGATGGCGCCCGGCATTATCTGGGTAATGGCGTTGCTGGCCACATTGCTCTCAGCGGAAGGATTATTTGTCAGTGACTATAAAGATGGCTCACTAGAGCAATTGTTGATTAGTCCAAATTTGTTAGTGATGCCAATCTTTGGCAAGGTGACCGCACACTGGATTACGACTGGTTTGCCCCTGACCTTGGCATCACCATTAATTGCATTGATGCTTTCGCTTCCCAGTGTTGCTTATTTGCCGATGATGGCTGGTTTAGCTTTGGGCACCGGCTGCCTAAGTTTCTTGGCGGCAATTGGGGCCGCGTTGACCGTTTCCCTGCAGAAAGGAAGCTTACTGTTAACGCTAATTGTGATGCCGCTTTACATGCCGGTTATTATTTTTGGCAGTGCTGTGGTGCAATACAGTATTGATGGAATGGCTTGGTCAGGTCCTTTAGCTATTTTAGGCGCTATGTTAACAGCAGCAATTGCCTTATGCCCACTTGCGATAGCAGCGGTGTTGCGCTTGACCACGATTAATTAGGATATGGGACATAGATCTATGAATTGGACTTGGTTTTACCGTATGGGATCTCCGCTTTGGTTTTATCAGAGTACTAGCCGCTGGTTGCCGCTACTTAGCTTGATCACTTTGGCCTTGTTGACCGCTGGGTTAGCTTGGGGGCTTGGTTTTGCCCCGGAGGATGCTAAACAGGGAAATAGTTTTCGAATTATCTATCTTCATGTACCTGCCTCATTTTTGGCTTTGGCAGGCTATTTTTTAATGGCGATTGCAGGTGCCATTGGTCTGATTTGGAAAATGAAACTCTCCTACATAGTAATGAAATGTGCAGCACCCGTAGGAGCCGCGTTAACATTTTTGGCGCTTTTTACTGGAGCAGTATGGGGTAAGCCTACGTGGGGAAGTTATTGGGTGTGGGATGCTCGAATTACCTCAATGCTAATTCTGTTATTTTTATACTTTGGGGTACTGGCACTTCAGTATGCTTTTAATAGTCAGGAAGCAGGGAACAAAGCCAGCGCAGTCTTGGCCTTGGTAGGTACTGTTAACATACCAATCATTTATAAGTCGGTAGATTGGTGGTTTACATTACATCAGCCATCCACTATTAAGTTGACCTCAGCACCATCAATGCATCCNGATATGTTTCAACCACTGTTAGTAATGATTCTGGGTTTTTATTGTTTCTATGCTCTTGCACTNATCTTAGCGGTGCGAGTAGAAATCCTTAAGAGAGAAAGCAAGACGGCCTGGGTTCGTGAATTAGTTGAGCAACTAGGTCGACAGAAAATGGGAGTGAAGCAATGAATTTTCAATTTCAGGACTTAGGTGAAATGTTATTGATGGGAGGGCATGGGGTCTATGTTTGGGCCGCTGTATTGGTCTCTCTAGCGACATTAGCCTGGTTAGTTGTGTCGCCTATCCTACAACATAAGCAGGCGTTGAGACAGATAGGGCTAAATCTGACCCGTGAGGAGTTGCGTAAGCAAAACGGAAACAAGGATATTTAATGCACCCTATACGAAAACAAAGATTACAGATTGTTCTGCTTATTATTTTAGCGGCAGCCTGTGCATCTGGCCTAGTGATTTATATGCTTGGCCAAAACACCAATTATTTTTATACCCCATCTCAGATTCAGTCTGGAGAAGCTCCTCAAGGAGTATTTGTTCGAGCAGGAGGTATGGTTGTGGATGGAAGCGTCGAACGAGATCTTGATTCGCTAGATGTTGCGTTTAAGGTGACCGATGGAGGGGCAACTGTACTTGTGAAATACAGTGGTATTCTTCCCGATCTCTTTGCTGAGGGCGAAGCAGCAGTCGCGGCAGGTAGAATTGGTGATGATGGTGTCCTGCAAGCTACTGAGGTGCTGGCAAAGCATGATGAGAAGTACACACCACCAGAAGTTGCGGATGCAATGAACGCTGCCTATAAAGCAAAGCAAGAAGCCCAAGTTGGTCCGGAATGACTGTAGAGCTTGGACACATAGCTTTAATTATTGCGCTCTGTTTGGCGATTGTTCAAACAATCGTGCCACTGGCAGGATCCTATACGGGTCATCGCAGTTGGATGCAATTAGGAAAGTCTCTAGCGATGGGCCAGTTTGTTTTTATGGGACTGTCATTCGCTTGTTTGGCAATGGCTTTTTTGCAAGATGACTTTTCAGTTGCATATGTTGCAAATAACTCCAATACATTACTTCCAGATCGTTTCAAATTCAGTGCGGTGTGGGGAGCCCATGAGGGTTCCTTATTACTTTGGGCCCTCATTTTAGCGGGATGGTCCGCAGCTGTGGCCGTTTTTAGTCGGCAAGTGCCGCTCATATTTTCAGCAAGAGTACTCTCGGTTCTCGGTTTTATTTCAGTGGGATTCGCGCTGTTTTTGTTGCTGACGTCAAACCCTTTTGAAAGGATTTTGCCAGTTCCTCCGATGGAGGGTAGCGATTTGAATCCGTTGCTTCAGGATTTTGGTTTAATTGTGCATCCGCCAATGTTATATATGGGTTACGTGGGATTTTCAGTGCCTTTTGCTTTCGCTATTGCAGCATTAATAGGAGGTCAGTTCGATAGCGCTTGGGCGCGTTGGTCTCGACCTTGGATCAATCTTGCTTGGGTGTTTCTAACCATCGGGATTAGTTTGGGAAGCTGGTGGGCCTACTACGAACTTGGTTGGGGGGGATGGTGGTTTTGGGATCCTGTTGAGAATGCGTCGTTTATGCCCTGGTTAGTCGGCACGGCCCTATTACATAGTATTTCTGCAACCGAAAAGCGAGGTGTATTCCGCAGTTGGACACTGTTGTTGGCGATTTTCACTTTCTCTTTGAGCTTGTTGGGCGCCTTCTTAGTTCGGTCGGGTATTCTTACCTCGGTGCATGCTTTTGCCAGTGACCCTGAGCGCGGTATTTTCATCTTCGCGTTTTTAGTGGTCGTGGTCGGTGCGTCTTTATTGCTGTTCGCTTTGCGAGGCCCTCAAATGGCTTCCGCCTCAGATTATAGTGGTTGGTCTCGGGAGACCATGTTATTGGTCAACAATGTGTTGCTAGTGAGTTCGACAACAATGATTTTGATTGGTACTTTGTATCCTTTGTTAGCTGATGTTCTTGATTTGGGCAAAATTTCAGTAGGCCCTCCATACTTTAGTTTCTTTTTTGTACCAATTACTTCGCTGATGATGCTATTCCTTGGTTTTGCTGGATTCACTCGCTGGAAAAAATCTGACAACGCTTTGATGCTGGGCAGAGGGGTCCTGCCAAGCATTGTTAGTCTAACGCTCGCATTGCTGCTGCCGGCCATGATGGCTGAACCATTGTCTTGGCAGACTTATTCGCTGACGGCAGTGGTTACGCTATTTTTGTCGCTGTGGGTAATAACCATGACGATGGAAGATGTGCTTCTCAAGTCATCAGGTAGTGCTAAGAAACTAAAAGCCTTAACCGGAAGTTACTGGGGTATGGTATTAGCTCACTCGGGTTTGGCTGTCTGTGTCATTGGTGTGGGCCTGAGTAGTGCTTATGACATGCAGCGAGATGTTCGGATGGTTCCGGGAGATTTCGTCGAAGTAGCAGACTATGAATTCCAATTTCTGGGTGTAGAGCGTGTTGACGGTCCTAATTTTATCGCTTACCGAGGAGACATAAGGGTGACATCTAATGACCAGGTCGTAACTTCGATGCATCCTGAAAAGCGTAATTACAAGGCCAGAGACCAGGTTATGACCGAGGCAGCTATCGATGCTACGTTGTGGCGGGATCTATACGTGTCATTGGGTGAACCATTGTCTGGTCAGGCGTGGGCGATAAGATTACAGGTCAAGCCCTTTGTGCGCTGGATTTGGCTAGGTGGAATAATGGCCGCATTGGGTGGTTTTTCTGCAGCATTTGATCGGCGCTATCGGCGACGAAAAAGAGGATCACAAATGGCCTTAAATACCTGGAGCGATCGCCCTTGATTAGGTTAGCTTTGTTTGTACCTTTCGCTCTCTTTGTAGGCTTGTCGACGATACTTCTCCTTGGTCTGGACAAAAACCCTACTGAACTTCCTTCCGTATTGGTTGGAAAGAAATTTCCTAGTTTTACTCTAATCGCTCTGAATGAGGAGCGGGGTATGCTCAGCGAGGAGGACATAACCGGAGAGGTGGCGCTAGTCAATGTGTGGGCGACATGGTGTTATGCCTGTCGAATAGAGCACGCTATGTTAAATCAGTTAAATGAGCAAGGTGTGAAGGTGATTGGGCTGAACTATAAAGATGAGCGAGAGTCTGCCAAGAACTGGTTGGATCTGAGGGGTGATCCCTACGCTTTCTCTATCTTCGATGTGAGAGGTAGTTTAGGTCTAGACTTGGGAGTCTATGGCGCGCCGGAGACATATCTAGTCGACGCCAGGGGCGTTATACGCCATCGTCGCGTAGGTGTTGTTGATGAGCGTGTCTGGAGTAATGAATTTCAAGATTTGTATGTTCAGCTTAAAGAAGAATCCCAATGAAGATTCGTCTATTATTTCTTTTTGTCGCTCTATCTGGGTTTGTATCTGCAACTTCTGAATTGGTAGAGTTTTCTGATCCATCTTACCGTGCTCGTTATCAGCAATTGATCACCGAACTTCGATGCCCAAAATGTCAAAATCAGAATCTTGCAGATTCCAATTCTCCGATTTCCCTAGATCTTCGTAACGAGGTCCAAAGGCTGCTCGAGGATGGTCTTTCTAACCAAGAGATAGAGACTTATTTAACGAAACGCTATTCGGCATTTATCTTGTATCGTCCTGAGGTTAACAAAAATACTTACTTACTTTGGATCTCTCCCCTAATCGTTTTGTTGGTGGGTGGTTTAGCGGTAGCGAGGTTCAGTCGACGAAGCGTTTCTGTTACCAAGAGACAAGAGATTGCTACTGACAACAACGAACGACTCAATAATCTGCTTAGCGATGAGGAAGACGACTGATGACAGTTTGGGTTGTCGCCCTCTTTTTGGGTGCATTCTTTTTTTTGATCTATCCTTTTATGACCAACTCGCTCGGCCTTGACGATATCTTCAGTGAAGAAGTAAAGATAACAGAGAAAGAAAATGTCAGGCTTTACAAGGAGCAAAAAACACTCTTTCAGCAGCAGCTTGACCGAGGGGAGATAGATAACCAACAGTACGAGAATCTGCTGCTAGAATCTAAACATTTGCTGTTACTTAACACTCAGACTGGGCAGAACAAACTGCTGGGGACGTCTTCCAGTGGATTATGGCTACTCCCGATTCTTTTGTTGATACTTCCAATTGTTGCCTTACCGATCTATCAGGAGATAGGCGCTGGGCAAGATCAAAAGATAGCAAGTTTGATAGAACGACAGAGTTTTTTTGGCCAGAAAGACACAGACCAGCTACAAGTTAATAATCAACTTATTACAGCATTAGAGGCGCGAGTAAGTAGTCGGCCAGACAATGTTTATTATTGGGTGATGCTTGCTCAGTCTGCGATAGCTGATGACAACCTCATTGGTGCGAGTGAGTACTTTGCTGCAGCCTTGAAGGTTAACCCTCGAGACAGTTTTTTACTGGCGCAATATGCCGAAACTTTGTTTTTAGTGGATGACAGTCGATTTACGGATCGCGTTGTTTCTGCGGTTGACGCAGCTTTTTCTGCTGATAAATCTAATCATACAGTTCTGGGTTTAAAAGGTATCGAGGCTTTTGTTAATGGTGATCCCGGTTTGGCGATTAGTTACTGGCGGCGAGCCCAAGATCAGGTTGAACCCTCTAGCTCGATATATGCAGGTCTTCAGGCTGGTATTGATCGGGCCCAAGAGCTCACGGCAAGAATCGTTAATGGTTCAAATGATGAGTTCATAATAGATGACTCTAACGCACTTCAAAGGGCCATTAAAGTTGAAGTTAGCCTTTCTGTAGAGGTTCCATTTACATCCGATCAAGTGGTGTTTGTGGCGGCGGTGCGTGATAGTGGGCCACCGATGCCGCTTGCGGCTAAGAAAATCCAAGCTGGCCAGTTGCCTATCAGTATTATTTTAAGTGACGAAGATGCAGTTATGCTTGGCCAAGAGTTGTCATCGGCAAAAGATATAAAGTTGATTGCTCGACTGTCTATTTCCGGTTCCGCAACTCCGCAATCTGGTGATTGGGAGACTACTAGCAAGACGATAAAGCTAACAGAAGAGATAGAAACAGTCAGTTTAGTTATTGATCAAAAAAGGCCATAATTCGGTTTGACTTTTGATCGATATATACTAACTATATGTATGAGTTATTTAGTGTTTTTTGTCGCGCCCATAGCGTGTAAACTTAGCGCTAGAGAGTATTCTTATAATTAGACTGAAAAGGCTAGGCTAAAAACAAAAATGGCTAATCATGCGGCTTAAATCAATCAAACTTTCGGGATTTAAATCCTTCGTCGACCCCACCAACGTTCACTTTCCAAGCAATCTTTGTGCTGTGGTTGGACCTAATGGTTGTGGAAAATCCAATGTTATCGACGCGGTTCGTTGGGTGATGGGCGAAAGTTCTGCCAAAAATTTACGTGGTGAGTCAATGGCCGATGTCATTTTTAATGGCTCTGGCGGGCGAAAACCAGTAGGCCAGGCCTCTGTGGAGCTAATTTTTGACAATACAGCGCAGCGAATTGTCGGTGAATACGCTGCCTATAACGAAATTGGGATAAAACGAAAAGTCACTCGCGACGGTCAATCCAATTATTATCTTAATGGAAATAAATGCAGACGCCGCGATATTACTGATATCTTTTTAGGTACCGGTTTAGGGCCCAGAAGCTATGCAATCATTGAGCAGGGCATGATCTCGCGTTTGATCGAATCTAAACCTGAAGAACTGCGCGTTTACATCGAAGAAGCAGCTGGTATTTCAAAATATAAAGAGCGGCGCCGAGAGACCGAGAGTCGTATTCAACGGACAATGGAAAATTTAGAGCGATTGACTGATATAAGAGATGAGCTAGGGCGTCAACTCAATCGATTGGAGCGCCAAGCTAAAGCCGCTGAAAAATACTCTGAATATAAGAAACAGGAGCGGCAGTTATCAACAGAATTGTTAGCCTTAAAATGGCGTGGATATGATGGAGATGCGTCTAAGCTCAAATCTGTAATCGGTGGCTTTGAGGTTGAGAAAGAAAAATTTACTGCCGAACGTATTCATTGTGACAACACTATTGAGAGTTTTCGTCTTCAGTTTACTGAGCAAACAGACCATTTCAACGAGGTTCAAGCCAGATTCTATAAAATTGGTGGAGAGGTCGCTCGTATTGAGCAGGCTATCGACCATGCTCAACAAAGAGCTCAAGACTTGAGTAAAGAGTTGCAACAGACAGAGCATAACTATCGTGAAACAGACGAACACCTCAAAGCTGACAGAAATAAGGTTGTTGGTTGGGAGGCTGAGTTTGCTGAGTTGGCCCCGTCTTTAGAAGAAGCGATTAGTCTAGAGGAGTCTTCATCCAGTGCGCTGGAAGATGTTCAGGAAAAAATGAATAATTGGCAGCAGCTATGGGATGAGTTTAATCAGGCATCCGCTAGTCCGAGACAGCAGGCGGAGGTTCAGCAGTCACGTATTCAACATCTTGAGCAACTAATGAGGCGGCTTTCCGAGCGGCAACAAAATTTGGAGGCTGAGGCTAGCAGTTTCCAAGCGAACAGCGCGGAAGAAGAGATGTCTGGAATTCAAGCGTTGTTGGAAGAGGCGGAGCTAGCGCGAACTACAATCGATAATCAAAGCCAAGATAATCGCCAAGCGATAGATCTTTTGCGTAAACAACAAGAGAAAACAAGCGCTGATCAGGATAGCTTGCGCAGCCAGCAGCAGACATTAAAAGGTCGACAGGCTTCGCTAGAGGCTCTTCAGCAAGCAGCGTTGGGCGATGATGCTGAACAGCAATGGCTGGCATCTAAGGGTTTGGATAAACACCCAAGATTAGCTGACCAGGTCAAACCGGCGAGCGGTTGGGAAATTGCTGTAGAAACGGTTTTAGGTAGCTACCTGCAGGCTATCTCAGTAGATGATATGGCCAGTACGATTAGCTTGATGGAAGATTTTACCAAGGGAGAATTGCTACTTGTTGGCAACGGGAAGAATAAATCTCGAAAAGGCTCGGCCAAAGGTCGTTTACTGAGCGATCTGATTGAAGGTGATTCAGCAAAGTTGTTGGTGGAACATGTCTTTGCTGCAGATAGTTTAACCGAAGCTGTTGCTCTGCAATCTCAATTAGAAGGCTCGGAGTCAGTAGTGACTCCTGAAGGGATATGGCTTGGTGCTAGTTGGGCACGTGTTGCGCGAGACAAAGATGCTACTGCTGGGGTTCTACAACGCAAGCAGGAACTAGAGGAAATTGATCAGCAACTAGTCAAACTAGGTGTTGAGGTAGATGTTTTAGGCAAGCAACGTGAGAACGACGATCAAAAACTAAAAGTGTTGGAAGCTACTCAGCAAGAGCTCTCTGCTAGTCTTGCAGAACAGCAGAGCAATTACGCTGATTTAAGGTCTAAATTAAGTGGTTTTGAGGTTCAAATTGATCAGTTCAAGGCGCGCAAAGAGCGAGCCGAAAATGAGTTAGCTGAAGTGGGTCAGCAAAGTCAGGTCGAGCAAGAAAATCTTTCGTCAGCCCGCACTATTTTGCAGAAGTCTATTGAAAAAATGGAAGCTGATACTGAAACTAGATCTGAACTGATAAATCAAAGAGATGATCTAAGGGAAAAACTGGAGCGCGCAAGGCAAAAAGCTCAGGAGCATCGAGATCGCAAGCAGGAGTTGGCGCTGCGTGAAAGCTCATTGAGTACACAATTAACTTCTATTCGTGACGCAATTGTTCGCTTGGAGTCTCAGTTAGAGAGGCTCCATGAGCGTCGCTCAGAATTACGTGTTGCCTTTGAAATTAAAGAAGATCCTACTGACAGTCACAAAGAGGAACTTGAAACTCAATTAGCGGCGCGCCTTTCTGTTGAGGGTGAGTTAGCCCAAGCGCGCAAGCAGGTTGAGGAAACTGAGTTCAAAACGCGAGAGGAAGAGAGGCGCCGAGGGGAACTGGATGCTCAATTACAGCGTGTCCAGGGCGAATTAGAGAGCCAACGTTTATCGGCTCAAGAAATGAGTACCTTAAGTGGCACTATTGAAGAGCAGATAAAAGAAAAACAAGGTGACCTTCCTGTATTGCTAGAGACCTTGCCAGAAGACGCGGATCTTGTGGATTGGGAAGAACAATTACAATTGATGAGTAACCGTATTCAGCGACTCGGCCCTATCAACCTGGCGGCCATTGATGAGTATAAGATTGAGTCAGAGCGCAAGGACTATTTGGATAAGCAGAACAACGAATTAGAAGAAGCACTGCAAACCTTACAAAATGCGATTCAAAAAATAGATAGAGAAACCCGAACTCGTTTTAAAGAGACGTTTGAGTTGGTTAATACTCATATCCAAAGTCTTTTCCCAAAATTATTTGGTGGTGGGCATGCCTATTTAGAAATGACAGGAGATGATCTTTTAGATACCGGTGTTACATTGATGGCGCGGCCGCCTGGAAAGAAGAATGCTTCCATTCATCTTCTATCCGGAGGTGAGAAAGCACTGACGGCGATCGCCATGGTTTTTGCTATCTTTAAATTGAATCCCGCACCTTTTTGTATGCTTGATGAGGTTGATGCACCCCTAGATGACGCCAATGTTGCTCGTTATGCGGCAATGGTTAAAGAAATGTCTGATCAAGTGCAGTTTATTTTTATTACTCATAACAAAATTTCTATGGAAGCGGCCAATCAGTTGATGGGCGTTACGATGCATGAAGCGGGAGTTTCTCGGTTAGTATCAGTGGATGTTGATCAGGCGGCTGAGCTTGCGGAAGCGTAATAGAATGGGATGGAAAATTGGGTTTCTCAACTTTTAAAACTACACTATTTGGTAACGATGTAGTCGTAATATAAGGCAGTTACATGGATTTTTTTACTCCTAAAGAAGTACTCGTGATTGTAGGAATAATAGCCGTTATTGCTATTGTTCTTGATGGTGCTCGGCGAGTAAAACGCAACCGATATGAGAATTTGCAAATGTCTTCAAGAAAACTCCAGCAAGAATCAGTGGAATATGATGAGGACGAAGATGAGCTAGATCAGAGCCAGTTCCCATCTGGAGGCTCGCGAATTATTGGGTCAAGAGATGTTGAGGAGCCCAGATTAGATGATAATTTCGATTTTGGTGGCAAGCCTGAGCAGCAAGGTTTTGATCTAGACCACTCTATCTATGCTAGTCGCGACGATGACCTTTCTCAATCCCATAATNCTGGTTCAAACTCAAGTCGCCCTTCAGATGGTGCGCCGGTTAATTCTCAAGACGTTTTGGTTATGCATCTGGTGGCTAACAAAGGTGACACTGTTAGTGGTGAGAGTCTGCTGGAAACAGCCGTAGATGCGGGGCTCCGATATGGGGAAATGAAAATCTTTCATCGTCATCTAAATGATGACGGGTCAGGCCAAGTATTATTTAGTATGGCGAATCTCGTCAACCCCGGGACATTTGATCTCAATACAATGAAGGCGATTACGACCCCTGGTGTTACTTTGTTCATGCCATTAGACGATATTGAAGATCCAATCTCAGCGCTTGAGGTGATGATTCAGACAGTTGATACACTAGTTGAAAAACTGTCTTTGAACGTAATGGATGAATCTCGTAGCTCGATGACTCGACAGACAATAGATCATTATCGTCAGCGGGCTAAAAAGGCGTCGCTCCAGCAATCGAATCAGCATTGATATGCAGGGGCTAGCTTAATGTCGTCTATCCCAGAAAACATTCTCAGACAATATCAAGACCTTGTTGAAGAGCTCAACAAGCATAATCATCGTTACTATGTGCTGGATGATCCATCAGTCCCAGACATAGAATATGACCGGCAATTAAGAGAGTTGCAGAGCATAGAAGGGCTCTACCGAGAGATTATCGCTTTAGACTCTCCCAGTCAGCGTGTCGGTGGCGCTGCACTTTCCTCTTTTTCTCAAATCAAACATGCCTTGCCGATGTTGTCTTTGGATAACGCTTTTACTGATACTGAGCTACAAGAGTTTGAGCGCAGGCTTAAAGATAGGCTAAATTCTAGTGCCGATATAGAGTATGTGTGTGAACCTAAGCTCGATGGAGCTGCGGTTAGTCTGCTGTATAGAGATGGTGCTCTGATCTATGGAGCAACTCGAGGTGATGGCAGTGTTGGTGAAGATATTACTGCTAATGTGCGTACGATTAAAAGTGTGCCACTAAAGCTTCATGGAGATAATATCCCGGCTACCCTAGAGGTTCGAGGTGAAATTTATTTACCGCTTTCTGGCTTTGATGCTCTGAATGCAGCGGCTGTATTGTCGGGTGACAAAACCTTTGTAAACCCACGCAATGCCGCGGCTGGAAGCTTGCGGCAGTTGGACTCTAAAATCACGGCGAGTCGACCTTTAGAGATGTGTGCTTATAGTGTTGGCCAGTATCTCGCGGACAGAGTTCCGGAGACTCACGAAGATATGCTTAGTGCTCTTGGGGGGTGGGGATTTAAAATTAATGATCACGTTGAAACCGTGAAAGGGATAGCTGCTTGTGAAAACTATTACCAGCGCTTAGCAGAGCGACGGCAAATCTTACATTATGATATCGATGGTATAGTTTATAAAGTGAATAGTTTGCAGCTACAAGAAAGATTGGGTTTTGTGGCTAAAGCACCTCGTTGGGCTATCGCCAGAAAATTTCCTGCTCAAGAGGAGATGACTCAGCTCATCGATGTAGAATTTCAGGTGGGTCGTACTGGGGCAATTACACCGGTTGCTCGTTTAGAACCTGTCTTTGTTGGTGGTGTCACCGTGAGCAATGCCACTCTCCACAATGGCGATGAAATTAATCGACTGGGAGTCCGGATAGGCGATACTGTGATTATACGCCGCGCTGGGGATGTCATTCCTCAAATAGCTAAGGTGGTATTGGATAAAAGACCACAAAATGCCCTACCGGTGGTATTCCCAGAGCGCTGTCCTGTTTGTCAATCGGCAGTGAGACGAACTGAGGGAGAGGCTGTAGCTCGCTGCTCCGGAGGGTTATTCTGTGGTGCTCAGATTAAAGAAGCCATTAAACATTTTGCCTCACGTAAGGCGATGGATATCGATGGATTAGGCGATAGGCTGGTGGAGCTTATGGTTGATGAATCGGTAATTTTTTCTGTAGCAGACCTCTATGATCTTAACGTAGACAAGTTAGTTAAGTTAGAACGTATGGCAGAAAAATCAGCGTCTAACTTAATTGGTGCGATAGTCGTCAGTAAAAAGACAACATTGGCTAAATTTTTGTACGCGCTGGGTATTCGAGAAGTGGGAGAAGCAACAGCCCATACATTGGCAAATAATTTTGGTTCAATTGAGCTCATAGCGAAGGCGTCGGCAGATGAATTACTCGAAATTGATGATGTTGGGCCCATTGTTGCCCGTTATATCGTTAATTTTTTCCAAAACCCCGATAATCTATCAATTATTCAAGCGCTGAGAGATGCAGGGGTTAAATGGGAAGACATAGACCTCTCAAGCTTAGAGGATCAGCCTTTAAAGGGACAGATATGGGTTATGACGGGTGGTATGGAAATTATGAGCCGAGCCGAAGCAAAAGATAGATTACAGGCCTTAGGTGCCAAGGTCGCCTCAAGTGTCTCCGCTAAAACCACACAGGTTGTTGCGGGTCCTGGAGCGGGATCTAAACTGACGAAAGCAAAAACTCTCGATATAGCAGTAATGAATGAACAACAGTTTGTCAATTTCTTAGCTGATTATAAGTGAGTATTAACAACTACACATTGAACTCAATTTAACAAAGGAAGATAGCTAGTTTGGCTAAGAACCCTTCAAAAAACGCCTTCAAGAAACGTTCAGCTTGGATTGCATCCATGGTTGCCTGCTTCGCTTTTTTGCTGATGGCAGTCAAGGTCTATGATTTACCGTTATCAACGTTGACGTCCAACCTGCTCACCATATTAGTAGGATTGTCCATCATTGTGGGATTGGCCGCACTACTTGGTGGATTTTTGGCATTTATTAAAAGGCGGATTAAATGATGGCCGCTGATCTTATTTGGCGGTAAATGCCACCAGAGAGGCGGTTACGGCAACGTTTAGGGATTCGACCCCGTTATTCATGGGAATACCCACTCGGTAGTCGCATAGACTAGCGATATTGTCACTAACACCGTCTGATTCATTACCGAGCACAAAGACTACCGATTGTTTGATGTCCAAATCAGACAAAGGTGTAGCATCATGAGATGAAAGCATACAGAGCGCAAAACCTTGCTTCTTTAGGTTTTGTAATGCGAGAACTAAACTGTCACAACGCAATATAGTTCCTTTGAAAAGTGTTCCTGCACTGGCTTTAATGACAAGAGGGGATATGTCAGCAACACCTTTAGTTGGAAGCAAGAGACCATGGCAGGGGCTGGCAGTGACACTACGAATAATCATGCCTAAATTTTGCGGGTTGGTTACGCCATCTAAAGCAATGAAAATTTTGCGTTCTTCCCCATCCATTGAATCAATTGCCTGCTCATAGGGTTGGTAGCCTGGACAATGAATATCACAGGCTACTCCTTGGTCTTGTTTACTGTTACGGGAAATACGCGATAGTTCGTTGCGGCTGTGGTGAAGAACCTCAATATTACGTTGACGGGCTATCTGCTTAATCTGATCAACAATCCCGCCGCTTCTATTACTTTCGGCAAGATGGAGCCTGAAGATATCAAGTTTTTGGTCTTCTAGTACTTCCAACACAGGTTTTCGGCCATAGACCGTAACAAGATGACTAAAGAATTTTTTCCTCTTTAAATATTCAGGACTGTCTGTTCGCTGATTAGAGGGAAATTTATCAGTCATACTTGCGGTCTGCGTCTTTTTGATTGAGTAACTTAGTAATTGCCTGCAGGCTTTGTGGCGATGCTAGAGATTGCTTAGACGAAATATCTGCAGCGATATTTCCCAGGCTGCAGTAAACTTTTCGCCAATTTGAGGGCGCATTCTCAAGGGCAGTAAGGTGAGAGGCGATGGTGTCCACGTCGCCCCTTGAGATTGGCCCAGTAAGCGCAGTCTGTGCATCACCAGTTAGATAGTTACCGAGCGTTTGCTCAATTAGCCTTTTGAGAGGGTTGGAGTGGTTTTTGTGATCGACTCCCGCTTGAGACAGCATCATCTTACTTAGTTCGAGTAAACTTACTAAGTAATTACAGGCCATTACCGTTGATGCGTGGTACAAAGACTTGCTTTCACTATTGATAGGAAAGAGATCAGCACCAATTGATTGAAATAGATCATCTAAAACTTTGGTAGCTTTTGGGTCCCCTTCGATAGCGCAGGGGGTTCCAGAAAAGCTCTCGAGAGAAGATCGGGGGTCAGAGAAACTATGAATTGGATGAACAGAGGCAACACTGATGTCTGCCAACTTTGGTATCTGAAATATCTTTGATGAGATGGCACCACTGCAATGAAAAATAATATTGCCTGGCTGCAGTCTCCCTGATTGGATAATTTTATTTCCCACAGACTCAATAAGATCATCTGGACATGTAATCATCCAAATATCTGCAGGCTCAAGATGCGTTAATGGCTTAGAACCTATACCAAAGGGTCGCCCTGCACCAATAAAATCAACTGCTTGCTGGGCTGAAGATTGACTCTGATTGATTACTTGATTTAGCTGAATGTGCCGAGCCATTAGATGACAAAGAGTTTTCCCCACTAGGCCGGCGCCCACACAGTTGAGGCGCAGTGACCTTGATGGCCAATCGGTTGCGGGGAGTTGATCTGGCATCTGCTCAGACATAATTACCACTAATTTTGGCTAAGTAATTTCTTGTAGGCTTGCACTGTGCTAGCCATACCCATAGATAATGAGTCTACGATAAAAGCATGCCCTATGGATACCTCCAGCAAATTGGGGATCGAGGAAAATTTAGCTAAATTATCTAAATTCAAGTCATGGCCAGCATTGACCCCCATTCCCAGTGAAGTCGCAAGCTGGGCAGCTTTCAGATGGTGTTGAAATATGGTCTCTAAGCTATCGGTCCCCCAGGACGCTGCATATGGGCCTGTATACAACTCTATTCGATCTGCTCCCACTTTAGCAGCAAGGTCAATCTGCTCTAAATTTGGATCCATAAATAAGCTGACTCTCATTCCCTGATTTTTTAGGCGCTGGATAATGGGATATAGAGCTTCACCAGAGCTGTGCAGATCAAACCCATGATCAGAGGTTAATTGACTGTCAGTATCTGGCACTAAGGTGCACTGATCAGGGTTCGTTTCCTCTACTAGCTCCAAGAATCCTGGGTAGTCTGCTAGTGCAGGAGCAAAAGGATTACCTTCTACATTGAATTCCAAATTAGGCTGAGATCTCACTAACTCAGCGAGATCTCGTACATCCTTTGGACGGATATGTCGTTGATCGGGACGAGGATGCACCGTAATCCCGTCGGCACCATGCTCAATGCAAACCTTTGCATGTTTGACGATGTTAGGGTAGTTTCCCTCGCGTGAATTGCGAAGTAAGCTAATTTTGTTGAGATTAATACTGAGTGCAGTCATAGTTTTGTTAGGTTATTTGACCGGAACAGGCCTTTCAAATGCCGGTTTTGCAGGTTTTGGCTCTTCAAGGGCTATCCACGAATCAGGGTTCATCAGGCGAGCGCTAAGAATTCTTATTGGCTCAATGGGTACATTTTGATACATGGAAAAATTTCCAGTTGGTAAGTTGGCTATTGCATCAACGGTTCTCATGCCGTTAACCACTTGACCAAATACAGCGTATCCAATTTGATCGCCTTTGGTATCTAAAAAGCCATTGTTACTGTGATTGATAAAAAACTGAGCTTGGGCCGAGTCGGGCGCACTGGTGCGAGCCATGGCAATAGAGCCAGCCACGCCTATTTTTCAGGCCATTGCTTGATTCATTAATAATTGTAGGTCTGTCAGATTCTCGAGGAGTAAAATCAAAAGTAAACCCGCCCGTCTGAATCATGAAGTTTTTGATCACCCGATGAAAAATTAGACCATCATAGTGATAGTTGTTCACATGCTTGATAAAGCTGTCGACTGTAACAGGCGCTTTAGCTGCATAGAGTTCGATAATAATATCGCCCTTTTCAGTCTCTAACTTGACTTTTGGATTCACTGTTTTATTGCCAGCAGCAATTGTTTCTAGCGGCATGACTATTAAACAGAGGCTAAAGAGTACCTTAAACATTAACTGCTTCCTTTTTGTGGCCTGACTCAAAATCTAAAAGATGTAACCAGTTTTAACCCCATTCTGACAGGCGTTTTCGCCCTTTAAGCCGGGGTATCAAAACAACCAACAGCGCACCCAAGAATACAGTGAGACCACCATACAAATAGGACTGGTTGCGACGGTCATTTTCTAAAATCTCGACCTCGGCAATTAATACATCATTGTCGCTCTGGAGAATGTGATTTTGTTTCACTAGAGTCTGATTTTGCTCATTTAAAGCTACTGGATCAGAGTTAAGTCCGACGACATCTGCGAGTTGCCTGTTCAGAACCTGTTTGTCTTTCATTAGCTCACTAACAGTTTGCTCAAGAGCGATGATGTCTTTTTCAAGTTCAGAAACGGTCTTGTTAAGCTGGTCGGCATCACTTTTAACCCTGACTAACTCAGTGTTGCTTATTTCAAGCAGCTCTTTACCTGAGGGAGTGAGTGCAATGAATTGCTCCTCCATCCAGCCTTTGTAGCCTTTTGATGTTTCGACTAGCCCCCATCCGTCACGGAGGTTTGTTAGAGTAACTTGAGTTCCGGATTTGATTCCCCAATGAACAATTTTGCAGCGTGGGCATGGGGTTTCGCGCAAGGGCACAAAGAACACATCGGCAACATAACGCGTTTCGGACTCAAATTGTGGCTCTTCAGCTTCAATTAAATCCAGGGATGGTTCAATGTCGATAATATCCGCTGGATCTGCAGTCGCGGCTTCAAGTTCAGGAGCTGGCTGAGTGTCTATAGGTTCTTGACCTAGTGCTGCAGGCACTGTAAGCACTAGCAAGATGGCAATCGAAAAAAACGTCTGTTTCATAAGGTTTTGTATCAATATTGGACGATGGAGAATCATACTATGATTGTACTAAAAANTACGAGGTGTTACGGCAGCACTTTTTTAAAAGGTTTGACTGTTACAGTATTGTAAACGCCAGCAGCAACGTAGGGGTCATTATCCGCCCAATGTTCAGCATCCTGTAAGTTGTCAAATTCCGCAATAATGATGCTACCACTGAAGCCTGCTTCGCCGGGTCTTGATTATCGATAGACGGCTGAGGGCCGGCGACAAGTAGCCTCCCTTTTTCTTTCAGAGCTATCAGCCGCTCTAGATGAGCGGGTCGGGCTTTAAGGCGAAGATCGAGACTATTTTTTACATCTTCACTAACAATTGAATACCACATTATTTCGCGTTCTCCGTATCTATAATTAGGATTTCCTCTAGAGTCAGTGAGGTGAGACGCTTAATGCCTCGTGACACGTACACTAGATTAGCTATATTAACCAACATAGCCGGGAGCGCATTGACCGGAAGGCTCAACGCGAGCATTCGCCCCAGTTGCTGGTTAAAGAGTTCGGTTCCTGGCTCGGCAGTTAAAATAATAATTGCGAGGAAAAAATTCAGTGCTGATGATAGAAAGAACGAACCGGCAAGAAACCAAGTTGCATTAGTCAGCAGATGGTCATATTCAGCATGACAGAGCTTATCATCCAGTGCTTGCGATATTTTAACCGTATTAACTATCGATCTATTTTTGAGGAGCGTATGGATAAAGGGTTGTGTCGTCTTGAGGGAAATTAGGATAGCGGCCCCCAATATACCCGGTATAGCAGCTTCTTTAATGGCAATGTAAATGGCATCTAATTCAAGCAGGCTGATTCCACCAGTTAGAGGAACACTGATCACGCCCAACACTGAAAACAGATTGATTTTATTAGTGCTTATAAAATCTTTTAATCCATAAACGATGGGGAATGATAGTGCGGTGATGAGGCCAAGTTTAATACCTAGAGTATCCGCCCCGCTAAACTTGGTTAAGATAATCATGGGCACGATCAGATTGAACAAAAGGTTCCAAAATATGCCAGACTGAATTTGCTCCCGGTATAAATCCTTTGGTTTGTCTGAAGACCTGTCATTGATGGTCATAATAAATCGACTTCTGCGTGCGGATTGCTATTGTAGCGATTTGGCCTCGCTTGTCGACTCTATGATGTCCTATACTTAACCCATAGGAAGATATTTCTTAGAACAATGACATCTCAACATATGAGACTCCCTATTGGTCTTATGAACCTAAACTTGGAGCGGAACCTTTGCCTAGCCAGTATTTTTCAATACACCCGGACAATCCGCAGTCACGTTTGATTGCTCAAGCCGCTGATGTGGTGCGTAAAGGGGGGCTTATTGTTTATCCCACAGATTCGGTATACGCCATTGGCTGTCATATCGGAGATAAGCAGGCTTTGGAGCGAATTAG
>JGI20152J14361_10000741_pt1 | contig 23061 bp, 18 predicted proteins | sample COG_02_FD_14361 | JGI IMG/M metagenome (IMG submission 14361)
CCTCATACTGCTACTGCAAACGAAGGTGGTTGGGATACTAGTGAATTGACGAAGGGTAATAGCTTTGATGTAATTGTCACAGTCGATATGGAAACCAGCTATTTTTGTGCGTTTCACCCACATATGAAGGCTTCTTTTGAAATCGCTTAAGTTAAATTACCATAATTTAGCTTAAGCGTCTAAAGCACAAAGATATACAGGCATGGCGGGATGGCCTAATCGGCCACCCCTTTATTCTTTATGGCTCTAAACGCACCGCGCCTTGGCTGGCGTTGCCAACATTCGCGGCGTAAACCCGCAATGCGCGGCTGATTTTGCGTTTGCGGACCTCTTCGGGTTTCCATGCGCCTTCGCCTTTGGCGATCATTGCGTTACGGCGTTCGTCCAGTTCGGCGTCCGTTAGTTTCACATTGATTGTGCGGTTCGGGATGTCGATTTCAATGATATCGCCTTCGACGATCAAACCGATATTACCACCTTCGGCGGCTTCGGGTGATACGTGACCGATGGACAGGCCTGATGTACCGCCAGAGAAACGACCATCGGTGATCAAGGCGCATGCCTTGCCCAAGCGCATCGATTTTAGGTATGACGTTGGGTACAACATTTCCTGCATCCCCGGGCCACCCTTTGGACCCTCATAGCGAATGATTACAACATCACCCGCTGTCACTTCTTTGTTCAAGATGCGGTTCACGGCGGTGTCTTGGCTTTCGCACACAATCGCCGGGCCGCTGAATTTCAGAATGCTGTCATCGACGCCAGCCGTTTTCACAACACAACCCTCTTGGGCGATGTTGCCAAACAAAACGGCCAAGCCGCCATCTGTGGAAAACGCATTTGCCTCGTTGCGGATAACACCGTTTACACGATCCACATCCAACTCTTTGTATTCACGTGATTGGCTGAATGCATGGACTGTGCGAACACCACCGGGTGCCGCCAAAAACAGATCATGCGCCGCCTTGTTATTCGTGATCGCCACATCCCAATTTGCAATCGCTTGGGCCATTGTTGGCGTGTGAACTGTGGACACGGACGTGTCCAACAAACCGCAACGATCCAATTCGCCAAGCAGTGCAAAAATACCGCCTGCGCGATGGATATCTTCCATGTGGACGTTTGCGATGGCTGGGGCCACTTTGCACAAACATGGTGTCGTGCGCGACAAACGGTCAATGTCATCAACTGTGAAATCGATTTCTGCTTCTAATGCCATCGCCAATAAATGCAGGATCGTATTAGTTGATCCCCCCATGGTGATGTCCAAAACCATTGCGTTTTCAAACGCTGCTTTGGTTGCAATACCGCGTGCAGTCAGGCCTGGTTCGCCGCCTTCGTAGTGGCGTTTTGTCAGATCAACGATCAAACGACCTGCTTCTAAAAACAAAGCTTCGCGTTTTGTGTGGGTGGCCAATGTGGAACCGTTACCTGGCAGGGCAAGGCCCAATGCTTCGGCCAAGCAATTCATCGAGTTGGCGGTAAACATGCCTGAACAGGAACCGCATGTTGGGCATGCTGCTTCCTCAATCGCTTGGACGTTGGCGTCGGACATGTCTGGGTTCGCCGCTTCGATCATGGCGTCGACAAGGTCGACTTTGCGTAGATCGCCATCGATGTCGACTTTACCAGCTTCCATCGGGCCACCAGATACGAATACAACGGGAATATCCAAACGCAGCGCCGCCATCAGCATTCCGGGCGTGATTTTATCGCAATTCGAAATACACACCATCGCATCCGCACAGTGCGCATTAACCATGTATTCCACACTGTCGGCAATCACTTCGCGTGATGGCAGGGAATACAACATGCCATCGTGGCCCATTGCGATACCGTCATCCACGGCGATGGTGTTGAATTCTTTGGCAACGCCGCCGGCGGCCTCAATTTCGCGTGCAACCAATTGACCGATGTCTTTCAAATGGACGTGGCCCGGTACAAATTGTGTGAATGAATTCACCACCGCGATGATCGGTTTGCCGAAGTCTTCGTCGGTCATACCTGTTGCACGCCAAAGGCCGCGCGCACCTGCCATGTTACGGCCGTGAGTTGTTGTTCTGGAACGATATGGGATCATTTTGGGCACCTAAACTGTTTGCTGGATAGGTTTTGCCAAAAATGATGCAGGAATGCTAGGGGATTCTATTTTATAAAATCGACAACGTCTAAATAGATATTTTCAGCCTTTTCGTATTCGAGGTGAAAAGGAAAAGCCATTTTTTGAATATCCCCAATAATAACTTCTTTATTCATTTCATCAGCTCTATTCATGTAGGCTGAAATAAGATGATGAAAGATTGGTTCACGAACAGCTCCTAGGACATGGGCAGGCGATACATCTTGCTGCTTTAGCATTTTCCGCCATTGCTCTAGCCCAACGTCCGCAAACTCATGTTCCTCAATGGATTTAATGACCTTATCAATAACATCCAAATTGATCATATAGGACGACTGCTCTGAAGAAAATTTAGCACTTAATACTATTGCATGAAGCTGTCGAAGTTCTAACTCTGTAAACTCGATTTTCATCTATTCTAATGCCCGCCTAATTTCTTGAACCAACCGCGAATGGCGTTGCCCATGCGTGAACCGCCTGCTTCGACGGTATCCCACGTTTCACCAACATCATCCAACACAGGGTCGATGCGATCACGTTTGAATTTTTGCAGCAATCGATAGATGCCCAACAAGATCAATGCGAAAAACGTAAAGAAAATGATGTTAAACCACGGGATAAACGTCGCATCAGGCCCATCCACCAATTTCATCGAAGTCGCATTTGGAAAAACAGAGAAGAATTTGTTGCGCCAGCCATAGTGACGAACCGCAACCCATTTCGCATCCTCTTCGTTCGACGCCAATTGCTTTGCTTGGGCTGACAAATCGGAACTATCGAACTTAAAATATGGCGGCCAACTGAATCCTGTATCTTCGTTGCGATAAACCATGACTGACCCGTCGGGACGAATCGTATCAATAAAGCGAACATCACGTGTGTCTGCGTTCGCAGTACCAGCATCCGCCTGCGCCCAGAAAAAACTGTTTGCGGCGACGTCCATGCGTTTTTCATAAGCGTCCAAAATACGCACCACGTCGCGTTGTGGCAAAGTGTAATGCATTATCGACCCAATAAAGGCGACGACGAACAAGATAATTAACCATTTAAATAAACGCATAGAAAAATCCGATCAGATACTGTTGTATCTTATATCGTGCTTTGCCGCCCAAAGTTCAACTTTCATTAACCAAATTCCCCGTAAGATTTTAAAAAGAGATGAGGATTCTATGGGAACGATCGCCAAATTTGAAAAACAAAATGCACAACCTGTTTCAATTAAGAACATTGAGCCAGCACAGCGCGTTGAATTAATGCGTAACAATCGCGTTTTAATCATGCAAATGACGATCCCTGTTGGCGGTTTTTTGACACCCGAATGCCATTTGTACACGCGCAAAAAAATTCTGATCGTCGAAGGTTGCGCCGCCGTCAATTTACCCACTGGTGCGATCCGCCTGTTAGAAGAGGAAGAAACGCTTATTCCGGCAGGAACATTTCACCGCATCGAGAACCACGGCAAGATTCCATTAATTGCGATTGAAATCCGCACAGGCATCACCGATGTTGACGACAACTATATCGACTTAACCGACCTGTGCGCACGAAAATAAGTCGTAATTCAGGGTTTTCATTGCACCACATTCAGGATTGTGCCACGCAGTATACAGCAACGTTTTAACGACTGTAGGACCCTGACATGTTAGATCACACAAATCTTAAATCACTTTTGAAAGACCCGTCTCTTTTGGCGACCCAAGCCTTTATCGCAGGCGAATGGGTTGATGCGCCAGATGGTAAAACATTTGATGTCGTAAACCCCGCACGCGGTGATGTTATTGCGACTTTGCCTGATATGGGTGTTGATGCGGCGAAACAAGCAATCGCGGCTGCCACCATTGCTCAAAAAGAGTGGGCAAAATTCGCCGCTAAGGAACGCGGTACGATCGTGCGTAAAATGCATGCTTTGATGTTGGAAAATGCAGCCGACCTTGGCGCAATTCTTACTGCTGAAATGGGCAAACCATTGGCCGAAGGTATCGGCGAAATTGGCTATGCCGCCAGCTTCTTTGAATGGTTCGCAGAAGAGGCGAAACGTATTTACGGCGAAACGATCCCTGGCCACATGCGTGACAAGCGCATCACCGTCATCAAACAACCCATCGGCGTTGTAACATCCATCACCCCGTGGAATTTCCCCGCCGCAATGATCGCACGAAAATTGGCGCCTGCATTGGCATCAGGTTGTTCATTCGTCGCAATGCCTGCGCATTTGACACCATTGTCTGCGCTGGCAATTGCCGTGATCGCGGAACGTGCGGGTGTGCCCAAAGGTGTATTCAGCGTTATAACCTCTTCTCAGTCGAGCGATATCGGCAAAGAGTTTTGTTCAAACCCAGCAGTGCGCAAATTAACGTTCACAGGTTCCACGCAAGTTGGCCGCATCCTGATGCGCCAAGCATCCGATCAAATTATGAAATTGTCATTGGAATTAGGTGGCAACGCCCCGTTCATCGTATTCGATGATGCCGATTTAGACGACGCGGTCGAAGGCGCAATCATTTCAAAATACCGCAACAATGGCCAAACATGCGTTTGTGCAAATCGCATTTATGTCCAAGCTGGCGTTTATGATGCCTTTGCAGAAAAACTGGCCAAACGGGTCAATGACCTGAAGGTTGGCGATGGTTTGGAACAGGGCACAATTTCCGGCCCATTGATCGAAATGAAAGCAGTCGACAAAGTCGAAGCGCATATCGCCGACGCGGTTGCTAAGGGTGCGAAAATCTTGACGGGTGGCAAGCGCCACGCACTGGGTGGATCATTTTTCGAGGCGACCATCCTAACGGATGTCACATCGGATATGATGGTAACACAGGACGAAACATTCGGCCCAGTTGCACCATTGTTCAAATTCGAAACCGAAGAGGAGGTTTTGGCCGCTGCGAATGACACAATCTTCGGATTGGCTTCATACTTCTATTCCAACGATTTCAATCGCATCACACGCATGCAAGAGGGTTTGGAATACGGGATGGTTGGCGTGAATTCTGGCCTAATTTCAAACGAAGTTGCGCCATTTGGCGGGATCAAGCAATCTGGCCTAGGCCGCGAAGGATCGCACCACGGCATGGACGATTTCCTAGAATTAAAATACATCTGCCACTCAGTGAAATAATCAAATCACGAAAACAACAAAAGCCCCGCCATTGTGCGGGGCTTTTTGTTATGGGGACGCCAACCTAGGGAACGAATGGATGGCGCCCCGCCCAAGTTGTCTGGGGAGAGATCATACTTGGGGACACTGCCCGCGCCAAAAAGGGGGAAAGGCGACGGGCGATGTTAGGGGAAATCTAGACTTCGACAGTCTTTGATTTCGTGACTTTTTTCGCAGGGTTCGCATCAATCATTGATGGTCCAGCAATTTCAATCGTGCGTGGCTTTAACGCCTCTGGTACTTCGCGGATCAGGTCAATATGCAACAAACCATCACGCGTTTCCGCGCCAACTGGGCGTACATGATCGGCCAATTGGAACCGTTTTTCAAACGCACGCTGGGCAATGCCACGATGCAGATACGTCAAATCGTTTGGTGTATCTTCGGCTTTTTTGGCGGAAATCACCAACTGGCCTTCGCGCATTTCAACGTTTAGTTCGTCTTCGCTAAATCCAGAAACAGCAACCGTAATGCGGTATTTGTCATCGCCAGCTTTTTCGATGTTATAAGGGGGGTAAGTGTTCGTTCCAGTGTCGGCGGTTAACGCGCGATCCAGCATATTTGCCAGACGATCGAATCCAACTGTTGAACGGTATAGTGGTGCAAAATCATAGTTACGCATAAGCATATCCTTTTCGAAGCGATACGTTTTCAATGGCCTTCCGTATGGACAGACCAGGTATTTAACAGACCCCATTTGGGCATCCGTTGATTAATATATGGGTAGAAGAATTAATTTGGCAAGGGGTTTAACGAACGCTTTGTTCACATTTATTTTACCGCTACTTTTTTACACGTCCCAGTTGGGATGCAAGTGATCCGCCCGGCTTTTTACTTTGGAACACTCCGGAGGTTTGGGATAATTTTAACAACAACTCATTCAGTGGCTCTTCTAGTGAAACGCCATACGACACGTGTTGCCCGTTCAATTTTGCCTTTGCAGAAACGACGGATGCGATTTTCGGAACGCCGTCTTCCATCACAAATATGGGCGCACCAGAGGCGCCGAAATCCGCCGAACAACTGGCGATTATGACCCGTGTTTTACGCATTAGAACGTGGCATTCTTCCTCAATTGCGGGCGCTTCAGATCGATCATGGGCATACGACACAACCATCAATTTCTGCCCAACATGGGGTTGGTTTTGTCGTGCAAAGGGTCGAATTCCATTTGCATTCATCGGCACTGCCAGTTCCACAATCGCCAAATCCGTCGAAACATTTTCATCATTCACACGTAGTGTTGGATGATAATCAGGATGAACCACAACGCGGCGCGCGCGCCCATATGCAGACGCACGTCCATCGCGCCACCCTGCCAGAAACTCTATCGAAGATGCTGGGATTGGCGCGCCCGTATGCATATCAACCACACAATGTGCGGCCGTTAAAACATGCGTCGGTGATATCAAAGCTCCCGAACAAAACTTTTGACTTCGGTTTGTTTTTACATTCAGTCGACCGACACCAGACCACGCCTTAACTTGGTCTGCGGTCACCAAAGGGCGCAGATCTGACTGCGCGAACGCAATCGAGCCAAAACAAATGGCGATCAAAATTGAAATCAGTTTCATGAACCCTACCCTTTGGCGCAAACTAGCCCCAACAGTCGGCTCTGTCCAAAACCAAATTATGGCAAATAATTGCCGTTACTCTGCCGCAACAGATCGATTGGCCAATTTCGGCGGCATCGGCCCACCAGTCGCCCAATCCAATAACTCAACAGTATGCACAACGGGCACGCCAATCGCTGATCCAATTTGCATCATACAACCAATGTTTCCCGCGCTAATCACATCCGGTGTCAATGCATCCAACGTCTTCACCTTACGCTCTTTTAACTGCCCAGAAATTTCCGGCTGCATCAAGTTATAGGTGCCAGCAGAACCACAACAAAGGTGGCTATCCTTGGGTTCTAAAACGGTAAACCCTGCCGTTTTTAGCAACGTTTTTGGGTGCGTTTTTATCTGTTGTCCATGCTGCAATGAACACGCCGCATGATAAGCAACGCGCATGTCTGGAACTTTTGACTCCTTTAGACCCAGATCGATCATGACTTCTGAAATGTCCTTGGCCAATCCCGCAATAACACTGGCATCTGATGCCAAGGCGTCGTCTGCAAACATATGACCGTAATCTTTCACCGTTGTGCCACAACCGCTGGTGTTAATCACAATCGCGTCCAACCCATCACCGTTCACTTCTGCCATCCAAGCATGAATATTTTTGGCCGCACTGGCGTGGCTTTGCTTAGTTTTGCCCATGTGATGTGTCAGTGCACCACAACATCCAGCCCCATTTGCAACGACCACTTCGCATCCGTGACGGCGCAACAGACGGATGGTGGCATCATTGATATCCGTATCCAACGCCTTTTGTGCACAGCCCGTCATCAACGCCACGCGCTTAATGCGTTTTCCTTCGGCGGGGAATACCTGTGGCTTGTCGTTCAAGCTGGGTACAGGGAGTTTTGCAGGCGCGAATTCCACCATATTGCGGATTTTTGCAGGCATCACAGGCGCCAATGGTTTCATCAATTGTGCAGACCGCATCGCGAAACGAAATCGTTTTTCATAAGGTAATATCTGCGCCAACGTCGCGCGCATAACGCGGTCAAACAATGGGCGATTGTAATTTTCTTCGATGTATTCACGCGCATGATCCACCAAATGCATGTAATTCACACCCGATGGGCATGTCGTCATACAGGCCAGACATGACAGACAACGATCAACGTGTTTGACCACTTTTTCATCCGGTTTGCGATTGTTTTCCAACATATCTTTGATCAGATAAATCCGACCACGTGGGCTGTCCAACTCGTCACCCAAAACCTGATAAGTTGGGCACGTCGCGGTGCAAAACCCACAATGAACACAGTTCCTTAAAACCTTGTTTGAACGTGCCGTTTTGGGGTCTTTCAATTGCTCTGGTGTGAATGTTGTTTGCATTATCCCATGATCCCCGTATTCAAAATGCCACGCGGATCGAATTTCGCACGTAGACCAGTTTCCAATTTCGCAACCAACGCATTTTGCGGTGGCATCGCAATTGCACCGGCTCCAGTACCGCGGATCAACGTCGCATGCCCTGCAAAACCCGCTAAATGGTCCCGCAGGTTCAGGTCATCGTTCACGCGCAGATAGATCAACCCACCGCCCCAATCATAGTGAACCTTTAAATCAATCCCAGCCGCCCGTAGTTTGGCAACCAGAACAGGTCCATCTGTTGGCTTCACACTGATCCGCCAGATGTCTCCCCGACAACCCGCCAGTTCTGATACATCACCGACCGCCGCCCAGATCCCGTTTGATTTAACAGGATCGTTTTCGACGGATACGTTTTGCGAGGCAAAGATATCTTTCAATGCTTTGGTGCGATACTTTACTGATTTCGGCAATCCTTCAACACGGATCAATGCGGTACCATCGACCAATGCTGTGCCCGTCACATCATTGGGTGAGCCAAGCGCGCGCGACAGCGCAGCAACGCCTGTCACATCGTCCACGTCGTGAATTTTAATCGTCGCCACTTCCGCAGGTTTTGGCTGCAGCTTAAACGACAATTCGGTCATCACACCCAATGTCCCGTAGCTGCCGGCCATCAATTTCACTAAATCATATCCGGTCACGTTCTTCATAACACGACCCCCGTTTTTCACGACGTTACCTGATCCATCAACAAAGCGCACACCGATCAAACTGTCACGACACGCCCCCGCGGAAATACGCCGCGGTCCCGAAATATTGCATGCAACAACACCACCAATTGTTGATGCCCCAGCAGACCCCAGTAACGCACGATGATCCATTGGCTCAAACGGCAACTGTTGATTTTCCAAATCCAACGCCTTTTGCACATCTGCCAAGGGCGTCCCTGCGCGCACCACCAATGTCAGCGCAGCGGGTTCCAATAACGTAATACCCGTCAGTGCAGACGTGCTGATACTTTCGCGTGCTTTTACTGTATTGCCCAACCCTTGGCGCGTACCTCCACCAACAATTCGCACGGGTTCACTTGTCGATTTTATGGCCTCAACCAATTCCAATTCACTTGTTGGGATCACGATGCATTCCTCCGCGTTTCAGTTGCCGTCAACGGGAACACTTTGGCCGCATTCAACAACCATTTGGGATCAAACACGTCCTTAACATGCAGTTGCGCTTCGATATCCTCGGCATTGTATTGATCAAACATAAGGTCGCGTTTTTCGACACCGACACCATGCTCGCCTGTCAAGCATCCGCCGACTTCAACGCACAAACGCAGAATTTCCGCACCCATCTCTTCACACCGCTCCAGATCGCCTGGCTTGTTCGCATCAAACAAAATCAACGGATGCATATTCCCATCGCCAGCGTGGAAAACATTACCAACGCGCAGGCCAAATTTTTCACCAATTTCGCCGATGCGACGCAATACAAACGGCAATTCTGAAACAGGTATGGTCCCATCTAAACACATATAGTCGCTGATTTGCCCAATCGCGCCAAACGCCGATTTTCGCCCCAGCCAAATTTTCGCACTTTCCTCTTCGGAATTACTTTGGCGTAGTTCAACCGGATTATGACGCTCGGCAATCGCTATGATTTTTTCCAACTGCTCTTCGATTTCAATCTCTGAACCTTCGACTTCGACGATCAACAATGCTTCTGCATCTGGATAACCTGCCTTTGCGAAATTTTCGCTAGTTTCAATGCACAGACGGTCCATGAATTCGATCGCAACAGGCAAAACGCCCGCCTTAATAATATCCGCAACACAGGCACCGGCGACTTCGTTTTCATCAAACGCAATCAACACAGGACGCGCCGCCACAGGTTTGTGCAAAATTCGCAACGTGGCTTCGGTTACGACACCCAGCTGGCCTTCGGATCCGCAAATGACCCCCAACAAATCCAAACCACCCGCATCCAAATGGCTGCCACCAATTTCAACGACGTCACCGTTCATCATAACCATCGTCACACCCAACAAATTATTCGTCGTCACGCCGTATTTCAAACAGTGCGCGCCACCAGAATTCATCCCAATATTACCCGCAATCGCACAGGCCAATTGGCTGCTTGGATCAGGCGCATAGAAAAACCCATCCTCTTCAACCGCACCAGAAACGGACAGGTTCGTGCGCCCAGATTGCACACGGATCAATCTATTATCGTAATCCGTTTCCAAAACATCATTCAATTTCGCCACGCCCAAAATCACACAATCTGCCGTCGGCAATGCGCCACCTGCCAATGATGTGCCCGACCCACGCGGAACAACTGGCACACCCTCTTCAAAACAAATGCGCAGCACATCCGACACTTGCTCCGTATCGCTTGGCAAAACCGCCAACATCGGTGAACACCGATATGCGGTCAGCGCGTCACACTCATATGCACGGGTTTGGCTCGGATCAGAAATCACTGCTTCTTTGGGTAATACCGTCAACAAACGGTGCACGATATGCTGTTTCTTGTCGAGAACAGCGGCATTTGGAATTGGCATTTGCATGGTTTCAGCTCCGTTAAATATTGGTAAAATAAACTTACCAATTTATAAAAGCAACTAAATTCTACGCGACACGCCTGCCTTCGCGCCACCAAGCCAAAACCGCGAAACCAGCGGCCAGCAATAAATACAACCACGCAGGCAGCACAGGCATTTGGCGCACTGACGTCGCAACAAATGCCTGACGATCCACGATCCCAATCCAATTCGCGCCTGCCGCGACACGCCCATCACGGGTGATCCGAATAGACGGTGTTGAATTATCATCCAACGCAATGACACCGCCACCCGTTTGATCGACAATATCAGCCATCAACAGATCGGTGGAAATAACCTGTTCAAATTCGCGCGGCAACGTTGGCCCCAACGCAACAACCGCCATCTGGGCGCCATCCATCAAACGATACAGGCCATTTTCTTGGCCCTCAAACTGACCACGCCACTGGCCAGGCGCCACTTGGTCCAACGTCACTTCACGCGTCGATCCATCGGGATTTTCCACAACCAGATCACGCGTATCATCGCCTAATGAACGCCGCGATATTATCACATTTGTACCGTCCACTTGCGCGGACAAACGTTCCTCTTCTAAATCAGGTTCTTTCATCGCCCAATGCGCCAGACGACGTAGCAATTCCAATTGCGGCCCGCCACCTTCGTATCCTCGTGACCACAGCCACGCTTGATCGGATAACAACAGGGCAACACGCCCCTTTTCCACACGATCCAAGATCAACAACGGCGCATCATCTGGCCCCGACATCACCGCGTCACCGCTAATCTGCTTGCCTTCGATCAGACGAAACCACCGTCCCCAATCTGGTTCATCGTCAACATTGTTCACCTGTAAACCCTGAGTCACAGGATGCTTTTCACCCAATGCATTCACCCGCGGTTTAAAACCCTGTTCAATCACGCGTCCGGTTGGAACCGCTGGTAAAATATCACGTAACTCCGTGCGATGCAGGCTCTCTGCGCCCGCAAAACTTTCACCCGTTGCAACCAAGATTGCGCCGCCTTTGCGGACATAATCCACGACGTTATTTAGATACCGACCAGACAACAATCCGCGGCGTTTGAAACGATCAAATATAATCAAATCGAACTCGTCAATTTTCTCAGAAAACAACTGGCGCACAGGAAATGCAATCAATGACAATTCATTCACTGGCACACCGTCCAGTTTTTCTGGTGGGCGCAAAATCGTAAAATGTACCAGATCAACAGCATTGTCAGATTTCAACAAATTGCGCCACGTCCGTTCACCCGTATGCGGTTCACCCGACACCAACAAAACACGCAACCGATCACGCACGCCATTGATTTGCAAAACCGCATTATTGTTGCGTTCCGTTAATTCACCATCCTCGGGCAAAACATTAAACTGAATGACATTTATACCGCCATGCGACAACTTAATCGGCAATTCCAATTCGCGGTCCGTCGGTAATGGAAACGTTCCATACTCATTGCCATCAATCGCAATGCGCAACGTTGAGCGTCCCGTTTTATCCGCAGGCACATCGCCCTGTTCACCAATGCGAAGCCGTAAAATAATCTCTTCGCCGACAATGGCAAAGCTTGGCGCATTGATAAGTTCAAGCCGCTTATCCCAATCACCCTGACGCCCTGTTTGCAATAAATGCACCGGTGCGGGAAATACATTCAGGGCCTCTTGGTCGTGAATGCGTCCATCACTCAGCACAATCGCACCAGCAACACGCGATGCGGCCACTTGTGCGGCGGCCTGCGACAATGCCGTCAAAACCATTGAGCCACTGTCACGCATGCCCAAATCATTCTCGACACGCACTTCACGCAGCTCAAAATCTGCGTCACCGCTAAATCGTGCTTTTATCGCAGTCAACGCGGTGTTTACTTGATCATGACGATCTGAAATTCGCTGACTTTCACTTTCGTCGATGACAACAAAAACCACATTGCTCAGCCCATCGCGTTCTTCTTGGTTGATCGTCGGTCCAGCCAACGCAAGGATCAAGAAAGCCGCAGCAAGCCCACGCAACACCCATCCACGCAGCCCCTTGAACACAGCAAAACCAACAGCCAGCACACTGACTGCACCCAATGCGGCGACCAAAACCCACGGCACCAATGGCGAAAATGTTATGCCAAAATCCATCATTGCCCCAACCGTTCCAGCAGGCTTGGAATGTGCACCTGATCGCTTTTGTAATTCCCAGTCATCACATACATGATCAGATTCACACCAAATCGCTGTGCGTATTCGCGTTGTAATTCGCCTTGCTGTCCGCGACCAACGGGAAACATATACCGTCCACGATCATCAATTGCCCACGCTGATGCCCAATCATTGCCACCAATCAAAACAGGTGTCACACCATCGTTTAGATTGCGAAACGGCATGCCGTCTTGCAATTGCTCTGGTGGTGCTGCTTCGACCCAAACAGGTGGTCCCATGTGGCGTCCCGGGAAATCGCGCAACAGATAAAAACTGCGTGTCAAAACATGATCTTGTGGCACGGGTTCCAATTGCGGGATGTCCAATCGCGCCGCGATTTCCTGCAGCTTTCGCCCATTCTTTGTTCCGCCCCCGATCGTCCCAGAAACATTCGCATCACGCGTATCAAACAAAATCATACCGCCTGTTCGAATGAACCGGTTCAACTTGCCAATTGCCACATCGGATGGCGCTGTTTGGGCATCTGAAATCGGCCAATATAAAAACGGATACAAAGAGATTTCGTCACGGTCCAAATTCACACCAACGGGTGCAATCGGTTCAATCGCGGTGCGGCGCGTCAATTCAGCAGACAATCCAATCAAGCCAGCCCGCGACGTGCGATCCAACCGATCATCGCCCGTCAAAATATACGCCAACACAGTATTATTCGCGGCCTCTATCGCGCGCGCATCATCTTGGGCATCCGCTTGACCACCAATCAATAACGCCAGCATCACAACACTGGCACGCGCCATCAACAAGCCACTGACCCCAAGGGTCGCCAAAACATCAATAATCAACATCACCACAGCCGCACTTAAAAACGCAGGCTTTAAATCCAATTCACTTGTTGTCTCCAACCGCGCACGCCCTGTCGCCAACGGCCACTTGGCAGGCGCTAAAACTGTGTCCTCACTAATTACATTCAGCGCAACACGCCGATCTTGGTATCCATAAATTCCAGGGCGCTGATTTTCAGAAACACCGCCCAGCGCCAAATCCGCACCCTCAACACCGCTTAAATTCTGCGCATCGCTGATAACACCAAACCCATCAATCACACGCAACGGCGTCCAAACTAATCCATCCAAATCAGCGTCCCCTGCGCGACGCACGGTAGAAATCGACAAACGCTCCAACATCTTCACGAACAGCCCAGACAGCGGCAAATTTGACCACGCCGCATTTGCCGTCACATGGAACAAAACAACACGCCCTGCGCCTTGCTCTTTTGCTGTCACTAACGGCGTTCCATCTGCCAAACTGGCCAACACACGTTCTGACAAATTTGGATCAGGTTGCGCGATTACCTGCGAATTCACATAAACATCGCTTGGGATACCCAACCCAAAAAACGGGCTGTTTTCCGTAAACGCGCGCAATTGTTTGGGCTCGCCCCACGACATTGCACCACCCACATCGCGCCCACCTGCACGTAACCGCACAGGTAACAACGGATGCTCTTCGCGTTGCCCAATTCCACTGCTGATCAATCGAGGCCCCGCAAACCGAACCAGCGTTCCACCGCCTTCGACCCAATCAACCATTGCGATTTCTTCGATATCTGACAACCGGCCGACATCCGCAAATATCACAATATCAGGGCTGGCAATCAGGGCTGTTTCCAAATCCGTTTCAATCAAGGTCGCCGTCTCGACCAACGCATTGCGCAGATAATGCAGATTGGACAATAACGTCCCCGCCTCTTGATCTTGGCTACCACTCATCAACGCAATCTTGCGCCCCTGCACGCTGTCGTCCGTCACAGCCACCGCACCCGCAGAACGTACTCCACGTATTCGGACCTGCTGAACCCGATTGCGTAATTCGGTCGGCAATTCAAACGTCGCCAAATGATCTACACCCTCAATGGTCAGCTCTTGGACCGACAAGGCGCGCAAAACGCCACGCGGATCAGCACCAATCAATTCCAACACCACATCACGCGTCACGCTACCTTTTGGGCGCAAAACACTGGTGGTTAATTTTCCTTGTTCAAACGCCAAAGGCCGTAATGCAACAGGTTCCACCAACCCATCCACAATCGTCAATTCAATATCACCAAGTGCGGTCAAAAACGTATCGCGACCGACGTGGTTCAGCCCATCTGATAACCAAATCACTTGTGCAATGCCTTGATTTGAAATCGCATCCGCCCACCGATCATAATCGGGCGCCCACGCATTTGGTTCCATCGTTTGAACGCTTGCTAACCAATCATTCCCAGAGCGAAATTCAATATCCCCACGCGGCACATCGCTCAGACGTTGCAATGCAACTGGTCGATCATCTTGGATCGCTTGGCGCAATATTTCCACAACCTTGGCGCGGCGTGCGGGCCAATCTTGGGCACTGGCCCAACTGGCATCCATCGCGATCAATAACGGTCCAGACCCCTTGATACGATCAGCAGGATTTAAAATCGGCCCCGCAAACCCAATGATCACGGCGGCCACAGCCAACAGGCGCAACAACAATAACCACCACGGCGTGCGATCTGGCGTATTTTCGTCATTTTTCAAACCCAGCATCAATCCCACGGCGGGGAACGCACGGACCACGGGTGCTGGCGGCGTGGCGCGTAACAGCCAATATAAAATCGGCAACGCCAACAATCCCACCAACAAAAGGGGTGATAAAAACCCGATGCCACCCATTACGCTGCCTCTTGCATGATGGTGTACAACCACAACAACGCATTTTGCGCACTGTTGTCAGTTTGGTGCACGCTGAACCGCCACCCTGTGCGGCGTGCCAACGTTTTCAATTTCTCTTGGCGTTCAGCTAATCGTTCCAAATAGGCATCTCGCAGCCCATTGGCGCGGCGTGCCTCAAATGACAGGCTCCCCAACATGCTTTTGAAAATAGTTCGGCCTTTGAATGGAAATGCTAACTCTTGGGGATCCAAGACTTGAACCAATGCACCTTGGACGTCCTGATCTGCAATGCGTGAAATCCCATCGACAATATCATCCCAGTCGCCCAGAAAATCCGACAAAAATATCGCACGTGATCCTTTGGCGATTGCTTTGTTTGTTGGCGCTCCATAATCGGCTTCATCGTTGCGATCCAAAATCTGAGCCGCAAATCGATTGACCTGTGCCTCACCACTTTTGGGTCGCTCTAGATCGCTTAAATGCGCAAACCGTTCGCCGCCTTTGGCCAATAACATTGCAATCGCGACAGCCAACGTATTCGCGCGTTCCGATTTTGATTGAGCAGGATGACCACCTCGAAACTGCATAGATGCACTTTGATCAACCCAAAAATGCACTGCCTGTGCGGTTTGCCATTCTGTCTGGCGGATAAAATATTGATCGCCCTGCGCAGACCTGCGCCAATCAATATCACGCGCACTGTCGCCAACATCCGCCTGACGATATTGCCAAAACTCTTCGCCCAGACCAGAACGCCTGCGCCCATGCACCCCCAACGACAACGTCGCCGCCAAATGACGTGCTTTTGCGATTAACGCAGGCACCCCACCTGAGATCGCCTGTGCATCACCGCGTAATTTTATGGTTGGATGGATGGTCAAGCGGCGGCCTCTGCCCCAGTCACTTTGTTGGTCAATTCTGCAATCAAACCACGTAAATCAGCACCCTGCGCACGCGCACCAAATCCCAACGCCATGCGATGTATCAAAACTGGTTGCGCCAACGCGGCAACATCATCCATTGATGGTGCCAAATTCCCCTGCACCAATGCACGCGCACGCACAGCCAACATCAAAGCCTGCGCCGCACGTGGTCCTGGCCCCCAGCTGACCAATTCCTTGACCGTATCGCTTGCGTTCGCTTCGTCCGGTCGCGCAGAACGCACCAAATCCAAAATCGCCTCGACGACGGCCTCACCCACGGGCATTTGGCGCACGATCTGTTGCGCAGCGATCAATTCCGCTGCACTTAAAACTGGCTGCGCCACTGCTTCGTCCGCACCTGTCGTCGCCTCAAGGATCGCACGTTCCGTTGCACGATCTGGCATACCCACATCAATCTGCAACAAAAACCGATCCAATTGTGCTTCTGGCAATGGATAGGTGCCTTCTTGTTCAATCGGATTTTGCGTCGCCAACACATGAAACGGCGCAGGTAAATCATATTCCTGTCCAGCAATCGTCACACGATGTTCTTGCATCGCTTGCAATAATGCAGATTGCGTACGTGGTGATGCGCGGTTGATTTCGTCAGCCATCAACAACTGACTAAAAACTGGTCCCTTAATAAAAAGAAAATTGCGCGTTCCATCCGCACTGGTTTCCAGCACCTCTGACCCCAAAATATCCGACGGCATAAGATCGGGTGTAAATTGTACGCGCTTGCCGTCCAGCCCCATCACCACGCCCAGCGTTTCCACCAAACGCGTTTTCGCCAGACCCGGTGCGCCAACCAGCAATCCGTGACCGCCCGACAGCAACGCAATCATCGCCAATTCAACGACGCGTTCCTGTCCGATAACCCGTGTGGCAATCTGTGTCTTGGCATCCGCCAATTTCACACCTAATGCATCAATTTCATTGGCCAACTTACTTGTCATGACAAAACCTTCTATACCGCATATAATATACAGGTATTAAACGCAGTTATCGCAAAGAACACAAATGACAAATCCGCCATCCATGAAAAAAGAGAACACAGACAGCATCGTACAGGCCGCAACCAAGGCCTCGAAAAAGGGCCCTGCACCCGTGCATTTGTGGAATCCCCCATTTTGCGGGGATTTAGACATGCGCATCGCACGCGACGGCACATGGTTCTACCTTGGCACCCCCATCGGCAGGGCACCGCTGGTAAAGCTGTTTTCATCCATCATTCGCAAGGATGGGGACGACTACTTCTTGGTAACACCCGTGGAAAAGGTGGGCATCATTGTCGACGACGCACCGTTTGTGGCCATTGATTTTGATGTTGAAAACGCAGGCGCTGATCAGGTTATCACATTTCACACCAACGTCGGCGACAGCGCAATCGCAGGCCTCGAAAACCCAATTCGGGTTGTACGGGACGAAAAAACAGGCGAACCCAGCCCCTACGTTTTGATCCGCACAAACCTAGAAGCTTTGATCGACCGCAAGAGTTTTTACCGTCTGGTTGATATCGGCATGACTCAAATGCACGAAGGCTCCGATTGGTTCGGCGTGCGCTCCGGTGGCGAGTTCTTTCCGATTATTCCGGCGGCAGAACTTAGTTAGGCGCGAATTGCGCTTCGACAAGTGTCACCCGTTGATCAGTCATCCGCGCCTTACACAAATAGTAAATCAAAGGCAAAACAGATCCACCCTGATATAACGCTGCCTCTGCTTGGCATGAACTTTCTAGAAATGCCGGCCACAGCATGTGCGCCGCTGCTAGATGACGTCCAGGAGAGTCATCTGCACGCCCATAGTGTTCGTATAATTCATTTGATATTCTCAAATATGTCGCCTCTAGGCGTATATTGGCATTCTCGGCTAGGTCACTGGCACATTCATTTGCCGCGGTTTGCGTTACTTCGCGGCAAGGGGAATCTTTTGCCTGCAAAGGTAGACTTAACATCAAGACAAAAAACAGTGACAATCTAATCATGCCACGGTCCATTTACGGCCACGCCTAAATCATCGACCCGCTCAAACGTATGCGCTCCAAAATAATCACGCAAGCCTTGGATCATATTCGCCGTTGATTGCCCTGTGCGACGCATGTTGTGATACCCCAATGCGCCATACAATGCAGGCACTTGTTGCCCATGTGAAATCCCTGCCACTATCACCTTTTGCAAATCGGGCATCGTATCTTTTAATCGTTGTTGGAAAATCGGTGCCAGCGCCAGATTGGACGAACCGCCCCCATCAAACACATCCGAAATTTCATCCAAGAACACGGATCGAATAATACACCCCGCACGCCAAACACGTGCAATCGCCGCCAAATCCAAATCCCATTCGAATTCATCGGATGCGCGTTTCAACACCTCGAAACCCTGCACATATGCACAAACTTTCGCCGCAATCATCGCGTTTTCCAGTGCATCAATCGCCGCCTTGCGTGTACCCAATGCACCGATCATCACTTCGGGTGATGGCCCAAACGCCGCTTCCATTTCCAAACGGCTGTCCTTGGCCGCCGAAATATTGCGCGCCTCTACCGCCGCCATCATCAAACTGGCAGGTGTGCCCAAATGCAATGCTTCAATCACAGACCAACGGCCCGTGCCTTTTTGCCCTGCTTTGTCCAAAATAATATCCAAAACAGGCCCACCCGTTTTTGGATCAACCGCCGCCGCAACCTCGCCCGCAATCTCGATCAGGTACGAATTCAACGGCCCCTTCATCCAGCCCTTGAACACATCCGCAATTTCCCCGGCCTTCATTCCCAATCCATCGCGCATAATGCCGTAGGTTTCAGCGATCTGTTGCATGTCACCGTATTCAATGCCGTTGTGGATCATCTTGATGAAATGACCCGATCCACCTGGCCCGAACCAATCACAACATGGATCGCCTTCAAACGCCGCCGCCGCATCTTGTAATGGGCCTTTCACACGCGCCCAGCTGTCCTTGGAACCGCCCGCCATAATCGACGGTCCATGACGCGCGCCTTCGGCACCACCAGAAATACCCATGCCCAAAAAATGCAAACCAACCGCTTCCAGCTTGGCAACGCGGGCTTGTGTATTTTTATAATTCGAATTGCCCAAATCAGCGATCAAATCGCCCTTGTCCAACATCGGAATCAACATATCGATCACGCTGTCCAACGGCCCACCCGCAGGCACCAGAACCAAAATCGAACGTGGCTTTGGCAGGCTGTCAATCAGCGCTTGCGCATCTGCACAAACAATCAAATCACCTTTCAAATCTTTGCCCTCATTCGCAACCGCTTGCATTTTTGCGATTGTGCGGTCCAACATCGAAACTGAATGCCCTTCCTCGGCCAAGTTTTGGGCAAAGGCGGCGCCCATGACGCCGATTCCAATCAATCCAAGATGTGCCATGCAAATTCTCCTGTTCGGGCATAAGAAAACCTTTGCACGCACGCATTACAAGGGGATAGTTTGCGTCATGCCTAAATTCATCGTGAACATATCGCTCTTATTTACACAACATCCCATAATGGATCGGTTTCAATTGGCACGCGATACAGGGTTCCAAGGCGTCGAGATTTTAACACCGTACAGCTTTGATGCGCATGAATTGGCCTTGGCGGCAACATCTGCCAACTGCCCAATCCATTTAATCAATGCACCCTTCGGCCCTGAATGGGGGCACGGTGCCGACCCGAACAACCGCGACACTTTTCGCACCGAAATTGGTCACGCCGTAAACTACGCAACCATTCTACAAGCCAAACACATTCATGTGCTGTCTGGCATCAAGGGTGATTTAAAAACCCTTCGCGAAAACCTGATCTGGGCAACCTCTACATATCCAAACCAATCGTTCTTGATTGAACCCATCAACACGTTCGATATTCCCGATTACAAACTGAACAATTTCGACGATGCCATCGAAATCTTACGTGCGGTCAACGCCCCAAATCTGGGCTTACAATTTGACACCTACCACGCCAGCCGCATGACAAAAATGTCCGCCACATGTCCCACGGATGTCCTACGCATGTCACACGTTTGTCTGCCATGGATAAAACACATCCAAGTGTCGGGAAACCCCGGACGCTCCGAGCCAGACCAAGGCGTGTTCGATCACGTTGAATTCTTCAGAAAATTAGACGTCTGGGGTTACGATGGAATGGTTGGCGCAGAATACAAACCCACATCGGGTTCGTTTGATTGGCTAGCAAAGGCGCGCTAATGCGCCTCTGCCCAATTGTTTCCAACACCAGCATCAACAACCAATGGCACATCCAGTTTCACCACTGGATCACTTGCATTTTCCATGATGCGACGCACCACATCTGTGGTTTCTTCGACCGCATCTTTCGGTACTTCGAAAATCAATTCATCATGCACCTGCAACAACATCTTCGCAGGTAAATGCGCAATCGCATCGGGCATTTGGATCATCGCACGGCGGATCACATCGGCAGCCGTTCCTTGGATCGGTGCATTGATCGCGGCACGTTTGGCAAAGCCAGCTTGTGGGCCCTTGGTGTTGATTTCGCTGGTGTGGATTTTGCGCCCAAACAGCGTTTGAACAAATCCATTTTCTTTTGCAAATTCAACGGTTTGATCCATGTAAGTTCGGATTTGAGGGAAGCGTTCAAAGTATGTGTCGATAAACGCCTGCGCCTCTTTGCGTGGGATGCGTAGATTACGTGCCAACCCAAAACCGCTGATGCCGTAAATTACACCAAAGTTAATAGCCTTAGCCTGACGACGCACCATCGGGTCCATGTTTTCCAGCGGTACGTTAAACATCTGGCTGGCGGTTAATGCGTGGATATCTTGGCCTTCATGAAAAGCCTGCTTCAGGGTATCGATTTGGGCGATATGCGCCAGAATGCGCAGCTCGATTTGGCTGTAATCCAGCGACAATAAAACATTGCCTTCGTCGGCGATAAACGCCTCGCGGATTTTACGACCCGCATCAGAACGCACAGGAATATTTTGCAGGTTTGGATCGGTTGAGGCCAGACGCCCCGTTGATGCGCCAGAGATAATATAAGACGTATGCACCCGTCCTGTATCCGCATTGATATGGGTTTGCAACGCGTCGGTGTAGGTGCTTTTCAGCTTGGACATCTGACGCCAATCCAAAACACGCGCAGGCAAATCATGCCCCTCGGATGCAAGGTCTTCGAGGATATCAACACCGGTGCCGTAGGCTCCTGTTTTACCCTTTTTTCCACCGGGCATTTCCAGTTTATCAAACAGGATTTCACCCAGCTGTTTTGGCGATCCCACATTAAAGGGCTGCCCAGCTAATTCGTGAATTTCTGCCTCTAGCCCAGCCATGGATTGTGCGAAATTATTCGACATGCGGCTGAGCGTATCGCGATCAACTTTGATGCCATGCATTTCCATTTCGGCCAATACAGGGATCAATGGACGTTCCAAGGTTTCGTACACTTTGGTTACACCAGTCACATGCAATTGCGGCTTAAACAATTGCCACAACCGCAACGTAATATCCGCATCTTCGGCCGCATATTTCACGGCATCATCCACAGGCACCTTATCAAAGGTAATCGCAGATTTACCCGTTCCCAACAGCGTTTTAATGCTGATCGGTTCATGTTCCAGATAGCGGTTGGCCAGATAATCCATGCCATGATTATGCTTGCCGCCATTGATGGCATAGGACAGCAACATTGTGTCATCGACGGGTGCAATTGCCACATCGTAACGCGCCAAAATCTTGGCGTCGTATTTCATGTTTTGGCCGATTTTCATGATCGAAGGATCTTGCAAAACAGGGCGCAAAATCGCCAGTGCTTCATCCAGTGGCATCTGCCCTTCGGCCAGTGCGGCACCGCCAAATAAATCGCCTTCACCGTCTTTATGCGTCAACGGAATATAGCAGGCTTCGCCCGCTTCAACACTTAAACAAATCCCGACCAGATCAACGATCATTTCGTTCAACCCAGTGGTTTCCGTATCCACAGCCACGTATCCACGAGCATAAATTTTATCAACCCAACGTTTCAGCGCATCTGCATCGCGCACGCATTCATATTTGTCCGCATCAAACGGAGCCTGTGCGACAGCACCGCTTTCAGGGGCGCTCGACGCGCTGCTGGAGGCGGCTATCACTGGTGCTGCAACACCCAATTTGCTGGCAATCCGCGCTGACATTGTGCGGAATTCCATTTCAGCCAAGAAACCAAGTACTGTGTCGGGGTCGGGGTCTTTCACCTCAAAATCCGCGAATTCGAAATCCATTTCCATGTCGGTTTTCAAGGTTACCAATTCACGGCTGGTGCGAATTTGATCGGCGTTGTCGATCAAGGTTTGACGGCGCTTGGGTTGTTTGATTTCTTCGGCGCGTTCCAGCAGGCTGTCTAGATCACCATATTCGTTGATCAACAAGGCGGCGGTTTTAATGCCAATGCCAGGCGCACCCGGCACGTTATCCACGCTGTCGCCAGCCAATGATTGCACATCAATCACGCGCTCTGGGCCAACGCCAAATTTTTCCTCTACCTGTTC
>JGI20152J14361_10000744_pt1 | contig 22986 bp, 21 predicted proteins | sample COG_02_FD_14361 | JGI IMG/M metagenome (IMG submission 14361)
GGCGGACAGACAGGGATTCGAACCCTGGAGACGGTCACCCGCCTACACACTTTCCAGGCGTGCGCCTTCGACCACTCGGCCACCTGTCCGTAAGGCTGGCATTTACACTGCTACCACGCCATCGGCAAGAGGAAGATGTAATTTTCAACGACCTATTTACGATTGAAAACTTTGCCCAATTCATCCGCGTTTTTTATACGAATATCACGCTGCCCAAATGGTATTTCAATGCCTTCGGAAGCAAACTGACGCAGTATTTCAAAATTAATATCTGACCGCGTGGACGTAATGTAATTTACATCGCGTAAAATACCGCGAATTTCAAAATCAATGCTGTCCGCTCCGAAACCTAACAAAAACACGGACGGTGCAGGCTTTTTCAAAATCATGTCATGATCACGCGCAATATCCAACAACAATGCTTTGACCTTTTCAGGATCGCTATCATAGGCAACACCAACAGGCACCTTAATGCGCCCACGCTTGCTGTTGTGGGTCATGTTGGTGACCGTACCGGATATAAAGTCGGCGTTGGGAACGATAACATCAGACTGGTCAAACGTTTCTATCGTCGTTGCGCGCACTGAAATGTCACTGACATAACCCGCATAGTTACCAACTTGCACCCAGTCGCCTAATTTTATTGGCCGCTCAATCAACAAAATAATCCCAGACACAAAATTGGAAACGATATTTTGTAATCCAAAACCAATCCCGACAGACAACGCACCAGCAACGATTGCAAGACTGGACAGATCCAAACCAGTAGACATGATCGCCAACAAAGCGGCTAAGAAAATGCCCAGATATCCAAACCCTGTTACCAATGCATTTTGTGCACCAATATCAATGTTTGTATTTGGCAACACGGCTGAACGCAGCGCTGATTGGAACAAACGTGTCAGCGTGTAACCAATCGAAAAGATCAAAACAAAAGTTATAAAATCAGAAAACGAAACCCGCGTATCACCCAGCTTCACACCTTCACTTAACGACAGCCACATTTCTTGGATATCACTAATCCGCGCGCCCCATATCAAGGCCAATAACGGAAGCGCTGCAAAAACAAAGGCAAACGCCAAAAGCACTCGAAATAACCCACCCTTGGTCGACGCCTCAGCCCCGTCATCGGGCGCAAAATCGATCACAAACAGTGCCGCAAGGGTATAAAGTATGAAAAACCCTGACAATAACCCCAGTGTTAAGATTGTTGAAAACACCAACAGCGAAGCAATATTTACATAACCGATTGCGCCGGCTAAAGGACCGCCAACACCGGCAAACACACTCAGATAATACAAGATTTGTGTAACGCGTTCCGCAATCGGATTAACGCTCTCTTGCGATTTCAATTGGCTACGATAAGCCGTAATTTTTCGGCCAAACATGACCAACCCGTAACCACCGATTGCGATCAATGGAAACTGCAAAACAGAACGGGTTGTTGCATCAAAATCAGCGCTATCCGACAGTACACTCAATACCATACTCAGCGCTAAAACGACGCCCAGCAAGACAGTCAAGTTAAAGGTTCCACGTAACCGCGACTGCTCTAAACCCATAAGCCGCGCAGCAGGACCACCTTCGACGAACAAATTGCGGCCCAACCACAACGCGCCAAAAACTGCCAGCCCAGCACCGGGTAAGGATTGCAACAATAGCTCCCCACGAAGACCCAGAAAGTCCATGCCATCAAACGCAGTGACCAAAATAATAAATCCAATGAATGGCACCAAGAAAACCAAAACAGACAACGCCAATTGGAAAATATTCAACTGAACAGACGCCGCGCGCGATCTTGACGCATCCATCTTTCGCGAAACCCATTTCGCGCCAGGTAACAGCAATATTAACCCAAAAATCGCCATCAATATTGCAGGTAAAACTTTTGAACTCCGCGCCGCTTGAGTGTTGATATTCTCGCTCGCTAATCTTACTTCGGCTGTGATTTGCGCAATATGAGTAGCAAGCGCAACGCCCGCCCCTGCCCAATTAGCAGGGTTGATCGGCGATGTTCCAAACTCGAATAATTGATCCGCATTGCGCGTGCGTATGGTTCTATCTATCTCGGAAATAAGCCCATTTGCCCTTTGATATGCCTCTTGGGCCACGATCAATGGCGTGTTTGCAACCGCCAACTGCTCTGCCAGCTCGATACGTCGCGCCGCAACAACGGGGCTTTCTATTGAACCTTCTGTCTCTGCTGCGACTAAAACGGCAATTTGATCACTTATGGTGTCAACACGGTTTTTAAGTTCGCTTTGTGCGGCCAATGCTTCTGAACGCGCCTTGGACAAAGTCTCGCGTAATGTTTCCAATGCACTTGATGATGCTTGCCCTGCTTCAATCACTTGCTCTGCGCGGGTTGCCAGTTCAGTGAAGGTTTCAATGTCAAACGTAGTTTGGGCCTGTACACCAACCGACAACGCAACAGAAAACAAGCTGACCCAAAGCCAGACAAAAACACCCAAAATTCGCATCATGAAACCCTACTCAAATACGGTTGGAATGGGACGTGGCGCATGTGCCAACCATTCCGGTACAGGCAAACCATTTGCCGCCAAAAATGTTGGATTAAACAATTTCGATTGATACCGATTACCAACATCGCACAAAACAGTAACAATCGTATGCCCTGGGCCCATTTCTTTGGCCATGCGGATCGCCCCTGCGATATTGATCCCAGTGGATCCGCCCATACACAAACCTTCGTCGCTCAAAAGATCAAAAATAATCGGCAACGCTTCTTTGTCTGGAACATTATATGCCATATCAACGCTTAACCCTTCAAGGTTCGCAGTAATACGCCCTTGCCCGATCCCCTCTGAAATCGAAGACCCTTCGGATTTCAATTCGCCAGTTGTGTAATAACTGTACAGCGCGGCACCATCAGGATCAGCGATCCCGATTTTCACGTCCTTAGATTTTTCGCGCAACCCATGCGCAACACCCGCAAGTGTACCACCAGAGCCAACAGAACAAATGAACCCGTCAATTTTCCCATCCGTTTGTGCCCAGATTTCCGGCGCAGTTGATGCAATATGTGCATCGCGATTGGCAACGTTATCAAATTGGTTCGCCCAGATAGCGCCATTTGGTTCTGTCTTCGCCAGCTTTTCAGCCAGACGCGCCGAATATTTCACATAGTTATTTGGATCACGATACGGTTTCGCTGGAACCTCAACCAAAACAGCCCCCGCAAGGCGCAACATGTCTTTCTTTTCTTGGCTTTGTGTTTCAGGAATGACGATAACAGTCTTAAACCCCAAGGCATTGCCAACCAACGACAGACCGATGCCTGTGTTACCTGCAGTACCTTCAACAATCGTACCACCTGGTTGTAACCGGCCACTTTTTACAGCGTCTTGAATAATGCCCAGCGCAGCGCGATCTTTTACAGACTGTCCTGGGTTTAAAAATTCAGCCTTGCCATAAATATCGCATCCCGTCATTTCTGACGCCTTTTTCAAACGAATAAGAGGTGTATTTCCTACGGCATGGGGCAAGTCTGCGTAACGGTTCATTGGACAATCCTATTTGTGGTACCTTCAGAATAGTCAGCCGCTAAACCCACCGCAAGCTCTGAATTGGTCGCTTCACACTATTGCGATTGACCTATGCCGCAGACGAAAACTGGTTAAAATCGGCTAACGCCAATGAAAATGGGCAAGTCCGGTCAAGCGTCCAGAAATCAATGCCCCCAAAATCAACACAGACCAAACAGGCCATGTAAATGTATCTAAAAAATATTCGTACGATATGCGAAACCAATCAAAAACTGTTTTGAATGGATCAAGATAAAATCCGGCCAACAGTTGTCCTGCAATGAAAATCAAACCAAAAACAATACAGCTTGCCATCAACGCCAATACCATTGTTCGAATGCCTGATGTCATCGACTTCATTCCCCCGAAACCTGCATTATGGCCCAAAGAATTCCAACCAAAAAACATAAAGCAGACGGCACCAACATAAGACAGCCAATACGGCAGGCTCGATCCATCATCAAATGCGTTTATGCGGTGGATTTCCATCGCGATGTACCCAGTGATAGCCATCAATATAGCACCGACCATATTGGCCATCGTATTAAGTTTTTGTCTGCGCCACATATTATTTTGGCTTTCTCATAGTAATCTGGATCAAACCAGTTGTGTCATATTCAAATCCAGAAGCACAACCCGTCAAATACAAATTCCACATACGGCGGAACCGATCATCAAACCCCATCGGCGTAACATCGGTCCATTTTTCATTGAACGTATCAAACCATCGGCGCAGCGTCGTTGAATAACTGCGGCGAAAATCAATCATATTTTGGAAATCCAACCCAACACGGGCGATTTCCTCTTTTAGTATCTCTTCGGTGGGCAACATCCCCCCTGGAAAGATGTATTTTTGGATGAAATCCACAGAATTTCTGTAAACACTAAACCGTTCTTGAGGCACTGTGATAATCTGCAAAGTGGCCTTGGCCCCCTCTTTCAGACAGGCATTCACTTTGTCAAAATATATCGGCCAATATTTTTCGCCAACGGCTTCAAACATTTCAATGGACGCGATCCCATCGTATTTCTCAGTCTCATCGCGATAATCCTGCATCACGATTTCAACACGATCACTAAGACCAGCTCGCTTCATACGCGCGACTGCGTAATCATGTTGCTCCTGTGAAATCGTCAACCCTTTAACGCGCGCACCGCGTTGGCCGGCCGCATATTCCGCAAAACCACCCCAACCACAGCCAATTTCCAAAATGTGATCGCCTTCTTTCACACCCATTTCGTCACACAACTGTGCATATTTTTGGGTCTGTGCATGTTCCAGACTCTCTTCGCCAGTTTTATACAACGCCGACGAATAGGTCATCGTTTCATCCAACCAAAGCTTATAGAAATCATTGCCCAAATCATAATGATAGGAAATATTTTTGCGTGCCTGACGTTTGGAATTCGACCGCCACCAATGGCGCATCTTTTCGAACATTTTCACAAGCCCAGCGCCGGGATAGCGCATGCCGATTTGTTCATTGTTCAAAAACACAACATCCATAAAGCTCTGCAAATCAGGTGAATCCCAATCTTTATCCATGTATGCTTCCATGAACCCGACTTCGCCATCGCGCACCAAACGCGTAAAGCATTCGCCAGTCAGAACATTGATGCGTCCAACGGGTCCAGCTTCGCTCCCCAATGCTTTAAATAGCCGCCCGTCAGGTAGGCTTATTTCAATGGTGCCCTTTTTGATCGTTTGTAATGTCTTGAAAACACGGCGAAAATAACGCGGCATGCCCTCTTGGCCTTCGACTGATGTTAAGAAATCCATAAAATGCTCTCCCTACAATTAGGGAAAGCCTATCAATTAATTCAGTTCATGCAATATTTTTCGATTTTCGCTCGAAAACTACAGAACTTGATCCAATGCTTTGATCAACTTATCAATTTCATTTGGCGCTGTGTAATGCACAAAGCTTAAGCGTAATACACCGTGATCTGGATCAATGCCTTGTGCCTTCAAACAACGAACTGCATAAAAATCACCGCCCCCCGCCATAATGCCATGTTCCGCCAATTCCGCAGCAACGGCTTCGCCTTGTTTGGCAATTGCCACAGCAACCGTTGGCGCCTTTATTTTTGCATCATTTGGCCCCAACATACGCACTGAATTCTTTGCCCCAAGATAATCCAACAAAGGCTGCAATAACTTCACTTCTTGATCACGAAACAGATCATGCACGTACTGCCCGCGTTCACGTGGCCCCGCAGTCCCACCGTTATGGTGCGCATAAACGTCGTCAACATAATCTGCCATGCCTGCACTTGCTGCAATTTGTGCATGATCTGGTCCTGCAGGCGTAAAACGTTGATACAACGTGCCCGCATTAAAATAATGCCCTTGATTGGGCAGGGTTTCACCTAATGCACGGTTGATGACCATAATACCTTGATGTGGGCCAAACGTTTTATAGGCCGAAAACAAATAAACATCTGCCCCCAACGCACCAACATCAGGAATGCCATGTGGTGCATAACTTACACCGTCAACGCAACTATACGCACCTGCCGCGCGAATAATGCGGCAAATGCCAGACACATCGTTAATCTCACCCACCACATTTGAACAATGTGGAAAGCAAACCAATTTCACTTTGTCGTCCAACAGGTTCGACAGATCATTCACATCCAAATGCCCTGTCTCTGCATCAATTTGCCATTCACGCACTTCAATGCCGCGATCTGCCAAACGACGCCAAGGGCCCGTATTTGCTTCGTGATCTTGGTTGGTTACAACAATAGCATCGCCAGCTTTCAAATACTGACCAAACGCCTGCGCTAAAACATATGTATTCTGTGTTGTGGATGGGCCAAAACTGACCTCGTCTGTTGCCACCCCCATAATTTCGGCCAAACGGCTTCGCGCCTCATCCATCTCTTCACCCGCAAGTGTCGATGCTTCGTAGGGCGCGTACGGTTGAACTTTGCGACTGTTATAATAACGCGTCAGGCGATCAATAACTTGTCGACAGGTATACGATCCTCCTGCATTTTCAAAAAATGACTGTCCCTTAAGGCTCTCTTGCTCAAATGCTGGAAATTGCGCGCGGATAAAATCAATATCAAATGCCATGGTCAGTCCTTTTATTTAGGGGGGATGAGGTGCCTTCCGAAACAATATTGAGCAATCCGACATTAAGCGCCATCAAAATGTGCCCTAAAATTCAATTATTTTTAACCGTTACCACACCCGCAGGTTTTTCCAACAAAACATCAAATGCCAAATGTCCGCCAGCCAAGAACCCCGCAAAATTACTCGAAAACGGTACAACATGTCGCATTTGGTCCATCAATCTGCTAGTATCGCCTTATGTTACGCGCGACGTGGCGTTTTCTCGGGAAATAGAATTGGGGAATGCCGCGATTACTCAACAAAAAGGGGGACCTCATGAGTATAAATGAACCATTCACGGATCTTGATATCAAGACACAAGAAACAGGGTTTTACGAAGGCTACAGCCTTCCGATTGCTTTGATTTCAAAAATTTCAATGACACTTTTGGTCTTATGGGCCTTGATTTGGCCACTCAGCGCCAACGGAATGCTGGCGTCTTTGAACGGCACATTGCTACAAGGCTTTAACGCTTTTTACATCATCGCAGTTGGCCTTTTCGCCTTCTTCCTATTCATCGTGGCAGCGATCCCATCGATCGGCAAACGTGTATTGGGTCAAGAAGGTCAAAAACCTGAATTCTCCAACTTCTCATGGTTCTCCATGATGTTTGGTGCTGGTTTGGGTGTGGGTCTTATGACATTCGCTACTGCGGAACCATTAGGGCTTTGGGGTTCAAACCCAGTAGTTGTTGCTGGCGACGTTGTTGGTGGAACACAAGAAGCTGTTCAATCTGCATACCGCTACACATTCGCACACTACGGTTTCCACGCTTGGGCAATCTATGTGATGGTTGGCCTATCACTGGCTTACTTTGCGTATACACGTAACCTACCACTTACTATCCGTTCAGCACTGACACCAATCTTGGGTCGTCACGCAAACGGCATCATCGGCGATATTGTTGATGTGTTGGGCGTTGTTGCAACAATCCTTGGTGTGTCGGTAACAATCGGTTTCGGTGTCAGCCAATTGGTTGATGGCGTTTACGCAATCACAGGCATGGAATGGTTGATGAACGGTGCAGAAGCACCAGCACCATCCAAAGTTGGCTTGATTGTCGGTTTGGTTATCATCATGAGCATGTCAATTGTTTCAGCTGTATCAGGCGTTGGTCGCGGTGTTAAATACCTGTCCAATCTAAACTTGGTATTGTCACTGATCTTGCTTTTGACATTCATCATCTTTGGTTCGTTCATGTTCGCGATGACAACATATGCAACAGCATTGGTTGATTACATCATCCACTTCTTCTCGCTTTCATTCAACGCATACTCTCCAATGGGTCTGGCTGAATTCACAGCATCATTGCCTGACGCAGTCAAAGCAATACCAGCAGAAGATATCGCAGCCCTACACGGCGGCGCAACTGGCCCATGGGGTTCATTGTCAGGCTTCCAAGAAGGCGTTCCAGCATCAGTTGCTGCATTGCCAGACGCGGCAGCCCTTACAGCAGCAATCTACGATGGCGCGACAGAAGGTCGTCAATTCGGTTGGCAAGCTGCTTGGACAACGTTCTACTGGGCTTGGTGGATTGCTTTTGCTCCATTCGTAGGCTTGTTCTTGGCACGTATCTCCAAAGGTCGTTCGGTTCGTGAATTCGTACTTGGCGCAGTAATCGCTCCTGCATTGGTTTGTTTCGCTTGGATGACTATCCTAGGCGGCACAGCGATTGATTTGGAACTTTCTGGTGTTGCCGATGGCGCAATCAGAGGCGCTTCTAACTCTGCGAAATTGTTCGTAACACTTGAAAACATGCTTTCAGGCGGCTTCTTATCAGCAATCACCATCATGTGTGTTGTTCTGATCTTGACGTTCTTGGTGACTTCAGCTGACTCTGGCATCTTGGTTATGAACACCATCATGTCCGGTGGCGCAGAAGAAACTGGCATCAAGCACCGCATCATCTGGGGTGTATTGTTGACGTTGGTTATCGGCACATTGTTGCTGGCTGGCGGCGGCGGTATGGATGCATTGAAAAATGCAATGATCATCGCAGCGCTACCGTTTACGTTCATTATGGTTCTAATGATGGTTTCATTAGGCAAAGCAATGTACCGCGACGGACTTCGCGAAAAAGACTAAGTCTTATAAATAGTTTTAAAAAGGGCGCAGTACAAACTGCGCCCTTTTTTTGTGCAATCGCGGGCGTAACTGCCTTGGGTGCATTCCTCTACGATATGACCAATAATCCATTGCCAAATTCGGACCCTCCATTATCGCCAACAGATAATTTCAACCGACCTTTCACCCGCTTTGGTGATCGCCTCTCTGGCGCACCACCCGCCACAGGCATCAACGATGCACTGGGAAAATCACGCAACTCAAGACGAAATTGTCTAGCGCACTCGAAAAATTGGAAAAACGTAAGTTAGAACTCGCCAAAGAAATGATGAATAGTGTCTCTAACATTCAGAGAATTCGAAAAAATTCAAACGGATTTGTTGTGGAAGAATGATCAACCAAATAATGCGCATTGACGACATGCTGACGGATGCGATCCATTGACAAAATCAAATTCTCGCACCCGTCAAACATTTTAAATTTTCAGTGTATGGTTTGTGTACGGGTTGTGTATCCCTATTTTCGCCTCAGGCGTTCACATCAACGACGACACGTCCCTTAACTTGACCCTTCAAAATATCACGCCCCAATCGCGGTAAATCAGACAATGTTGCGTCCACAACCATGCTCTCTAATTTATCAAACGGCAGGTCGGTTGCGATCCGCGCCCATGCTTCAACACGGTTGTCATAGGGGCGCATCACACTGTCGATCCCCAACAGGTTCACACCACGCAAAAGGAACGGAATAACAGTGGCCGGCAACCCTGCCCCACCCGCTAATCCAACAGCAGCAACAGAAGCCCCATATTTCATCTGACCCAGCACGCGCGCCAACATATCGCCGCCAACCGCATCAATACAACCAGCCCAGGTTTCAGCCTCTAGCGGACGTTTTATAGTTTCATTGATTTCCTCACGTGCCACAATCTGTGTCGCCCCTAAAGATTTCAAGTAATCTGCCGTTTCAGGACGACCAGTAACACCTGCCACTTCATAGCCAAGGTTCGACAGAATAGACGTAGCAACTGATCCAACACCGCCAGCCGCCCCTGTCACCAAAACGGGGCCATCTTCTGGCTTCATGCCATGTGCCTCTAATGCCATCACGGAAAACATTGCTGTTATCCCTGCTGTACCAACCGACATTGCTTGTTTTGTTGAAATTCCATCTGGCAAAGGCACCAACCAATCAGCGTTCACACGCGTCTTTTGCGAATAACCACCCCAATGTGCTTCGCCATAACGCCAGCCAGTCAAGACCACACGATCCCCAGCCTTGTAACGAGGGTCATCTGATTTTTCGACGACGCCCGCCATATCAATTCCGGGAATATGCGGATAATTACGTACCAAACCGCCACCAGGACCAATGCACAAACCATCTTTGTAGTTCACAGTAGAATAATCAACAGCCACCGTAACATTGCCATCGGGTAACTGACTTTCTTCAATTTGTTGAACGCTCGCGCTTGTTTTACCTTCGTCGTTTTTTTCGACAATCAGTGCATTAAAAGTCATTTTATATCCTGTCAGTTTAGGTGTTTTTCGGAATCGATCTTTGTGTTATTAATGTCAGACATTTAAATGTCTGACAAATGAAAAGTGATTACCCATGCTCTACGCACTCGATCAAAACGGGGATTTATCTGTTCAAATCGCCAAAAAACTCCGCAATGCCATTATCGAGGGCACGTTATTGGTTGATGAACGCCTGCCGTCGGAGAAAGAGCTATGTGACAGGTTTTCCGTGTCTCGTCCCACCGTGCGAGAAGCGTTAAAACGACTAGCAGCGCAGAACTTGATCCGTACACAACGTGGCGCTTCTGGCGGAGCCTTTGTTAATCGTATCAGCTATAACGATGCTTATCCTCGGCATATAACGACGTCTACTTTGCTGTTGTCGATGAATGACATAACCTTTGAAACCGCATGCGAGGCACGCTTTGCAATTGAGCAAGCATGTATTCCATTGGCCGCAAAGCGCCGCGAACCTGATCACCTCGCGGAAATGCGCGCCGAAATCCACCGCCAAGGCCAAGAAGGGCTAAGCGATGTTGGGTTTTGCGATTCAGACGTTAGCTTTCACAAAGCAATGGTTCATGCAGCTGGAAATCCTGTTTTGCGCTTTCAAATCGCCAGTGCAATTGAAGCAATGCAACCATTGATGAACATGATTACATTCACACAGCGCAATCGTGCGATGATCATTGGGATACATACCACAATTGCTGATGCCATCGAAAACCACGATCCTATTGTGGCTTCAAGTGGCCTAACTGAATTGGCCGACTATACAATTTCCTTAGGTAAACAAATGCGAACAATACAAAAAACGGCGAAAGAAACTTAGACTTTGGACAATGCAAAACTTGATTGATACCCGCTATTGTATCCCCTATACCCCGCACAGATGCACCCGTAGCTCAGCTGGATAGAGCGCTGCCCTCCGAAGGCAGAGGTCTCGCGTTCGAATCGCGACGGGTGCACCATTTGAACTAAATTACCTACATTTTCAAACACGCGTCTTCCCCTTCACAAACTGAAGTTAAATAATAGATGCCATCGAATGTTGTTAAAGATCAAAGACACCATTCATTTTCAGTTTACGATACTTGTGACAACCTATTGAAACGATTGGACGGACGAAAACTTGCCATGAGGTCGAAATACGCACTCAACAACGAACTGAACGTAAAAGAGATTTTGGACAATTGGCCCGAAACTCTTTCTGTGTTTTTAAAGCATGGATTGCTCTGTGTTGGATGTTCAGTTGCACCATTTCATACGATCACAGAGGCTTGCATTGAACATAAATTAGACGAAGCTGTCATACGTAGCGCACTGTTTAACGCGGTCCGTTCGGCATCATCCAGTAGCACCACTGAGTAATACAAGTTGATGAGGTTCCGTCACAGTAACTTTGCTGCGTTTGCTTGCGACAATGCCAGATTTTTCCCACGCGCTTAACAATCGACTGACCGTATGCAAGGTCGTTCCAGTCATATCCGAAATATTTTGACGGGTTATAGGAAAATCGATTTCAATACCGTCCGGTACTTTTCTTCCAGCCTGATTGATAAGGCGTAACAAAACGCACGCGACACGTTGTTCGACCTGTTGGGTTGCCATCTCTACAATGCGCTTGTTCATTTCATCCAACCGCTCGCCTACCACTTTGTATGTCTCCGTCGCAAAGCCGTCGTATGTGGCAACAAACCTGTCCCACATCACATTTGGCCAATACAATGCCAAACACTCATCGGCGGCAACAGATGTTGCTGGATAAGTTGCCTTTCCCAAGCCGGCAGCGATGCCAAACAATTGGCCGCTGGCAATGTGAAGTGCAATGACTTGTTCACCGTCTGGGGTCATCTTCACAACACGAATATGCCCATCCAACAGTAAAAAAAACTTTTCTGCCGTATCGCCCTGGTCAAAAAACGCATCACCCGCGTTTATGCGAACAGGGGTTGCAGCATCCAATATCTGTCTGATCTGGGATCTGTCCAATTTTCGAAATGGCGGTAGGTTAGTTAGTAAACTTTCGTCAAGTTTTTTCAAAATACACCGTCCCAGTTTGCTCCACCGCAACAAGCGATGCGCATTCCTAACATAGATTGGCCTCAAGACAAACGAGTCCATCAATCGACGAAAGGAAATTTCGATGTTTGGAAAAATAATTGCCTCTGGTGCTGTGCTTATGCTGTTTGCAGGTATGGCTGGTGCTGAAACGATAGAAGTAAAGATGTTAAACAAGGGGGAAGCAGGAACGATGGTTTTTGAGCCCGCCTTTATTGCCGCTATGCCCGGTGACACAATAACATTTTTGGCCACTGACAAAGGTCACAATGCCGAAACCATCAAAGGCATGTTACCTGAAGGCGCAGAAAAGTTCAAAAGTGCATTGGGCAAAGAGTTTTCTATTACGCTGAACGAAGAAGGTATATACGGCATTAAATGTTCGCCACACTATGCCTTGGGAATGGTTGCATTAATCCAAGTTGGCGAAGCTACAAACCTTGAAGATGCTGCAGCTGTGAAACAAAAAGGCAAAGCTAAAAAACGTTTTCCTGGTTTGTTTGATCAGGTGAATTAGTAGCCCAAGCTATGCGTTTATTAAGGGGTGGCACATAACATGTCGCCCCTTTGTATGAGATACTATAATTCACGCACCAATCGTATTCCCAAATTGTCCGGTGGAATTCCAACGGCACATCCCCCGCTTTTTGCATCACGTACAAAGTCGATAATATAAGCACGGTGTTTACCCTGCGCGATACGCACGCCACAGTAATCGTTGCGGTTTAGGACATGCTGTCCATCCATCGAAACTTGTCCGTTTGTTTGACAGCCAGTTGTCCATTCCCAAACATTCCCGTTGATGTCTGCTACACCCAAATCGTTTTCCCCAAAGTTGCCAAGTGGGCGCAATTCAGGATCAGAATTCCCGCGCTTAGCGGCCTCTTCTGAATACCGTTTAATCCATAGCTTTGAGGGATCTGCACTGTTGGAAATGTCACCCAGAATGTTTTCGTGAAAACGATCACCCGCCGCACGCACCCATTCTGCATCGGTTGGCAAGCGCCATGTTTGCCCAGTCTTCTTTGACAGCCACGCTGCATAAACTTGGGCGTCGATAAAACTGACATTCACCTGCGCAAATGTTTTGTCTTTCGTGCTGTCACTTGGGTAACAAGCCCTATCAAATACACAAAGATCGTAATCGGCCTGACTGACATGATATTTCATTATATCATATGGTTGGTTCGCAAGACGACGCTCAATAGGCGCGTCAACCAAACGTGTTTCAATTCGAAAGTCCCCGGCTGGACGATATTCAAATTGGCCTGCATCGATCCGTATTGCTTCGGGGATTTCGACATCTACCCCTTGGGTTTTCAGGAATGCAAATGACGTCAATATAACCGCAGACACCGCGATGGATAATGTAAATATGAATCCGTTTTTCATGTCGATTACTCCAATTATAGAAAAGGGTGATCGTTCGCGCGACCACCCCAATCCAAACAACTTACCAAGAAGGGATTTATTTATGGCAGAGCCGTTTTTCCTTCGTATGCTGCATCGTATTCTGTGGGGGCTTCGACTTGTTCCATCAAGTCATTGTTCCACTCACCACCGACCACAACGTGTGCCGTTGCACCAAGGTTTACGGCCTCGATCAGGTTGTGATTTACATATGCATACACACCAGGTTGTAAGAACCGATACAACGCTGCGCCTGCAGATCCACCGCGTATAAACCACGTTTCTAGATCGCGATCAGGCGTGTTGTTAAACTTACCCGCTTCCCAAACCAGATCACCGTGTCCACCAATTAGGTGTGGGCGGCTGTCACGGTTTGCTTGGCTGTGAATGAACAAAACATTCTCGCCTTGTTCCGCAATCAATGCGTTTTCACCGGTCAATGCACCGACTTTGCCATTAAAAGTGACATGTGTTGGGATCAACCCATTCATTACCTCTAATGTGTCTGGGTAACTGTCACCGGCGTCCTCATAGCGTTTATAATTTCCATCCTCATCTTTGGGAATGTAGAAATCATTTTCGCCAATATAGTAGGCACGGTCATAGCTTACCGATTTACCCATGTGATCCTTTAGACCATCACGCGGTAACACCATAATGGCGCCCGACATGCCAGACACAACGTGCCATGGGATCATTGGTCCACCTGGGGCGCAGTGATAAACGAATGTACCTGGTCGCGTAGCTTTGAACCGCAGAACAACTTTTTCACCTGGGTTTACAAGCGTCAAGGAGCCGCCCCCCAAAGCGCCAGTCGCCGCGTGGAAATCAATATTGTGCTGCATCAAGTTTTCGGGTGGGTTGTACAATGTCAGTTCGACATAATCGCCTTCGTGCACCACCATCATCGGGCCAGGCATTGATCCGTTAAACGTCATCGCCTGCAGATATGCACCATCCGCAACTTGGACTTCTTTTTCGATGATTTTCATTTCAAACTTAACCAAAGATGGGCCAGACGTTGCAACCTGTTCATGCGCATGCACGAATGGTGGTGCAACCAACTTATGTTTGCGCACTGGTAGTGAAGACAGATCAACTGGCTTGGCCGCTGATGTATCCATCACTTCTTCTGCCACTGCTTCCGTGACAACAAATTGGGCTGTTGCGATCGCTGCACCAGCCATTAAAGCCGCTCTACGTGTAATCATTTCTTGCTCCTTCGCGTTTTCGATTATCTCGAAAGAGTAATTAACTTAGTTAGACATTTGCCTCATTGTGCTGGCACAAGGTTCTTTTCGATAGAAAGAACGAAAGATCAGGAACACACATTTCCACATGTCAGGGACTGCATTCTAACCACCAGAGGTAATGCAACACTGGTCGATTTTAGAATGCTTAATGTAATTATATATTGATAAGGATTCATTTCATGGGCCAGATGCAAAAACCTTGCAAAGGGCGATTTTTCTGCGCAATTTGCCTTAAACTGAATCTCGAAAACCAAGCTCTAACCAAACAGGAAAATTCGTTCGATGGGCACACAAAAATTGATCGGCACTCCCTTAAAATCAAGCTATGATGTTGTTATAGTTGGTGGCGCTATGTTGGGCTCATCAACCGCATGGTTTTTGTCAAGCAACCCAGATTTCAATGGGTCAATTTTGGTGGTCGAAAAGGACGCCACTTATGAATTTTCATCCACTGCACATACAAACAGCTGCATGCGCCAACAATTTAGCGCAGAAATAAATATCCAAGTTTCTCAATTTGCCGCTGATTTTGTCAAAAATTTTCGCGATTATATGGGCGGTGATGAACGCATCCCAGATGTACCATTGCAAAGCTTTGGCTACATGTATTTGGCCGACAACCAAGCCTTCGCAGATACCTTGATCGAGGTTCAAGCTTTACAAGCGTCACTTGGCGCTGGCACTAAATTCATGACCGCTGATGAAATAAAACGCGATTATCCGTTTTATATGCTGGATGACATTATCGGCGGAAATCACAACTTAATCGATGAAGGTTATTTTGACGGAAATACTTTGTTTGATTGGTGGAAGCGTTCCGCGCGCGAATTTGGTGCTGAATACGTAACCAACGAAGTGGTATCAATGCAAAAGAATACCACTGGCTCACAGGTACAAACCATTACTTTGAAATCTGGTGAAATCATTTCCTGTGGGACCGTTGTGAATGCATCCGGTCCACGTGCGGTTTTAACAGCACGCATGGCAGGAATCGAATTGCCGATTGAACCACGAAAGCGATACACTTTCATATTCGATGCAGAGCAACCTCTTGATCGTGATTTACCGTTAACGATTGACCCATCGGGTGTACACATGCGGACCGAAGGCTCGTATTATCTGGCTGGCTGTCCACCAGATATTGACCCCGCAGTGAACTATGATGACTTTGTCCAAGACCACGCCATCTGGGAAGAAAAAGTCTGGCCAACTATCGCAAACCGTATTCCTCAATTTGAGGCGATAAAATTGATCAACTCATGGGTTGGGCACTATGCTTATAACACAGTGGATCAGAACGCCATTTTAGGGGCCCACACCCAAGTAGAGAATTTCATTTTCGTAAACGGGTTTTCAGGTCACGGCTTTCAACAATCCCCAGCTATGGGCAGAGGTGTTTCGGAATTAATTACTTATGGAGAATACAGAACACTCGATTTGTCTCCATTTAGCTATACTCGCATTGAAAATAACGAGCCTTTCGCTGAAAAGGCTGTAATCTAACATCGAACTCCCAATCAATAGGCTGAAAACATGAAAAAAATAGTTCTCACTGGCGCTGCCGGACGACTTGGTTCTTACTTACGCGAACCGCTTTCCAAAATGGCAGACGAATTGGTCTCGACCGACTTGGTCACTGAAATGGGCAAACGACTGCCAAATGAAACTTACGTCAGCGCTGACCTGTCAGACCTTCCTGCAATGGTTGAATTGCTCAAAGGTGCTGACATGGTTGTCCACTTCGGTGCAATTGGCGACGAAGCTCCATTTGATGCAATCCTACAGGCCAATATTGTCGGCGCATACAATATTTGGGAAGCGGCATATCAAAATAGTGTTCGCCGTGTAGTTTACGCCAGCTCAATCCACGCTGTCGGTATGCACAAGAAAACCGATTTCATTGGTACCGATGCCCCACATCGCCCAGATACATATTATGGTTTAGCCAAATGTTTCGCCGAAGATTTGGCATCTCTTTACTGGGATAAACGCGGGGTCGAATCCGTATGTATGCGCATTCTTTCCGCAGCAAATGTTTCAAACCCTCGCGCCGTAGGTTCGTGGTTATCATATGATGATTTAATCCAATTGGTTGAAAAATCCATCACAACACCAGTCACCGGATTTTCTGTCATATACGGCGTATCCAATAATGATCGCGCACCAGTGGACAACGCGTTGGCAAGCCATTTGGGCTATAGGCCAAAGGATAATGCAGAACAATTTTCTGCAAAAATATATGCTTCAGAGCCAGCATTGGACCCACAGGACCCTGGCGCAATGTGCCAAGGTGGGCCATTCGCATCAGTTGAATTGGGCAATAGCGGTGTGGCGACGATGAAGATAGAAAACGACAAAAAAGAGTTGTAACAACCATATTACACGGGTTTTCGAAGGGTAACTTTTGAAAACCCGAAACTGCATAGTACCCCTATACCCCTTGACCAAATTACGCCAGTATCTCGGCAGATCATACCAAGGGATAAAACATGGCACGCGAATACCTTAAAAAAGCACAAATGACCGCACAAACCAACGCAGATTCCACACAAGATATTGTGCGTGGTATTTTGGCGGACATCGAACAAGGTCGCGAAGAAAAAGCCTTGGAAATATCTTCTCGCTTTGACAACTACACTGGTAACGCCATTCTTACCCGCGCCGAAATTGAAGCAGCCAAAGAAAAGGTTCCGCAAAAACTACGCGATGACATGAATTTTGCACACGACAACATCAAGCGTTTCGCCGAAGCTCAAAAGGGCACCATGTCCAACATGGAAATCGAAATTCAACCGGGCCTTATCACAGGTCAGAAAACCATTCCTGTAAATGCCGCTGGTTGCTATGTGCCGGGCGGACGTTATGCCCATATCGCATCGGCGATGATGACCGTCACAACTGCCAAGGTAGCGGGTGTTGATCATATCACCGCGTGTTCCCCACCAAACGGTGAAGAAGGCATCCACCCTGCAATCATTTACGCCGCCGACCTTTGTGGGGCTGATAAAATTCTTTCCTTGGGTGGCGTTCAGGGCGTAGCATCCATGACCTATGGTCTGTTTGATTTGCCAGCGGCTGACATCATTGTCGGCCCCGGTAACCAATTCGTCGCAGAAGCAAAGCGTCAATTATTTGGTCGCGTTGGCATCGATATGATTGCTGGCCCAACAGATAGCTTGATCCTGGCCGACGCTGATGCGGATCCTGAAATCGTCGCCTGTGATTTGGCAGGGCAAGCAGAACATGGCTATAACTCTCCCGTATGGCTGGTAACGGACAATCGTGAATTGGCCGAGACCGTGATCGCATTAATGCCTAAATACATCGACAGCTTGCCCGAATTGAACCGCGAGAATGCCATGGCCGCATGGCGCGATTATGCCGAAGTAATTTTGTGTGACGACCGTGAAGAGATGGCCGCAACATCAGATGATTACGCACCTGAACACCTTACGGTACAGGCCGCCGATTTGGATTGGTGGTTAGATCGTTTAACTAACTACGGGTCATTATTCTTAGGCGAAGAAACAACCGTGGCATATGGCGACAAATCGACCGGCACGAACCACGTCCTTCCAACATCAAGGTCGGCGCGCTACACGGGTGGACTGTCTGTACATAAATATATGAAAGTCGTTACATATCAACGTGCAACACGTGAAGGTGCGAAACGCGTTGCCATTGCAACCGCACGTATCTCACGCCTTGAAGGCATGGAAGGTCACGCACGTACTGCGGATATTCGCCTGGCAAAATACTACCCTGAAGAACAGTTTGACCTAACAGCGGAAGGTTAAACAAATGTTCGACGTGAACGGTAAAACAGTTGCGATCACAGGTGCCTCGTCGGGCATTGGTCGTGCTATGGCCAGCCACTTGGCAGGCAATGGCGCAAATGTTGTCGCCGTTGCACGTCGCGAAGATGCATTGCGTGATTGGGCAGAAACCACTGACGGAAACACAGCATTTGTAGCCGCCGATTTAGGTGATATCGCGTCCTTGACAGATGTCGTATCAGATATCAGCAGCGCCTTTGGTGACGTCGATATTTTAATCAATGCTGCTGGTTTAAATCCACGACAAAATGCGGATGACATAACACCAAAAGTTTGGGCACAAACCCAAGATATCAATTTGAATGCGCCGTTCTTTCTGGCTCAGGCAATGGTGCCAGCAATGCGCGAACAATCTTGGGGCCGTATCATAAACTTTGCATCTCTTCAGTCTGTGCGCGCGTTTGAAAACGGTATCGCATATGGAGCAGCCAAGGGCGGTGTGGTTCAGATGACCCGCGCAATGGCGCAAGCATGGTCACGCGACGGCATAACAGCAAACGCAATTGCGCCTGGATTTTTTCCCACGGAATTAACCGCACCAGTTTTCGCGGATCCCGTATTGGCACAAAAAAATGCGGATCAAACCTGCGTTGGGCGTAACGGCACAATGGATGACTTGGCGGGTCCGGTGCAATTCTTATGCTCGGACGCCAGTGCATACATCACAGGGCAAACCTTATTCGTAGACGGAGGCTTCACAGCAAAATGAAGGCACTCGTTTACACTGATGTGAAAGAACTAACGTTTCAGGACATGCCTGATCCAATCTTAAGAGACGGTGAAAATCTGGTTGCGATCCGATCCGTTGGCATTTGCGGATCTGACATGCACGCATATCTCGGTCACGACGAACGTCGCCCTGCCCCACTGATTTTGGGACACGAAGCAGCGGGCGACGTTATTGACGGCCCAATGAAGGGTGCGCGTGTAACAATAAACCCACTGGTGACATGCCAAACTTGCGAAGAATGCAAATCTGGTCGCGAAAACCTGTGTGGAAAACGTCAAATTATTTCGATGCAGCCACGCGAAGGTGCATTTGCACAATTGGTGGCTGTACCGACACAAAACTTGGTCAAAGTTCCAGACGATGTGTCCTTCGATCATGCAGCATTGGCAGAACCATTGGCCGTATGTTGGCACGCCATTCGTTTAGGACACCAAGCGTTGGACGTAAATTTAGCGACTGCAAATACGTTGGTTATTGGCGGTGGTGCGATTGGCCTTGGGTCTGCTCTATCACTCACGGCAAAGGGCGCAAAAAAAGTTAAAATCGCCGAACCAAACCCGATGCGTGCAGAATATTTACGCGAAAATACCGATTACCAGGTTTATGACCCATTCAAACAAGGTCACGGTGATCTGTCACAATATGATATGGTCGTAGATGCCGTTGGCTTTGCGACCAGTCGCAAGGACGCGTGCGCTTTGGCTAAGCCGGGTGGTGTGATCATTCACATCGGCCTAGGCGACAGCAGTGACGGGCTTGATATCCGTCGGCTGACGCTACAAGAAATCCGCTTTATTGGTACTTATACTTATACGGCGCAAGATTTCATTGATACGGCACAGGCAATTTATGATGGCCGCTTTGGTACACTCGAATGGGTGCAAAAACGGCCCCTATCAGATGGCGCGAATGCGTTTGCGGAAATTCTGAACGGCTCAATTGCAACGCCAAAAATCATTTTACACCCCTAATCAAATAGGCTGTGTTTTAATTTATCCGCTCCAATAAACAAAACATCCCGCCTTGCTTCTAGCAACTCGACGGACAGACGTTGTGATGGTCCATGAAACGCCAGCGCCGCAACAAATCGCTTGTTACTATCCGTAACAGGTACGGCAATCGCGCGCATACCATCCATGAACTCTTCATCATCAATCGCATAACCTTGCTTTGCCACTCTATCCAACTCTTCCAGCAGTGTGGCTTCGTCTGTGAATGTATTTTGGGTCAACTCCTTAAGCTCTAATCCAGCCACAAATTTTCGTCGCGCAGAGCGAGATAAACTGGCCATAAAACATTTACCGCTGGCAGTGCTGTGAAAGGGAACATTCGTCCCAACTGGCAATTGAATTCGAAACGGCCAGTTTGTGTCAATACGATCCAAATAGTGCATGCCAGTTTCTTCGGGCACAACATAGTTCACCGCCTCTTCCACGACATCGGCCACATCTTGTAATATCTGGTGTCGGGTAATGTGATAGCGCGATGCATGCAACAGGCCTGCCCCAATCAAACGCAAGCGCCGGCCGGGACGAAACCGTTTTCCTCCACTTTCGCGCACTAAAAAACCCTCTTTTTCCAAAGTGGCGACCAATCGATGTACGGTTTGCTTTGGCAATTCAATTTCCGCATTGATTTCGGTCGCAGTCAGCGCGCGATCAGCGCGCCCAACGACTTCTAAGATCAAAAGCGTCCTTAAATTGGTCGGTATACGACTCTCGTCCGATTTTTCCACAGCATTATCCAAACTTCTTGTTGCACGAATCAGTTTTTACCACTTTACTCGAATTGAGAATAAAAACGAGACTAAAAGTCTCATTTTTTGAATAAACGGGGAAAATTGTTGGAATTTGACTATATCATCGTTGGTGCCGGCTCTGCTGGTTGCGCTGCTGCAAGTCGTTTGTCAGAAAACGGCCGGTTTACTGTGGCCTTGCTAGAAGCAGGCGGCAAAGACTGGAATCCATGGATACATATCCCTGTTGGCTATTTTAAAACGATGGGTAATCCCAAGACAGATTGGTGCTACCGCGCTCAACCAGATGCAGGTTTGAATGGACGTTCCATTCCTTGGCCACGCGGACGTGTTTTGGGCGGTTCAAGCTCTATCAACGGTTTGTTGTATGTCCGAGGCCAAGCACAAGATTACGATCACTGGCGTCAACTGGGGAATGCGGGCTGGGGCTGGGATGATATTTTACCGCTGTTCAAAAAATCGGAAACATGGACTGGTGATCATATAAATGACGAACGTGGAACTGATGGCCCATTAAAAGTATCACCAACACGTTTGTCGCGTGAAATTGTCGATAAATGGGTCGATACTGCCGAAACGGCAGGCTACAAACGTAATCCCGATTACAACGGCACAGACCAAGAAGGTGTCGGATATTTCCAACTTACCTCTTATAAAGGTCAGCGTTGTTCATCTGCCAAAGCTTATTTAAAGCCTGCACGGGGCCGTAACAATCTAACGATCTTCACCCATATGCAGGTTGAAAAATTAGAGATTTCTGAAGGCTGTGCAACAGGCGTTAATGCAGTTCAACGTGGTAAACCTTTGAACCTAAAAGCACGTCGTGAAATAATTTTATCAGCCGGCGCCATAGGCTCCCCCCAAATCCTTATGTTGTCGGGCATTGGTGATCCTAAGGAACTTGGCAAACATGGGATAGAGGTCAAGAAAGCATTACCTGGTGTAGGTAAAAACCTTCAAGATCACTTACAAGCGCGCCCAATTTTCAAGACAAATCTCTCCACGATCAATGTCGAAACCAACAACTACTTCAAACAAGGCATGATCGCATTGCAATACGCCGTGTCACGCACAGGCCCGATGACAATGGCCGCCAGCCTTGGAACCGCATTTCTTAAAACAGACGCGCGTTTGGAAACCCCCGACATACAGTTTCACATCCAACCGTTTAGCGCTGACAACGCTGTTGAAGGTGCGCATAAGTTTTCAGCGTTCACCGCCTCGGTACTACAAATGCGCCCAGAAAGTGCAGGCCATTTGGAATTAACTTCTGCGGATTACCGCGACCATCCTGAAATTCACCCAAACTATCTATCAACTGAACTTGACCAACAAACAATCGTCAAGGGTATCCAAATTGCACGTAAAATTGCGCAATTTGAACCCTTAGCAATGCATATCACCGAAGAATATCAACCCGGGAAAGAAGTACCCATGGATGATTATGATGCGACACTGAATTGGGCACGAGATACCGCGGTAACAATATATCACCCCACAGGCACATGCAAAATGGGGTCTGATAAAATGGCAGTTGTTGATGAACGTCTGCGTGTGCACGGGATCAAAGGTCTGCGTGTGGCTGATTGCTCAATCATGCCGACCATCGTTTCAGGGAACACAAACGCACCCGCCATAATGATTGGCGAAAAACTTGCTCAAATGACACAACAGGATGTTCTATAAATGT
>JGI20152J14361_10000749_pt1 | contig 22859 bp, 22 predicted proteins | sample COG_02_FD_14361 | JGI IMG/M metagenome (IMG submission 14361)
ACATCCAAGGTGCGGTTGATAAATATACCTTCCCCGATGGCCACAGCATCTACTTGCTTGCCAAGGGTCGTCTGGTGAACCTCGGTTGTGCCACTGGCCATCCATCTTTCGTGATGTCGAACAGTTTTACTAACCAAGCGCTGGCTCAAATTGAGCTTTGGAAGCAAGTCGAGAAATATACACCTGGCGTGTATATCTTGCCGAAACATATCGATGAGGAAGTGGCACGTCTGCACCTAGAGAAGATCGGCTGCAAGCTCACCACTTTGAGTGACGAGCAAGCGGACTATATTGGCGTCAAGCCGTCTGGCCCCTACAAGTCTGAGCACTACCGTTACTAGGTAGGCTGTTAGATCATATTTTCGAAAGCGTCCTCCTCTGAGGGCGCTTTTTTTTGGCTAGTATGAGTTGATTCCCAGAAGAAGAGGGTGGGCGACTCGCTCCCGGCATCGACTCACCTCACAACAAGAGCGAGTCGCCCTCACTCGATTGACTGCGGGCGTGCCAACTGCTCGATCTTCCGTTCCCACCTCGGTCACCCCCAGATTTAATTACTAAAAATTCGTGCGCTTTGTGATTAAGTGCTCTAGTTCTACTGACATGCCAAAAAAGACAACTGCCAAGAAAAAGACCAAGTCCTACCGCGCGCCTCAATTTCTCGTCGATTTACTCGACGCGCGTTCCCCTACGGGACACGAATACGAAGCTCAAGCGGTGATCGATCGCTATGTTGAACCAAAGGTCGATGCCTATCGTAAGGATACCATGGGCAACCGCTTCGCTACTGTGAATTCGGATGGCGAACCATCTCTGCTATTTGCTGGGCACATCGACGAGCTCGGCCTGATCATCACCTACATCAACGACAAAGGCTTCGTTTATTTCGACACGCTTGGTGGTCATGATAAGTCGATGATTTCTGGGCGTCGTGTTTCAATTTTAACCAAAGAGGGCATCGTCAAAGCAGTGACTGGTAAGCGTGCCATTCATCTGATGAGCGCAGAAGATCGTAAGAAGGTGCCTGATACGCACGAGATATGGATCGATCTCGGCGTCAAAAATAAGGAAGAGGCTGAATCTCTGGTCCGGATCGGCGATACCGCGGTTTACGATCAAAGTTTTGAACTCATTCGCGGTAGCGTCGGGGTAGCGCGTGCCTTTGATGATAAAGCGGGCGCTTACGCAGTGCTCGAAGCAGTGCTGCGGCTTCAGCAAGAAAAGAAGTTGGTCGCTAGGGTCACTGCTGCAGCGACAACTCAAGAGGAGATCGGCACACGAGGTGCGATGACCGCCGCGTTCTCCGAAAACCCTGATTTCGCGATCGCAGTGGATGTTGGCCATGCGACCGATTCACCCGATTGTGATCCGCGTAAATATGGTAATTTCATTCAAGGTGGTGGCCCGATTATTTGCCGTGGTCCGAATATCAACCCAGTCATTTTTGAGAAGATCGTTGCCTGTGCCGAGAACAACAAGATCCCTTATCAGATCGAAGCCGACTCACGCCCGACTGGTACCGATGCCCGTGCGATTCAAGTCGCCCAGGCCGGTATCGCCACAGGTCTTCTGTCGATTCCGCTGCGCTATATGCACACACCCAGCGAGATGGTGGATCTTGAGGATATTGAGCACACGGTGCAATTGTTAGTGGCTGTTGCCAAGTCTCTCAAGAAGAGCGACCGCGGTGTTTGGTAGTCATCAGCCGTCGGTGCACTAATTTCACTCCGATAATAAACGCTTCGTAAGTAGTAAAGCAGCTTATTGCTAGGATTTGCTTGCACCTTTTGTGATGCCCACGACATCTTTGGGCTCTCGTGGTTCTTATCGAGCGTTGCGTAACCACTCCAGAAGAGCGCTGCGAGGCTAGTGAGAAGCCAGAGTCCTCAGGCGGCTAATAGTATAGTTTGTAACTTAGGACTAGGTCGTGTGCGTGCAAGTCGGATACTGTATGTCTTAATTCACTGTAGATAAAGCTAGAGTAGGGAATCGTGCTTAGAGCGCCAATGTGTTGAGCCACAACTCATAGAATGAGCAATTTATTAGGTTTTTCTTGTAAGGAGACACCATTCAATTCGATAATGTTAAGAATGTCATCTGATCCTTCAAATTCATCCATAACTGAGCGTGCTTGTGCTCTGGTCGGATCTGTCATCCCGAGCTGCATGGAAGGATTGCGCCTCGTTGAGTTAGGGCAGCAGCGTCAGCTTAAATTGCATGAGCGTCTTGCATTGTTCTACAACTCGCCGCTCTGCCTGCATTGTAACTGCAAGCGCGATAAATTCGACAAGGAGCGAGCGAAGCTGCGTGAGATTGATCGCCAGCGCCGTGCTTCAGATCAATGAGACTTTGCCTAGGCCGACGGGTGCTTGGCCATGTAAGTTGCCGCTGTCTGTATTATGGCTGAGTCAGAAAAAATTCACAAACCGCTGGTCGCCGTATCTGGGGCGAGTGGCTTTGTCGGTACTCATTTGCGCGCTGAGCTGGCGGATGTGTATGAGTTTCGGGCGCTGTCGCGGAGTCCCAGTGTAGTCGAGCGCAATACGCGTGAAAGTTCGACGCAATGGAGCCAGTGCGACTTGTATTCGCTACCAAAAGTCACCGAGGCGCTAGAGGGATGTGAATATGCGTTTTATTTGGTGCATTCGATGGCACCTTCGAGTCGCTTAATGCAGGGTAATTTCGAGGATACTGATTTATTGTTGGCAGATAATTTTATACGTGCAGCCGAAGCAGTCGGCGTAAAGCACGTGATTTATTTGAGCGGCTTGCTGCCAGATGAGAAGGATGATTTGTCGCCGCACTTGCGTAGCCGCTGTGAAGTTGAGCAGGTGTTACGTTCACGTTCTGTAACGGTCACGGTGCTCCGGGCAGGACTGATCTTTGGGCCCGGCGGCTCATCCTTCTCGATGCTGATTAATTTAGTGCGACGCTTGCCAGTTATGTTGCTGCCGTTGTGGACAGGTTCAATGACGCAGTCGGTTGATATTAAAAACGTCTGCCAAGCATTTCGTCTTTGCTTGGGGGATGCGACCTTGGCTGGGGGTATTTACGATTTAGGCGGACATGAGCCGATGACTTACCGTGAGCTGATTTTACAAACCGGGAAGTTGCTGGGCCGTGAAGTTCGAACCCTGCGTGTCCCGGCTAATTGGTTTGCGCTGTCGAAACATTGGGTCGCGCTATTCAGTGGTGTTGCGCCGGCCTTGGTTGGGCCATTACAGGAAAGTTTGCAGCACGATCTGCAGGCCAGACCGAATCCCTTACTGCAACGCTTAGAGGGAGAATTTGTCTCGTTCGCGGAATCGTTTCGAGCTGCGGTGGATGCCTCTGGCTGTCCGTTACCGAACCCAAGAAGTCATACGCAGTTGGCAGACAAACAAGCGATCAAGCGCGATCGTCGTGTTCGCTCGGTACAACGTATGGCGTGGCCTGCTGGATGGACTGCGGCAAGAGTGACGCGCGAATATGGCACATGGTTGAGCCAGCGTTATCGTGGATTACTGGCAGTCGAAACAGACAGTGTGGGGGTCGTTCGTTTTTTGATCGGCGGCCTGAAGCTGTGCCTGTTGGAGCTGACTCCGACACCGTTCAGTGAGGATGCTGAGCGTTGTGCTTTTTATATTACAGGTGGATGCCTTTCACGAACGGTAGATCCTCCAGGACGCTTGGAGTTTCGTATTGTTGAATCGCGCGATTGTGTGGTGGCATCGATTCATGGATTTGCACCGACCTTACCGTGGTGGTTGTATGCATGCACTCAAGCACGTGCGCATTTATTAGTCATGCGTGCGTTTGGACGGCACTTAAAGCGCTCTAGTTCAAAGTGATTTGACTTCGAAATCGTCGTGGCGAGACCCTTGCGAGTGTGAAACCGCTGCCAATCAAATGGGTCGCCGAAAGCGTGTCGGGTCACTTGAATTCCTGCTTAATATAGGCCACCAGAGAAGGGATGGCTTCGATCATAGAATCGAGGCACTGCTGATAGGCCTCGAAATTTTGGCCGTAGGGATCGGGGATTTGTACATCTACGTCCGGCCCCATGAATTCGCGAAAGAGATGCAGGCGCTTTGGGAGTCCGGTATGGTAGTGCGCCAGGATATCGAGGTGTGAATCAGTCATGCCGATGATCATGAAGGCACGGTCGATCAGATCTTGAGTCACGGGTTGGCTCAGGTGCTGTGCTAGATTAATTTTAACTTTTTTGAGCGCTGCGACTGAATTATTCGAGGCGGTCTCACCATATCCAGCTGCAACGCCAGCCGATTCGACGGTTAGCTGATCAAGCGGAGCGTCTTCGGCCGAGAGCGCATGTTGCAGGAGTTTTCCTGCCATTGGGCTGCGGCAAACATTGCCGGTGCAGACAGTGAGGATGAGATTGCGATCTTGAGCCATCGTAACGAGAGATTAAACAAGTAGTCGGGCCTATCACAACTCTTTTGCCCGGGTGTGATTAGAGTTCGGTCTGTTGCTGTAAGATTTGTAGGGCGGAGATGATATCAACGCCGCGTTGCAGGATACGATCCGGCTCAATGATGCCGCTGTCTGCCTCGCTAGTTTGATCACTATCGCTACTGCTATCCTCATTGCCAAGAAGTTGCAGGATGTCTGTGCCTGCTTCGTAGAGATGATAGCTGAGGTAGTTTTCTTTCGCGTCACTTTCTAATTGGATACGCGGTTCAAACCCGACTCCTACCAGTGATGTGTCGCTGTCGGGGCGAACCTCTCCGCAGAGAATCCAAGCGTTGGCTGAGGCCTTGGTGTAAAATCCGGTGCGGCCTGCGGTTGATTCACCGACGGCGATGATCGCACCTGCTGCTTGCAGTTGATGCAGCACTGCCTCGAATGGGCCAGCTGTTTCGCGATTACATAAAACGATGGCAGGGAAATCGCGCACAGTGCTGGAAGTCTCGCCAGATATGCTAAGGTCAGCGGGCACCGTACCAACAGTGGCCAATGTCTTGGCCTGTTTTGCGGTCGCAAAGGCGCTGAGTGTATCCACCGCAGTGTAGTTGGATTTAAGAAAGCGTAAATCTAGGATGAGCGCGGAATGTGTTTGGAACTCTGCGAGCACGTACTTTGCTTCATTTAGGCGGTAGAGGCGGATGTATTTAATCGCGCGCGGCAAGTCTTCGACGCGTGCAGCGACTCGACTTTCGGAGTGGATCTCTAGCTGCGGTTGCTCAAATAAAACGCGATCTGGGAATAATGCTGCCAAGCCGTGCAGGCGAATCGCTTCGTTGCTGTAATCGCGCAAAGATGGAAATAGTGTCGCATCCTGCCCCTGAGCCGGCTGGTATGTGACTGCTGCGCAGACCATCGTCGTACTGAGAAACTGTTTAACGCTCATCATCCACAAGGTGCCAGTTTAGCGGTTGAGCTCTTGATGGCCAATGTCGCGCCGGAGATATTTACCGTCAAAGTGGACTTGGTCGCATATGCCATAGGCGAGATCGGCGGCGGCTTCTAGGCTAGGCGCCTGTCCACTGACGCCTAGCACGCGGCCACCGTTTGTGGTGATCGTGCCATCCTCTGCGCGCTTGGTGCCAGCGTGCACAATTGCGGAGCGCTCTGGAGTAGTGATTGGTAACGTTATGGTGTCGCCCTTTGCGTAACTGTCAGGGTAGCCGCCAGCTGCGAGTACGATAACGATCGCAGCGCCAGGATGAAAGTTAAGCTTTGCTGGGAGTGCTTCGCCCTTTGCGGAGGCGAGCAGTACTGGCACGAGATCGTCGGCGACCATTGGTAGCAGCACCTGTGTTTCAGGATCGCCGAAGCGGACGTTGTATTCGAGAACGCGCACACCCTTTGGTGTGAGCATGAGACCAGCATAAAGAGTGCCGCAGAAGTGAATACCGTCTGCTTTAAAGCCTTCGAGGGTCGGGCGCAGCACTTGCGCTTCGATCTGGGCTTGCATCTCTGCAGTGACGCGGCTGGTCGGTGTGTATGCGCCCATACCGCCGGTGTTCAGACCAGTATCGCCTTCGCCGGCGCGCTTGTGGTCTTGGCTCGGTGGCAGGCAGACGAAATCATCGCCAGATACAATGGCATGAATGGAGGCTTCTTCGCCGTACAGTGTTTCTTCGATAACGATTTCGTGGCCGCTCGCGCCGAAGGCGTTACCTTCGAGCATGTCTTTGACCGCAGCAATCGCTTCTGCTTGGGTTTCCGCCATGATCACGCCTTTCCCTGCGGCGAGGCCGCTGGCTTTGATGACGATCGGCGCGGTGTGTGTGTCGAGATACTGTAGCGCGGCGGCGACATCGGTAAAGCTCGCATACTCTGCGGTGGGGATGTTGTGGCGGGCGAAAAAATCCTTACAAAAGACTTTGCTCGATTCGAGCTGAGCGCCCTGAGCGTTCGGGCCGTAGGCGGGGATGCCGACGGCTTGTAGCGCATCGACGAGACCGAGGCTGAGTGGCACTTCCGGACCGACGATGACGAGGCCGATGTGGTGGTCTTGTGCGAGTTGGACGATGCCTTCGATGTCTTCGACGCCGACGTTGTAACAATCGACTTCAGAAGCCATGCCACCATTGCCTGGTGTTGCAATGACACGATCGGCGAGTGGGCTCTTTAGGCACATTTGTACGAGGGCGTGTTCGCGTCCACCAGAACCTACGACAAGAATAGAAAACTTAGATGTATCGGCCATAATACAAAGCACGTTTCCAGAATCCTTTTCAGAGGTAAAGGCTGTTTTAGGTGAGAGTCGCTGGTTTTTCTCTGGTTCGTTGGGATCCTTATTATGTGCATAATTGGTCGTTGTGGTTCGATATCGTGATTCTCGTTCGCACCGTCCGAGTGGTCATTCGTGTCAGCTGCGCAGGCTGAGCCAATTAAAAGGTGTCGATTCGTCGCACAGCCATTTTGACTAATTGCCCTGACTTGCCGCTTGTATTTTTTCGTTGGCTAAAGTGATCTAAATGAATGCGGATTTATTTTATGGGCATTTGCGGTACGGCGATGGGTAATGCGGCGTTGTTGGTGCGCGAGCAGGGCCACGAGGTCTGCGGTGCGGATACTGGCGTATATCCTCCGATGTCGGAGGTGCTGGCAGATGCGGGAATCGAAGTATTTGATGGCTACGATGTCGAGCGACTCGCCACGCTGAAGCCGGACCGCGTGGTCGTCGGTAATGCGATGAGTCGGGGGAATGTTGAGGTAGAGTGGTTGCTCAATCAATCCGCGGTCTCATTTATCTCACTGCCGCAGTTGCTTCATGATACGGTGTTGCTCGGGCGGCGGTCAGTGGTGATTGCGGGCACGCATGGTAAGACCACTACTTCGACGATCACGACCTTTCTACTCGACGTTGCTGGCGCCGAACCGGGCTGGTTAATCGGTGGAGTGCCGTGCGATTTACCAAGTGGCGCGAAACTTGGCAGTGGTGACGCTTTTGTGATCGAGGGCGATGAATATGATACGGCGTTTTTTGATAAGCGCAGTAAATTCATCCACTACCGGCCGCAGCTTGCCGTACTAAATAATTTGGAATTTGATCACGCAGATATTTTTCGAGATTTGCAAGATGTGCAGCGTACCTTTCGGCATTTCTTACGGATCATTCCGAGCCAAGGCTGTGCGATCGTGAATGGCGACGATGCCAATATTACAGCGCTGTTACCAGCCCCATGGACGCAGGTGGTTCGCGTCGGCACCGGTGAGACGAATGATCTGGTGATCGCGAATTTTACCGATTCGGCGCAGGGCGCGGCGTTTGACTTGATTTGGCAAGGGGAGCTGTGGACACGCGTGAGCTGGTCCATGCATGGCTTGTTCAATGCCCGAAATGCTGCGATGGCTGCCTTGGCTGCGGCGTTTTCCTGCGGCCATGCCTCGCCTGTAGAGTTTGATCTAGGGGCGCTGGCACGCTTCCGTGGAGTGAAGCGTCGCCAAGATGTATTGCACGAATGTGCTAAGTGGACGGTGCTCGAAGACTTTGCACATCATCCGACTGCCATTGCTGGCGCGTTGGAGGGCCTGCGGGCGGCGTATCCAGATCACAAGTTGTGTGTGAGTTTTGAGCCGCGTAGTAACACTGCGCGTACCTCACTCTTTCAGGAAGCATTTACTCAGGCGTTTTCGGGGGCCGATCGGGTCTATCTCGGTGCAGTTCATCGCGCAGATTCGATGGCGGCGCATGAGCGTTTAGATACCCAGCATATGGTGGCGGAGCTTTCTAAGGACAGCTCAGTGGCGATGGCTTTTGCGGACAATAATGCGCTGTTTGAACAAATTCGGGCAGACAGTTCGGTCGCGGAGGGCTGGGTATTTGTGTTTTTCACCAATGGGGCGTTCGACGGCGTACCGCAACGAACGGCCGAGCTACTCGGCTCTAAGTAGTGAGCCTGGGCGGTCGGTGAATAAAAAAATGCACCCGACCTTTTGGTCGGATGCATTCTCGGAAAGAGTTGATTTTGGTCGTTTAAGAGATTTTCGCTTGGAGGTCTTCCTTAGAGGTGAGCCCGACGATGGTGTCAGAGACTGCACCGTCCTTAAAGACTAAGATGGTTGGAATGGCGCGGATTTCGAATTTACCAGCGATCTCGCTGTTATTATCGACGTTGACCTTACAAATTTTGACTGCCTCGCCGAGTTCGGCTGCGAGTTCTTCCAGGATTGGCGCAATCGCTTTACAAGGGCCGCACCACGGAGCCCAGAAGTCAACGACGACGGGGACGGATGCGCTTATCGCAGCTTCAAAGTTGCTGCTATCGAGTTCAGTGATGTTTTCAGACATAAGAGTTTAATTTTGAATTTAGTTTAAGAAAGGAGAGAGATCTTGGAGCAGCAGAATGGTGAATGCGATGGCAACTGCGGCTGCGATGGCATCGACGATGAGCATCGGCACACTGATGGATGCTTCTTCTGTGCTTGCGGGAGGGGTGATTGCGACAGGGCTAGATGCAACGGGTGATGGAGTCGGCGCCGCAGTAGGACGAGCTGCTGCGGGTGCTGCGGCCCGTGGTGCTGCGGGTGCTGCGGCCCGTGGTGCTGCGGGCTTGGCCGATGGCGGCGAGGAGGGCTTAAGTGTTGGTTGCGCCGGGGTTTGAGGCGTCGCTGCGATCGGATTGGCTTTGGCGCGTGCGGCCTCTGCTTGCGCGGCTAATTTTGCTGCGGCAGCGGCGGCTTCGTCGGAAGGGACTTCGTCGCTGCCGTTCAAGAAAGGATTTTCGGGTTGTTCGCTCATAGATTAGTGGCTGAAATTAGGTACGTTCGGGGTAAGCTGTCAAGCGGCTCATTTGCCTGGGGTGTTTTTGTGGATAATTTCGGCGAGTTCTTGTTGCTCGATTTGATCGAGCGTTTTGCCGCGTTGATCCAAGGTTTCGAAGGTTTTGATGACGGTTTCAGTCATGCGCTCGTGGGTCTCACTGGAGCCACCTACGATCGCAAAGCGATCTGCTTGGGTGACCCGCTTGTGTCCGTCAGTGTTGTCTAAACCGACTCCGAGCAAATGTCCGGACTCTTTTATATTACGCTGCATCTTAAGTGAAGCTGCTATTAAAGCTAAAACCAGTGTTGGTCCCGCGTTCACAACGAATGTCTGAAAAGGCGCGATCTTGTTTAATTAATATTTCTCCAAGCCGTGTGAGCTCAAGCACGGCGAGAAAGGTGGCGACGATGGTGGTGATCGTGGTGGTCGCTTCGAAAAGCTCTGAAAATAGAAAGTTGGGCTGCTGCTTAAAGCGCAGCAGTATGAACTCCATGCGGTCGGCAACGGTGACTTGTTCAGCATTGATTTCGCCGGTGGTGATGCGCTCTGCAAGCCGACGAAGCACTTGGTTGAAGGTATTCCATAGGTCGACGCGTTCGACCGGCTTGAGCGGTCGTTCGACCGCCTGCAGTGCCTCTTTAGGGCCGATTCGAGCGATCAGATCATTACTGTTGAGGATGAGCGCTTCAATTTCGGAGGATGCTTCCTTGAACTTTTTGTATTCAAGCAGCTGTTGCACTAGCTCCCAGCGCGGGTCGATGTCGTCGTCTTCGACATCCTGATTGGAGCCTTGGTCTTTTTGCGGTAGGAGCATACGACTCTTAATGTACATCAGCGTCGCGGCCATAACGAAAAACTCACCTGCGACTTCGAGGTCGAGATTCTCCATGGAGCCGAGAATTTCAATGTATTGCGAGGTGACGTGCTCAATCGGTATATCGTAGATATCGACCTCGTTGCGTCGAATTAGGTAGAGTAATAAGTCCAGTGGCCCTTCGAATGCTGGCAACTGTATGGCGAAGTCGTTGGAGGGGACGAGTGCTTCTTGCATGCTGATTAGTGTTTACTGATTTGCGAGTCGTAGACGCACGGTAAATTCGAAATCGCTTTCACGGCTAGAATCCTGCCGGAAGGTGAGGCCGTAGATGATTTCCCATGCGTTGTTGAGCCGCGTGTTAATGCCGAACTCGGTGCTGGTAAACTCGCCAGTTTCGCCGTCGTAGCGGGTGTCTATTAAGAACGAATAGCGCTCGTTTAATCGATAGATGAAGTCGATGCGGTATTGATCGATTTGATCTTGCAGAAAAACAGTTGAGAGCCCGATTTCCCAGATTTCGCCACTGCGTATTGAGGTGCGTGTGCGTAACTCCTCGAGTGACATACTCTCGGTTTGAAAGCGACTAGCGAGGTCGAACTTGAGCCAAGGAGCGGGGCTTAATACGAGTTCGATCCATGTGGCGTTCAAGGTATCTTGCTTGTCGCCATCGTAACGTGTGTCTTTCTCGAATAGAATGTCTTGGTAGAAATTCAATGCGGCGAGTGTGCGTGAGCCATAGCCTTTAGCTCGGGTTTGAAAAAGGTTTTCTACGCCGAGACGTGTGAGGTGTGTTTCACTGATGGAGTCGACGTTGCGTAAGTCACTGAGGTCAAGCATCGGACGGTTTAGATCGAAAGCAGTGCGATCGATGGCGGCGATCTCGTCTGTAGCATCCGGATCCGAGTAGTAGCGGTAGCGTAATACGGGCCGCACTAAGTGGCGAAGTCCGTTAATTTCCCACATTTTGTTTTGCGTGGCGTAAGTGGCGTAAGCACGCGCTTCGAGGTCGAAACCAACTTCGTAGATCTCCCGAGTGAATTGATCGTCTTTGAGTTCGCTGGGCGTCGGGGTGCCGTAGGGATCATTGTATCTGCCGAGAGCGAGCGGATCGATCTCTTGATTCTCATAGTGCGTGACACGGGCTCCGGCGAGAGGGGTCAAGGTGAGCCAGTCAGTGAGTAGGATCGGGCGCTCGATGCGATAGGTAAAATCAAAGCGATCTGACTGACTGTCTTGATCGATCTCCGGTATAACTTGGCCGAAATTTTCTTCTAAATGCGCATAACTGGCAGAGAAACGTTGGTAGGCTCCAGTATTAAAAACAGGCACGGGGAGCAGATCGAAACTCACTTCGGGTAGACGTTCTTGCACCAGTTGGAAGTCATTCGGGCGGAAGCGTCCAAAGGCGGACAGGAAGTAGTTGTCGCCAGCGTAAACGGCTTCGACAAAAGAGTCTGGTTGTTGGTTATCACTGAAGTAGTCGTCGCGGAAGTCGCGTGTCACCTCAGAATCAGACCAATAACTAGCGGAAGCAGTGATATTAATGCGTTCGCCGATGTGGTGTTGGTGACGCCATTCTACAAAGCCACGCTCGGAATCTATTGGTTGGTTGTAAAGGCCAGGCTCAGGATCGCCTTGATCGTCGATATATCCAGTGCTGAGTGCGCCAATGATTGTCTGACTTTCGGAGTTGTAGGAATATTGAGCTGTCGGGCCAGCCAGCACCCCGCGTTTGCTATAAAGATCAAGGTTGGCTCCGGCACGTAGCCATGAATTGACAGGGAAGAGAGTCGTTGTTTGCAGGTAAGTACCGAGTTCGCTATCCGAACCCGCATTAACATCAAGTAGCATGGGGCTTTGATCGATGTAGTGGGTGTAGCCTGGTAGTTTGGCGATTGGCACGTTGCCGATTCTGAAGGTCGTGCTGCCCATCTTTAATTTGGCGCCTTCTTCGCTCGTGAAATCAATCTGGTCAGATGAGACGTTGGGCGTGAAGCGCCCAGGATTACCGTAATAGATCGTCGCGCCCTTAAAGGTTATGTTTTCTGTGGTGCCACCTGCGTTGACACCTGAAATATAGATCGGCCACTGGCCGGTGCGCAATGTTTCGACGGCGAATACACTTTCTTGAGCATCATAGCTCAATTGGTCGGCGATAAGGCGATAGCCATCTCTTGAGATCGCGACGTTACCATAGGCATCTGCTAGAGAGTGTTCTTGATAATAAGTAATACGATCCGCGCTGACACGGGTGTCTTGAAAGTCAAGCCGAGCATCGCCGCGGGCGATTAAGCGCTGAGCTGCTTCGTCAAACTCTAAGGGCTCAATCGAGCTCAGTTCTGGCAGAGCCGCAAAAAGCGGCAGCGAGAACTTCGAAATGAGTAAGAAGAGGAAATATAACCGAGCTATTCGTGGCACGGGATTGGAGTATGGGCGTGGTATTTTAGGGCGACAAGTCTTTTATCGCGAGAGTGTGAATCAAGTGGAATTTCTTCCTACTTGAACCGTATGTCAGGGCTATGGTTCTTGCAAATAGTAACGAAAGTGATCTTTTCTTGTACTTGTGATTGTTTCTAAAGCCCTCCTCGACTCGGTTACTCAGGTGACATCAAGTCAGCCGCACTCAGTATTAGGAATGCATCTCCACGATGTTAGATCAAAGTCTAGCATCGTGGTGCGCGCTTTTTTAGATGATGCGCTGACCTGCGAGGTAGTGGACGTATCGGAACCCGGGGGGCAGCGTTACCCGTTGAAACGTTTGACGGATGACGGGTTCTTTGAAGGAGTCATCCCTAAGCGCAAGGATGTATTTGCTTACCGCTTAAGGATCGAGCGTTATAATGGCGAAATCCGTCAGTTCTATGACCCATATAGTTTTCTGCCTAGCTTGTCGGATAATGATATCTACCTCTTTAACGAGGGCAATGAGCACCAGGCGCACAATAAGATGGGCGCTCAGTTGCGTGAGTTAAATGGTGTGGCAGGTGTGTCGTTCGCGGTGTGGGCGCCGAGTGCAAAGCGTGTTTCGTTAGTCGGTGATTTTAATCATTGGGACGGTCGCTACCATCCGATGCGCAGTCTCGGTGGATCTGGCATCTGGGAGTTATTTGTGCCGGGGCTAGAAGCTGGAGCTAAGTATAAGTTCGAAATCGGCACGCAGCAGGGAGATTTTCCAATATTAAAGACCGACCCGTATGGCGCTCGGTTTGAGTCGCCTCCAGGTAATGCATCGATCGTTTGTAAAGTAGATGGATATGACTGGCAGGATGCTGACTGGATCACGCAGCGCGAATCGACGGATTGGGCGAATGCGCCGGTCTCAATTTATGAGATGCATCTGGGTTCATGGAAGCGGGTCGTCGAAGATGCCAATCGTCCGTTGTCTTATCGTGAATTAGCGATTGAACTCGTCGATTATTTGAAGGACATGCAGTACACGCATGTCGAATTCATGCCGCTATCGGAGCATCCCTTTGATGGCTCTTGGGGCTACCAAGTGACTGGGTTCTTTGCGCCGACTTATCGATTTGGCACACCAGAGGACTTTATGTACTTGGTCGATATACTGCACCAGAATGGATTGGGTGTGATTATGGATTGGGTGCCAGCGCACTTCCCGACGGATAGTTTCGCGCTCGGTCAATTCGATGGCACAGCCCTGTATGAGCATGCCGACCCGCGGCAAGGCTTCCACCAGGACTGGGGTACTTATATTTTTAACTTCGGTCGCAAAGAAGTCTGCACTTTCCTGATCGCCAGCGCATTGGCGTGGTGTGAGCGTTATCACATTGATGGCTTACGCGTCGATGCCGTGGCATCGATGCTGTACCTTGATTACTCCCGCGAAGAAGGGCAGTGGATCCCGAATCAGTATGGTGGTCGCGAAAATCTCGAAGCAATCGATTTTCTGCGCCGCACCAATGATTTGGTGCATCAATATTATCCCGGTACACTGATGATTGCTGAGGAGTCGACCGCATTCCCTGGAGTAACTAAGCCGACATCCGAAGGTGGTCTCGGCTTCGACATGAAGTGGAACATGGGCTGGATGCACGACACTTTGGAGTATTTTCAGAAGGATCCGATTTATCGAAAATTCGAGCATCACCAGCTTTCGTTTGCGATGCTCTATCAGTACTCTGAAAATTTCACGCAGGTTTTTTCACATGATGAGATCGTGCATGGCAAGAGCTCGATGATGCTGAAAATGCCCGGAGAGCCGATGTCGAATAAGGCACGTCAGCTCCGCTTGCTGTATGCGTTTATGTGGATGTGGCCCGGCAAGAAGACGCTCTTTATGGGCTGTGACTTTGGTCAATCTGCAGAGTGGGCACACGATGGTAGTTTGGATTGGCACCTGTTGGAATACTTGGACCATCAAGGTGTGCAGATGGTGGTGCGTGATCTCAATCGTATTTACCGTGAGATACCTGGTTTTGCCGCGGGTGATAATCATCCGGAAGGATTCGAGTGGATTAATAATTCGGACGCAGATAACAGTGTCTTAACCTTCCTGCGTAATGGCACCGCGAAGACCGATACATTGGCAGTCGTCGGTAATTATACACCCGTGCAGCGAGAAGGCTTCCGAGTCGGTGTGCCGTATGCTGGATACTGGCAGGAGATTTTGAATACCGACGCCAAAGAATATGGCGGTCTTGGATTTGGTAATGCCGGTGGCGTCGTTGCCGACGAGGTCGAGTGGGATGGTCGTCCGTATTCGATTAAGCTCGAATTGCCTCCAGTGTCGATGAGTGTCTTCCGTTTTCAGGGAGAGGCGTAGTTTCTGGAGGCATCCTACACCTTACGTCTTGGTTTATTCGGGGCGCAAGGTGAGGACGCCCTTGCGGATACTCCATGTAAACTCATGCGCATCGGCGAGTTGCTGAAGGCAGGCATAGATTGTCGGGCCATTGATTAGATCAATGCCTGTGGCGTCTTGGTCCACTTTGCGGTGGAATTTAATCCGAAGCGACGTGTCCTCGCGTTGCGGAATCGTGCTTAGCAGATTATTGAGCGTATCTTCGAGTGTGAGGGTGCTGTCGAGCGGCTTAGACACTGTTATTTTGAAGAGCTGTTCCAACAGCCAGAGTGAGGTGTCGGCTTCATCGATTGCTTGAGGCGCGAATTGAGGCGCAATTTCGTTGGTCTCGATTAGCGATAGATCAGGTGAGGAAATGTATTTGGCCGGCATCTTGAGCAATCGCCTCTGTGCTGTAGTATCTTCAAACCAGAGGTCGTCGCCAAAACTGCCAAGGTAAGTCGCTTCAATTTCCGAGCCAGAGGTCGAGGTCCAGACGTGTGCTGCGGCGGATAGGCTGTGTGCGCAGATGAGGAGTAAGCAAAGGGTTTGGAATGAGTGGGGCATGGCTAGCTACTGCTATTTAGCAGTTCAATGACTATAATATATAGAATGAGGCATGTATAGGTCAAATCCTTGATGTCGAGTGATGCTCATGTTTGTTATGCTGCGGCAGCCCGTCCTAAGGATCAGTCCCATTTGATGACTGTTAACAAATTACTGTAGTCATCTGTCCAGTGTATCAGGCGTGCTTCCTCTCGTTCCCAATCGGTATGCAAGTCTTGGGATTTGATTTTATTAAGCGTCTCGGGCTGGCGAGACATGAGCACCCAGTTTGAGTAATACTCGCCCCGTCGTTTGCTATGGCGCTCGACCCAAATTGACTCTAAATCGAAGACGTCACCGAGCACTCGAACGGGATCACTTAAGTCGATATGAAGATTAGTGATGTGGACGACGAGTATACCATCGGGAGCCAAATGCTTTAAGTAAGTGTCGAATGCCTCTTCGGTGAAAAGATGGATCGGGATGGAGTCGCCACTGAAGGCATCGACAAACAGCAGGTCAAATTGATTGGACTCACCAGCTGCGAGCTCTGCTTCCAGCGTGATTCGTGCATCACCGAGTTTGATAGATAAATCGGCGGGGCATTCTTTCAAGTAGCTGAAGTACTCACGTGCCAGAGTTTCAACATCTGGGTTGATTTCGTAGAAGCGTATCGAGTCACTTGAATTCGCATAGCTCGCGAGTGTGCCAGTGCCTAAGCCCACTACGCCAATGTTGATTGCTTGCTCAGGTTGGGTGAGTCGTTTCGGGTGAAAGTCAAATGCGAGGCCAGCACCACTAAATTGCATGTAGTAGGTCGATGGTTTTGCGCGGAAAGTCTCATAGTCTAGATACTGTCGACCGTGGTTGATACGTCCGTGGTAAAGTGCCCGCCAGTGATTGGATTTGCCCACATTGCCATCGTATACACGAAGTGAGCCGTAGAAGCTACGCTTTGATGCCACGGCTCCGTCGATCTGATCTTCAATGTGAAGCCATAGGAAAAAGCTCATGGTGAACACGACTTGAATCCAAAATAGACTGAAGAGTGCCAACCAAAAGCGATTTACGATGACGCCAGATCGTGTATCCTGAAAGACCCGATAACCGATCATTAAGGCGACCGCCAATAATGAGAGGTGGAGTTCCCACATGCCTGTGAAGATACGCGGGGCGACTTGACTGACGAGGATGCCGCCAATGGCTCCGCCCAGAGACACGACTAGATAAAATGAAGTCAAGTAGGTGGGCGCCGGTTTGAGGCGTACCATCTCTCCGTGACAGACCATACAGCAAGAAAACATCGCACTGAGGTAGATCCCTACTTGGATGCTAATGTGTAGTTCTACGTCTGCATAATCTTGATTAAGTAGATACACCAGCGCTGCCACTGAGACTGTCGTTAGTGGTATCCAGATGCCACGGTGATACCAGCGTGCATGATCAAAGCTGATGATGAAGGTGATCAAGTAGAGGCTGAGTGGGAGTACCCAAAGAAATGGCACGACTGCCACGTCCTGGCACATTTGATTCGTTGTCGCCAGTAACACGATTGAACCGAGTGCCGCAAAGACTCCCCATAAAATACGATTTTGAAAGGTCGGGGCAGGTGAGGATGTTGCACCCTCTGAATGTGCTTTTGTCGAAGGCCGATTCTGGATGAAGCCCCATGCGCACAATGTCGCACAAATACCATAGACGATATATGTAACTGACCATAGTTGGGTTTGTTGGCGGAGCCCGAAGAGTGGCTCAAACAGAAAGGGGTAGCTTAACAGCCCTAGCAGTGAGCCGAAATTGGATACAGCGTATAGCCGATAGGGCGATGCGCTCTTGGACGCCGAGAAGAACCAATGCTGTATGAGTGGTCCAGATGCGGAAATCACGATGAAAGGCAGTCCGACTGTTTTTAGAAGTAGTAAGACGATTCCCCAAGTAGGATCAGCGGTTGCTTCAGGCTTCATTGTATCCGTCGGTGTAATTGGCAGGAATACCAAAGATGCGAGGATTAGGCAGAAATGAATCGCCGCTTGCTTGCGAGGATGACCTCGGAAGCCCGCTACCAAACCGTGAGCGTAAGTATAACCTGCGAGTAGGCCGATTTGAAAACAAAGCATGCAAGTCGTCCAGACTGCGGGAGTGCCGCCATACCAGGGNAGTATGTAGCGCGCGAGGATAGGCTGGACTTGAAAAAGTAGGAATGCACTTAAGAAAATGGTAAGGATGTATCGCAGCATGGTAGTTTTTATGTAGGAAACGAATTTTGACCGAAAGGCCAAAATTCGTTTTGTCGTGTAAGAAGAGGGTGGGGATTATAANTTCTCGCCCTCCGATNCNGCGTCCGGCAAGCTTCACGATNATGTCTGATAATAAACTATTAAACTTTTTGAAAATCGTAGTGTTGCTGGGGATTTTTGTGCTGTTATTGCTGAGAGCATTTGAGGCAACGGATGTTTTTTATGAGGTAACTGAGCTCACTGCGGCAGTTGAGCATGGAGAAGCGGAAAATGGGTTTGATCCGAGCTTTGTGATGGGCCTGTTAGCGGATTCTGGGAATTTGAATCCACATGGTGGATTGGATGATACTTTATTGAAAACGCGTACGATTTTACTGACCTCTGATATTAATGCGAATAGTACGAAGCAGGTGGTGGGGAGTTTCATCCTGCTGAATGAGCAAGATGCACATACACCGATCGATTTATATGTGCGCACGAATGGCGGCTATTATGATGATGCATTTGCGATCATTGATGTGATGCGGACAATTGATGCACCAGTGAATACCTACGCCATTGGTGGTTGCCACTCTGCGGGGGCTATTATTGTCGCGAGTGGCACGGGTACACGAGCTGCTTACGCCCATGCGCTGCTGATGGTGCACGATAATTTGAGTGAGGACGGTAGTCGCTACAGCAATGATACGAAAGAGAATCAACGCATGCACACTTTTTGGAGAGCATTTAAGCAACTCCCGAAGACCTGGTTTACAAAAGTAACTGACGAGGCGAACTACATCACAGCCGAGGAAGCGTTGGAGTTCGGTTTAGTCGACACGATCTTAAGGTCTGAGTAAAACCTTCAGACGTGGCATGCTTTTTAGCGCATGATCGGTACTTGTGATGGCGCTGGCTGATCGACGTTGATCGAGCCATCAGCACAGAAGGGGCAAATCATCCTATGTAGTTCCCCGCTGGTGCCCATGAAGCACTTTCCATTGCCTCGACAGGTTGGGCAGAGTTCATGCCCGAATCGTAAGCCGTCACCGAGACAGGTTGCGCATATTCCATTGGATGATTCCGCGCAGAAAATACAAAAATTCAAGTAGGTGTCGCCGCCGCAAATAGTACAGTCGGTCACTCCTGCATGGCTTTGTTTCGCAATTTCAAGCAGCTGTTCGTATTCAGCCCAGTATTTCTCTAGAATGACAGTCCATTCGGCATGACGAGAGTTTAATATACGCTGCCGATAGAAGGAGAGGTCCTTAGCAGCGACGGAACGTTCCTTTTGGCGTTCTTCGAGCTCTTCTAAACGTGAGATACGTCTTTGCGTCGCAGTTAATTCCCGCTCTTTTTGTAGGGACCAATCGATCACTTCCACAGCAGGTGGGGCAGCAGTTTTTGCCGTGTCTTCTTCTGCGTCGTTATTAAAGATTACTTTGAGAGCGAGAATCAGTGTGATTGCTCCAATGATGAAGTGTTTACTGGTGATGATCATTCTCGATGCACAACTCTGAAGGTTTTCCCATTGGACCCATCTGTCGCTAGGCGATCTAGCGTGTTTGGATTGTATTTGATGATGGTTTTGCCATTTCCTTTATTCTGGACTAAAATGCCGCCACCGCCAATCACAGCCCCATTGATATACTGAGTCGTGTTGCCTTTGTTCTCAATTTCTGCAAATACGGGCGAATATATGACGCCAGAGATATTGACCTGTTTATGTAGATCAGCAATTCCGCCATTATACATGAGTGCCGGAAGATCGTCCTGCATTGTAAACGGTGTAATTGCATTACCGGCAGAATCTTTGGCAGTTTGCGATGCATCGAAGACATCTGGGCGCATCCCTGAGTAACCGCTGACGAAGGTGTCGGGGTCGCCCGGATCCAGATCGTCCAACTGTTCTGGGGTGATCGGGTTGATTCTTAGAGGCGCATCAAATTTTATTTTGCTGTCAGGGTCGACGTCTGACTCGAAGAGTAAAACCAGTGTCCCGCGTATATCGATACCGTCGGGGAAATGGCCGTTGTTAAAGTTAAGGTTAACTTTTTTAGTGCCTTTTTCGGCCGCTTTTTCGGCGGCTTCTTTTTCGGCTTTTTCGACGGCTTTTTCGGCGGCTTCTTTTTCGGCTTTTTCTTTAGCAGCTTTTTCGGCGGCTTCTTTTTCGGCCTTTTCTTTAGCAGCTTTTTCGGCGGCTTCTTTTTCGGCCTTTTCGTCAGCGTCGTCCTTGCCCTTGCCTTTGCCTTTGTCGTCCTTGTCGTCCTTGTCTTTTTTACCTTCTCGGCCGTATTGGAAATCAAATTGCTTGGCTGCGAATTGGTTGCTGCTAAAGCCTTCGGTGTTCGCCTGAGAGTTTCCTGTTTGCATCGCTAGGAAGATCGTAATGTTCGTGATCACTAGCAAGCACGCGGCTAGGGCATAAATAATACTCAGGGCGGTCTTTAATTTGAGTCGATTGAGGAGTGTCTTTTTCATAGTTATTGCCTAGTTGAGAGCTGGTTTCGTGGTCGCTTGAACTGCTTCTGTCAGTTTAATTTGGCGTTTTTGTCGATTTCGACGACAATGATGCCTTCCAGGTAACCTTTGCCGCCTGTTTTTTGTGCCTCAAGCATAGCTTCTTTAAAACCCTGTACATCGTAAACCTGCTCGTCACCGGAAGCATCCTTCATTTTCTTGGCAACTGCTTTGAAACGTTCAAAGTCAAATAACTGGTTGGCGGAGTTTGGCTCGGTGTAGTTCGGGATCTCATCTTCGGTGCCGTATAAATCCGCTTTAATCTGCCCATTCTCTGGCTCGTAGTAGTCAAAGAGTGTTGGACCGTTAGAGCGTGTGCCGCCTTCGATGGTGATGTCCTTACCTTCGATTACCAAGTTCCCACCATTCTGAGCGGACGATTTTTTGACTTTGGTGCTGCCATCTCCTTGGGCAGTACTAACAAGCGCTGCGCCGAAAGCGTAGCTAGCCATGACGTGGACTGTGACTGTTTGAGTGACCTTGCCATGGGTTGCATCTGCGACGACGCGTGCGGTGCCTTCGCTAGGATCTTTTTTGAGCCAAATTTGCGCGCTTACTAGCTGGTTAGTAAACGGAGCCCCGATCGTGCGCACGTAGCAAAACTCATCCTCCGTGCTTAATGAACTACTCAATGTATAAGGGAACACGTCGTCATTGATGAGTTCAGTCCCTATGTCATTGGCATTTGAATCGTATGCGCGGTTCAAGTCGCCTGTGGCGATGGACGCGCCGCCGTCCGCAAACTGATAGGCTTTTGCGAGCTGAGGTTTGACGTAACGTAACTCTTGTCTGTTGAGTGACGAGCGCGCCGACGCTGCCGATCATGCCAAGTAGAACGATCGCTACTAGCACATAAACAATAATTGAACCTTGTTGGGATTTTTCGAGGGAATACGTCTGAGGTTTCATGATGTTTGAGATCGGGGTCGGCTTATGTGCCATCTTGGTAATTCAAGCAATAGGCAGAGGTAGAGATATCTATCTTCTGCGTGCGCCCGTTATTGGCTAGTTTATTGTGGAGCCTGAATTGGATGTCGATTTGCCGTGGGTTGTCCCCATTCACCTCGAAAATTGCTGAACTGCCGATTGGTAAGGCGTCGGTGAGTAAAGTATGCGGGTCTGCATCTGCGGTGCTTTGGTGCGAGATCGTTCCGCTGCCATCGGCAGCAGTTGTCGCGTATTCAAAGGTCTCTTGATAATCGGTGTCATTATAGAAATTACCATCTCCATCTTCATCCGTTTTGTAATTATCATCAAAGCTCAAGGTCAGGGTGTTACCGCTATTAGAGACCTCAACAGTATGGCTATAGCGAGTGCGTTGAATGATTTGCAAGGTAGTGTTGCTTGCGGAGTTGTTGAACGCGGTCTGCTGGGTAATGTCGAACATCGCGTAGCCGCTGAAATTCATCACGCTTACGAATGCCACGCCTGCCATTGCCATGATCGTCGATGCAAAAATAATTTCCAGCATCGTAAAGCCCGCTCCGCGACCCTTCAAAGGTAGTCGATTATATATTTTCACGGCTAGGTACTGGAGTGCTTGTTAATTAGTGTCGTGGTCTCAATAGTGGTAGACTTGCCGTTGTATATGTAGGTCGCTGAGACGGTGACGAGGTGGCCTCCGGATGCGACTTTAAAGGTGCTGACTAGAGTGACATCGACGATGGCATTGGTGCCCGATGAGTTGTATGAAACGGATAATTGTTTTTCTTCGCTGGTGCCTGCCGAATTCGAAGTGTAGCGGACATCTGGGGCCGTGTAACCGTCGGCTCGTATCGCCTCTTGCTCCTGTATGACCAAGGCTAATACAGAGCTGTAAGTTGCTTGGCGGCGCGAAATATTATGTAGTGTTGTGATGGATGCGAAAACACCGGCACTCAAAAGTGTGAACAGCGAGAGGGAAATCATCACTTCCACTAAAGTAAATCCACGTTGTGGTTTTACTTTGTGTGTACTTAAAGGGATGTGATGTGTTCGTTGACTCATTCGGCTCGTGTCAGTGGGGTAACTTAGTAAAGTGCGGATTTAAGTTCAAAACCGTTTTAATGTCAAATGAGTTGTACGATTGGAATTTCCTGCGGTAACGCGTAGATTTAAGCTATATTGACGGCGGGGACAGCTGGCATCAACCCTGGCAAGATGGGAGTATTGACTCGGGGTTACTAGTGTTTCCCTTATTGCTTCTTTAAGGAAAGCCCTGTTCCTTTGATAGGATTATGCTAGACGCAGACTCAATTACCGAACTTCAAACGCAACTCACTCATTTGGAACGTCATATCGCTGAGCAAGATGCGGAATTTTATCAATTGGCAAAGCGCCTAGATGCACTGAGCCAATTAGTGCAGCTGCAAAAAACGCAAATCAACACGTTATCGTCGGGTGGTCAGGCTGGTGCGGAGGAGATGCCCGCAAATGAAAAACCGCCGCATTATTAGCGCAGTTGCTCTCGATGCGACTGTTGCCCGTGGCTGGGCGTGGCCCTGCTGGTTGGGGACCCGCGAGCTGCTGCTATTGATTGGCTAGTTCCAGCGAGCGTGCTTTGGCGGCCGCCAGTGCTTTGTCGACTATGCCTCTTAAGTCATTATCGCTGAATACCTTGAGTGCTGCGGCGGTCGTGCCGCCCGGGGATGTGACTGCGTCGCGCAGTGCTTCGGGGCGATCGTCACTGTCGGCCAGTAGCATGGCTGCGCCGAGCAAGGTGTCGATCGCGAGCGAGTGGGCGAGTGCTTCGTTGAGCCCGCAGTT
>JGI20152J14361_10000755_pt1 | contig 22739 bp, 17 predicted proteins | sample COG_02_FD_14361 | JGI IMG/M metagenome (IMG submission 14361)
CCCCCCTCCACCTCTTCCTATTTAGAATGATGAAATACGGTAAAAAATTTCTTGGTAAGTTTATTACAATTCTTGTATCACCTATCCTTATTCATACTTCAATCGATGGAGCAAGTGCTCAATGTTGCTATTTTTTATCGGACTTTACTGATACTTATGCATTTTGAATCATCTCTTTCTTTTTAGTATTAACTTGTCTTACTTTAGCTAATTATAAAAATCATTTATATGCAACTAAAGAGGCGCTTCTTAATTCTACAAATTATAACAAAACTACTTTCTCTTCTGTGAAAACACGTTTAGAAACAAAACTTCTTTATAGAAAAACTATTCAATATGTTTGACTAAAGTTTAAATCTTAGTCTGTTTAATTCATCTTAGCTTAATTAACAGTTTTGAAGTATTACTCTTTTCTATATTTTAACGAGTTACGTCTAGAGACACCTTAGGCTCATATCCTAAGTTTTTTGGTGCAAATCCGAATAACTCGCCTATTTAGTCTAGTATTACTTTCTTTAGTATTGTAACTAGAATTGAGCACTGCTGCTACTACATTTTTAATTTTTTTAACACCAACTGACTCCTTTCCCGTATCTCAATTTATGCCAGTAGATTTAATTACGTCTTTTCTTTCGTTAGAGACAACAAATTTTAACTCTTCTTTGTTTACTGTTGAATTACAAAAAGCGTCTTTACTACACTCTTTCCCAAACGATTCTTTAGAAACAATTTTTAATACTGTTCAAGAAGCTCGTTTCGACTTTAAAATTTATCAATATGATAGAGATTACCCTACACTATTTATCGTAACCCCTGAAGACGGTTTAGAAATTTTTGGAGATTACATTGAAAAGAAGGCTTCTTTAATGGGTTTTATTCAAGACGATTCTAACCTCTTCCCTTATCGACCTTCTGATTTTGAAATCAAACCGGAAACAACTGTTAACACTTCTAACTTATTAACTCTACGGGGAAAAACAACTGATGTTTCAAAACTTTCAAGTAATGAATTAGTCAATTTTCTTTATAACTTACCTCAAGATAAAATGGACGAGTATCTAAATCTTGAATGTATTAGAGCTCAGTCCCAAGCTTCTACCCCTACTCGAAAATTGCATTACCCAGAACCTTTTATTGCTTCCGCTTCTTTTATTCATACGGATATAGCTTTTATTCACATTCTCCATTACAATTACTGATTATGATTTTTCTTCGTTTTCCTAATTGTATTTTTCTTTTTAACGTTTTTATGTACTGTTAGATGATGTAATATGAGAACACGACCTCGACGAGAAACAAGAGGAGTAAGTAGATCTAAATGTGGAGATCTTATTACCGCCTGTGTTCCTGTTTCTTGAGCGGCTTCAATTATTATTAGTGAATCTACTGACGCAAGTGATGTTTACGATGGTTTTGGTGCAGCTGAAATTACTGTAGGTATTAGAGCTTATCAGTGAGGTTGAGAGTATTACTACCCTAAAGCCGTCGATTTAAATTATACAGTTAAACCTTCTTACTCTGCTTTTGTAGGAAAGTCTTTAAAATATATTGATTCTGAAGAAGGTACTTTAACTACAAATAACTTATGAAAGTTTTACCAAAATAAAGAAACGGATTTAATTGTTACACCGGCTCATTTATTATTACTCCCTTTAGATCAAAAAAAAATCTTAAATTTTTTTAATTTCGGGAATATTGGTTCTGATAACTTGAAAGAATCTAGTGCGTTTAAAAAAATTACTTGTGCATCAAAAACTTTTAATTCTAACCTTGTTACACCGTTAACTCCTTTTGTTGGTAAATATAAAAGAGTAAACCAGTTACATTCTTCTGAAAACCTTTTTAATTTATCTAACAATTACGGATTAGTTAGACAACATAACTTATTAAGTTTAAAAGCAACAACTTCTCAGTATAACACTTTTCTCGACAAAAATAGTTTCGACAAATTTTTAACTTCTTCAAACGTTAAAAACGTTTCAGAAATTAACGACTTAAGTTTGTTTAACAATGTTAATAATTTAGGACAAGTAACCGAAAATAGTTCTTATTCCTCATTTGTAAGTACAAGTTTATTGAACCATTTTAACCAAACTGGGTCTACAAATTTTAATTTATTAAAAAACTACCCAACTTTAACAACTTCAACTTCTAATTTTAATTACCCGTTAAGAAAGTTATTTAATTCAAAATTTTTAGTTTCGAACTCATTAAATTTGGATTTAGTAAAAGCTAACTCTACTTCTCAAAACTTAACCTCTTTAACATCTTCCATCGTAAACAATACCTTTAATAACTTAAATACTAACCAAAAGTTTTCAGTGAACCATTCTTCTAATAACAGTGTTTTACCTTCGGATCAAAGTTTACGTCAGTATACTGGAGTATCAACTACTGGAAAAAATCTTAACTTAGACGAATCTAGTAATAAATCTAAAATGACTTCTAATTTAACAAATGCTTATAATACTTCAAGAAGTGGCTGAATTAATAATGACGTATTTACTAAATTAGCTACTAATAGAACATTTTTATCAGCTCCATATTCTCCAATCTTCTCATCAAACCCTTTAGTATCCGGTTTAAACTATGATACTTCTAATGTGGTAAGTGCTGGAGTAAAATCATTTAATAATACCCTTATTTCTACTTATGAGATTCAAAAATCAGATAGTATTAATATCTTAAAAGGGAAACGTGACGGTGCACCAGCTTTTTTAAATACTAGTTATTGAAAAGCGTTTTGATTAAACAGTTCACCTGATTTACGTTATAATTCTGTTTTAAAAACAAATTTAGTTTCTAATTTAAAATATTTACCTTCTTTTACAGGTTACTATGACTACGATTTTAGAAATGTTCAAGCTTATGAGCTATTAGAAGACTTATTTTGAGAAACTACAAACGCGTCTTATAATCATTCTGATTATTTAACGATTGCTGATAATGTAAATAAGCCACAAACTATCTCCCTTTTAAATAAAACTAGAAAACCTTTTTTCTTTGATTCTAATACTCAAATTCAATCAACAGATAAGGTTAACCCACTTACGCAACCAACCCTAAAAGATTTATCTTTAACGGGAAATTATTATACAAATAGTATCTATTTTGACGATTTAACAACACCATCCACTCTTCTTTTAACTAATGATTACTCATACGTTCCTTTAACAACAAATTTATTTGCAAATGATGAATCTTATGAGTCTTGAAATAGTTTTAGAAACACTTTTGCTCAAAACTCAAACTATTCTTTAAACATCGGAACTAATTTCTATAAACCTCAATCTTACCTCAATACTATTAACGCGTTTAGAGCTAATTTTGAAGATTTTAACTGATTTAACACTACTACCTCCCCTTTATCTTCTGTAGAGGATTTATTTATCGATAATACGTCTCTTTTATTAAATAACGACGCCCTTAACTCCTCAAACGAAGGAGGAACACGGGTATCAAACCCTTTAAGTTTAAGAAGCTCTGCTCGTAATTCTATTGTTACTTTTAACGCTTTACAAAAAGTTTTCCGGGCACGTTTTGAGGATGGTCGAGCAAACGTAAGTTTAAACCAATTTTCTGAATTAAAAACTCACCAACCTATGCTAACTTCAGGTCGTGTGCCTTATGAAAATATGTTAGGAAAAACGAGAACAAGTTTTTATGACACTACTTTTTATAATTACAATGTTTTAGACGTTTTAAATACTTTAAGTGGTTATACATCTTCTCTTAATTTCAACTTCTTTGATTTTCCATTCCTATTAGCGGGAAATAGTGATATGTCTCGTTATATGTGATTTGATTGATATGCTCGTTGAGGAAGTCAAGATGTTCAACTTTCTTCAGTTTCTCGTTTTTCAAGTTTAGGAGTACCTTATATTAGTAAACCTTTTGATTATAATGTTGATTCTAGTGAAACTATTACTGAAGTCGAGAAGTATTTTACTCGTCTTACTAGAACTCGTAAAAATTATATTCCAAATTGAACCTACTCTCCTTATATGTACGCGAGATCTACTGCGTGATCTAACGCTGACTTAACCCGAAATTTAAACCTTACGGACGATAGTTACACTTCTTTACGAATTTTACTTCGGGAAGCGCAAACATATAACACTTCTTTAACTTTTTTTAACTCTGTAAGCAGTAAATTTTACTCTTCTAATTCTGGAACGAATTCTTATAATAAAGGTGTATGAAAACCTTTTTCTTCTACACAATCATATTATTATACGCTTGCAACTTTAGTTGATTTTTTAAGTAAACGTGAGTCTCTCTACCGTCATTATTTACAACTTAATAATAATGTTATACATTTACCAAACGGTTTAACTGCAAATCCTAATAACCCATTATTATTAGACTTAAAAGCGTCTTATTTATTTAATGATTTAACGAGTTTTTCTGCTGAATATTCCCGTGAATTTTATTACAATTCTTTACAATTCTTTAAATACTTATTAATTAAGGATTGATTAGTATATTTAAAAGACATGCCTATTAATGCAACCTTTTTAAATGATTTTTTAATTTATCATCTTTTTGGATTAAAAAATTCTTACAAAAACGGTAACGCGGTAGAACTTTACAAAAACCCTTATAAACCGCTTCGTAAAGGGATTAGTAGTATGTTACGACTTCACGCTACGGGAGCAATCGGTATGCCAATTGAGGTTCGTTTACAAATTTTAGCTTCATCAAAAGATGTAATTCACTCCTGATCTGTTCCTTCAGCAGGGGTTAAAATTGATTGTGTCCCTGGTTATACTTCTCATAAAATTATGATCTTCTTAATGGAGGGTATTTATTGAGGGCAATGTATGGAAATTTGTGGTCGTTACCATCATTGAATGCCTATAGTTGTTTACTTTATGAGACGTGATTTATTTTTCCTTTGATGTACCCATTTTATTTTTAATGTTACTTCTGATTCTGGAAATTTAAACGATAAACAATACACCGACTTTATTCGATATACTTCTTATAACCGTGCTTCTTGATTATATGAAGCAGCAAATAATTTTTAATTTCTTTACTCTCAATGCAAATCGTTTCCACTGAATTTACATGACTTTCTTCTTACCTTGATAATGATTCTTTATGATTAGACGGTATTCTCGGATGAGATGATACCTTTGACGCAGCAACAAGAGATTACAATATTTTTAGTTTCCTTACTGGAACTTTTTTTGTTGGAAGTCATTTTGCGCTCGACTCTATGACTAAACTTTCCTTCTTAGATACTATGCTTTTAAACGAATTTGATAGTGTTAACTTTTCACGTCAACTTTTCGATTTTTCTATGTGAGATCTCGCTTCAAGTATTCCAAATACTTTCCTTTTAACTCAATTATTTTTTTTCACGGATTACCAAGATTTTATTGTGTCTGTATTACACCACTCTCCTGAATTAACAATCGCATTACTTGAATATATTCATATTTATTGAATGAATTTTGCAGTTAACTTTACCCCATCCGCTGTATTCGATGTTTTTAGTGACTCTTTACCTTCTTTCCTTTCTGAATTTTTAGATTATAATACTGCTTTCTTTTTCTTTACTTGATCAGCTGTTTATACAGTTAGTCCTTTAACAGCATTAAAGTGAAATAATATGGTCGACGCTTATTTAGTTCGACTTCATAGTTATCTTTTTGTACTTTCCAGAGAAACTCGAGTTCAACTTGAAGCAGCACTTACGACAGTCTTTATTCTAGTACTATATACTTCTATGAGTATTGCTACTTTTGATGACGATCAAGAAGAAGTTATTGAATTTTTTAATGGGATTAATTTCTATGCATTCTTAAGTGTATTTATTTACTTTTTATACCGTTACTCTACCCATTACTTCTCATTTTTAGAAGGATCTAAAAAAGAAGGTCGTATGTTTGGAGCAATCGAACAATTTTTAAAAGACGGAGCTAACTCTTTTGCTCTTGCTTTACGATTTTTAGTTTTAATGATTCGATTAAATATGTATGATACTGTCGATGATATCCTTGATTCATATTACGTTTTCGTAGGAGATTTTGACGATGATGAGTATTTTTCTGATTTACTTTTTTCTATTTTTGGGGCTATGTTTTTTGACCCAGATAACAATGATGATAGATCATTTTTTTTTGAAGGCGAAATGGATTTTACTGGAGATTTATTTTCTATTTATTTTATGGTTTGATCTAAGTTCGCTCTAGCTGTTTTCTTCTTAATCGATGAAATTGCTAGAATGGCTCTAGCTCTTTACGTTACTTATCTTATTATTTTTGAAATCCAAGCAGTAAACCGTTCTTACGTTGAAGATACTTATATCATTGATAAAAGAACAACTACTACAGGATCTTCACTTAACCGTTTATAATTTTATTATACTAGAAACGTTTTTTTAAACAACGAGTTTTAATAAACTTGTTTCTTAATTTCTAGTATTATTTTCGAAGGACGAGGTTTCCGTAAAATATATTGAGGTTATCACCCTGTTTTCCAAAACTTAGATGCTATCTCTACTTGAGGATGAAATATGATTTCTCTAAGTGGTACCATCTTTTCTTATTTAAATCTTTTTGTAAATAGATTACTTATTCCATATTCTAGTGTTACTTCTATTCTTGGATTTATGTTAATTGTATGTATTGGTATGCAATTACTTTCCGGGTTTTTTTTAGGGTGATACTACCAACCTGAACCAGGTCTTGTTATCGAAATGCGTGAAGAGATGTTTAACGATACTAGATTAGGGTTAGAAGTATTTTACATGCACGTTAGAGGAGTTGATATGATTTTTCTTCTTTCTTATATGCATATTTTTAAAAAAATTTACTTAAAAAATTACGTTACAGCTGAATCTGATGGATGACTTATCGGTGGTTATGCTTTTGTATGATTCCATTATATTGTTTTTTTAGGTATTTCTTTAAGTGCTACTCATTTAAGTGATTTAACTTTAACAATCGTTGCTAACATTGTATGATCCTTATTTAACTTTATTCATAAAACTTACTATATTATTTTTACAAATAAACACTTAAATACTGATCAACTTACACGATTAATGGTTTTACATTATTTTACTCCATGATATTATCTTTATTTAGTTAAGTTACATATGTTATTCTGTCACGAAAGTTGAGATAGTGATAGTGGAGAAAATGTTTACGAAGATAAATCCGGTTCTTATATTTCTTGATGATGTGATGCATTTTTAAAAGAAATTCAAGATGCTTGATATTGAACCCACTTCATTTTCCTTTACTTTTTTTATCATCATCTTACTCCAGCAACTGTTAGTTATTACTTTTTTGAAAGATGAAATATTTCTGAATTAGACGAAATTCGTTTCTACGCCGTCGCTCCTCATTGATATTTTAGAGCTTTTATGGGTTTATTAGTTGTATCCCCTTCTCATTACGAAGGTCTTCTATGAATGGGTTTATTTTTAGGTTTATTAGCTTGTTTACCAATTATTTATAATTGTTATAACTCTAACAATACTTATTTACCAATTATTCCTATGCAATCCTCTTTATTCCAAACATTAAGTTTCATGTTTTTCATGATGTCCCTTTATTGTGTTGCTAGTCTTTTACCTTGTGGACGATATTATTATGAACCTGAAGGTGGTTATGTTGGAAATCCTTGAGTTAAATTCTCATACCAATACATGTACCTTTATTTAGGTTGATTCTTACATCATTTAGATTTAATTGAGTCTTACCCATTCCAATTTATTCAAACTTTTGAACGACGAAGACCTGCTTATAAGTCTTTATCTAATAGTTCTGAATTCCTTGGAACACCAGCTAAAAAAACTTTCCAATCTTATAAAACCACTAGAGCTAGCTCTTTATAATCTTGTTTATTCTTTGCTTTACGTCGTACAAAATTTTTACAAACACTCCCCTTACATAAAAACTACTTATAAAATTAAACTTTTATGAGTTTTTAAAAACTCACGTTTTATCTCAACTTTATCTAAGTTTCATTATCTAAGTCTTGTACATGATTTTAATATTATTAGATCGACCCTTTTAACACCTACTACAAGAACGGCGTTACCTTTATTACTTACTAGTTTTTTTGAAAATATTGAGCATTTAATGTTTAAAAAACACTTAAAAACTCCTAAAAGTTTTTGAAAAATAAATTTTGATTCTAGTTTAAAGTACAATCTTTTCAGAAATTTATTAGTACCATCTAAAGACGCTACTATTGTATCTTTACCTCAAAGCAATTTCATTTATAATCAATATTACTGACCCCTTTTCGTTGCTAACGTTTCACTCCACCATAAACTTTATCGTACCCTCTTTATAACTTATCTTTTTCATACTATAAGTATTTGACCTAAATTAAACAACCATTTTAATCTTATCCTAAAGTACTATTTAGTAAATGATAATTTTTTACTTCTTGGGTACTATAATAAGTATTATTTTAAAGTCTATAATTTTTAATTTTTTAACTTACATTTTTAAATTGTAAAAGTTTATTTTTATGTACCCTACATATTTATTTTTTAAAGCTGCAAATAAAGCTATGAACTGTTTAGGTTCTATCTTATTTTTTAAAACCAACTCTGAATATACCTATACTAATACTAATTTAGCACCTCAACCTGTTGTAATTCGGAAACTAACAATTTTCGATAGCCTTTATCATATTTTATTTTGAAATAAGGCACGTGTTTTATATTATCTAAATAACTGAGTTTATACTACAAACCATAAACGAATCGCTGTTAATTATTTCTGATTTGTAATTTTATCAGGAATTTTCGGAATGGTTTTAGCTACGATTATCCGTTTAGAAATGGCCTATCCTGGAGTAGGAATTTTAGCTGGAGATAGTTTACAATATTTAAGTGTTGTAACGGCTCATGCTGTTATTATGGTTTTTTTTATGATTATGCCCCTAGTTTTCGGAGCTTTCGGAAACTTTTTATTACCTACACAACTTGGAGTTCATGATGTAGCTTTCCCAAGATTAAATAGTGCTGCTTTCTGATTTTTACCAGGAGGTTTAATTATGTTAGGACAACTTGTTTGTCTTGATCGACGGTACCAACGAATGAACTGTTTTAATATTCGAGAAGTTGAAGCATTATTAAAAGGAAAGTTTTTCCCTGATTTAGTTAATTCTCAAGACCATAGAACTTTACTTAATAATTCAATGGTAGGACTTCGTTTTAAAACTAATAACTTAGATACTATTGCTCATGATACTTTACTTTTTAATACTTATTCACTTTCTACTAAAGCGACTAAACGTTACACTTACTTTACACCTTCAAATCTTGATACAATTAGTTCTTATGAATTTTACATCTTTAACGATTGATCTTATCGATTAGTTAATTTATGCCAAAATACTTCACTACTTAATCTACCATCTTTTTTAACTACTCAATACTCCACAATTACTTCTGAGTTAACGTCTTCTTTTGCAACGCTTTCTGAATTAGTAACAAATCCTTCAGTAATTCAAACGTCTTTTAAAGGTCGTTTTATTACTTTAATTACAACACCTTTTTTTGTCCATACAAATTTTTTTGCTCCTCAAAATTTTCTTGAAAACTTTACAGTTACAACACCTAAATTAAATTATACCTCTAAAACTTCTACATCTACGCCTTCAGAAGCTTCTTATTTAGGGACTCAATTCCAAACAACTTCATCTTTAGACCAAGTTTTAAATAATCAGTCAGAGAGTAGTTATTTTTTTCGATACCAAAGAGCTTTAAATCCTGTATTTAAGTATGATTATAAATTAGGTAATTATTTTACTAAAGAAGATATTACTATGACGCCTTTTATGTTTACAACTGCTATCGACGTTACTGGAGGTATTAGAAAGTCTTCTTGATTTTTCTCTTCTAAATTTAGTGAATTATTTGACGCTAACTTAAAAACTTATTTAGGTTCTTATAGTGGAAAATCAACTTCTGAAGCGAATTTAGATAATCCTTATACTCAAAATACTTTCGGTTTTTATAACTTTTTATATAATTTACAAGATAACCATTCTTTAATTAATTATAGATGATTAGCCTTGTCTAATATGGATCAAAAATTTCATAAAATGTACTTAACTAGTTCTATGCAACAACGAATCTTTGCTAATTGACGACAACTTAAGTTTACTCGAGAAGCATGACGTTGTAAATTACTTACTGCTCGTCATCAAAAAACTTTATATCACCGATATGCTAACGAAGATGGTATTTTCTGAGCAATTGAACGTAACGCTAAAGACGTCTTACCTGGTTGAGCTATGATTACTCCTTTTTCTGCTAGAACTCGATTTACCGCTATTGGTAAAGTTGATATCGGTTTAATGGGAGTCTTTTTAGTTTTAAATTCTTCTATTGTTAGTTCTGCAAACTTCCTTGTTACATATCGTTACTTATCTACTTTAAATAACCGTAAAATGAGAGATGCTCGATCTTTTTTTACTGAAGGAGTTATGGTTGCGTCTTGAATGATGATTGCTGCTAATCCTATGTTAATCATTGGGATTTTAATGCTTTTAGCTGATCGACATTGACAAACTTCTTTCTTTGACTATTCTGGGGGAGGAGATACTGTACTTTTCCAACATATGTTCTGATTTTTCGGACACCCAGAAGTTTACGTTATTATGATTCCTGCTTTTGGATTTAATAATACAATTTTATCTTTTTACTTAAGAAAGCGAGTTTCAGCTCGAGCAAGTTTACTTTATTCAATGTATACTATTGCATTTTTAGGATTTTTTGTTTGAGGTCATCATATGTATATGGTTGGACTTGCACATACTACTAGAATGTTATTTAGTACTTTAACAGTTATGATTTCTGTACCTGCCGCTACTAAATTAATGCATTGATGTGTTACTTTAGTTAATAGTTCTTTTGCTATGGAATTACCTTTCTTCTTCGCGCTTTTATTTATTTTCTTCTTCGTTTCCGGAGGTATTAGTGGTATGGGAGTTGCTCATACTGGTATGGATATCTTATTCCACGATACTTTTTACGTAGTAGGTCATTTCCACGTCATGTTTGCTGGATCTGCAATGTTTGCTAATTTTGGAGCATTCTATTTTTATTTTCCTTCTATTTTTGGGGTTAAGTTTAGTAGAATTTACGGTTATTTACATTGTATTTATTTCTTAATGGGTCAACTTTTAACCGTTATTCCTATGATTTGATTAGGTTTTTCTGGTATGCCTCGTCGTGTACTTGATTATCCAGCCTCCTTAGGGGGTTGACATGCTATCGTATCTGCCGGGCATTTATTAAGTGTTGCTGGTTTAATGGCCTTCTTCATTATGATTTTTGATAGTTTAAGACAAGCTCGTGCAGTTACACGTAATACTTTTGGTATTAGCCGTTTTAATACTAGACTAAATTTTTACTTGTATGAAATTGCAAGAACAAAATATATTCAACGTAAAGGTTGATACCTTTCTCGTTTTAATACTTCTCAACGATTAAAATTAAGTAACTTTAACTATTCAAATAATGAATATTTAGAAACTACTCTATTTTCTTATAATTTCGTTAAAAAAAACTAATTTCTCTTTATGCAAAATCCTAAATTATTATTTAAATACGCCCTTTTTGGTCTTAATTTTTTTTTTTTACGTTATGGTACTCAAAATAGAAAATCAGTCTCTTTACTATTACCTCATTATTCTCTCTATTTTTTAATAACTCACGTCAGACTCTCGTCTGCGTTTTATATTCCTCAATTAGTTGATATCTTTTCTTACGAATTACCGATTAATTCTACTGAATTAAAACAAAATTCTTTAGAAACTCGTGAAGTTGCTTCAAAAGCTATTATCTACCACTTCCATAATTTGTTAACTCATAATCGAATCTTCATTTTTTCACTTAATTTGAAGTCTTTACCGAAATTTAGTAATGTTAAGTCTATTGCTGAACTTTTCCCTAACGCGGCTTGACTTGAACGAGAGGTTGCTGAACTCTTCAATTTTATTTTTGAAGGTAGAAAAGATACGCGAAATTTAATGCTACAATACGGAGATAGTAGTGCGCCTTTCCAAAAGTTTTTCCCATCAATTGGGTTAAAAGAATTATCTTACGACTTTTTACGAGATTTAGTTAGTCAACAAAATGTTGCCGCTCAATTTTAATTAAATTCTGTTCTAATAGCTCAGTTGGTAGAGCACAAGGCTGAAAACCTTGGGGTCAATGGTTCGAGTCCATTTTAGAACAATTAAAAAAAGGTAGTAACACTTTTTCTTTAAGTAACTACTATGTCTATTTTCAATGATGCACGACGTTTTTATTTTACAAAACCTTGCTTTAGTAACTTTATTTTTTTTCATGAACATTTTTAATATTCTCTCTTTATGATATTTAGCGGGAATCTACTTAGTTATTTTAGGTATTTGACTTTTTCTTGATGATGGGGACATCTTCATTGGATTTTTATGGGTTATTGATTTAGGAGTAGGTTTAGTTTTCTTCATCTTTATCCTTCACTATTCTACCTTCACTCAACAAAAAATTAACCTTGATAAATCAAGTCGTGAGTTATCTATCTCTTTTTTTGCGCTGGTCTTTACGTTCTTCTTCTTTTTCTTCTTCGCGCAACCTGTAGATGTAAACTATATTACCGGATTTTCTAAAACGTGATTCTTTTTAATTTGTTGATATGACTATTTTGAACTTTTCTTCTCTAACGGGATAACTGATTTAAACCTTTTACGAGAGCTTTATTTCTATAATAATAGTTTTGAGTTCTTTTTAATAAATTTAATGTTGTTTTATGGAATTGTCTCGACAATTTTAACTTGTTTTATGATTAAACGAATTTTTAGTTTTTTAAACGTATCTCAATACCTAAACTATAAAATGTTATATCATATTAACGCAACATACTTCATTCGAAACCAAAATTTTATTAAACAACAGGCAGTCTCAACGGGAACAGGGGTTTGACTTAAAAAAAAACTTAATAAACTTTAATGATTCAAAAAAAAAGTTGATTAAACGTTTCTGATAATACGAATGTAAATTGATTACAAACCTTTCACTTATATAAAGGTTTTAAACGTGGATCTTCTCCAATAGGATTTTTTATTAAAGGTTCGGCTAGAGTTGTTGAACCTCCTAGAGTTGAGTATAAAGGGTTTAAATTTAAATTTAATAAGAAAGGAAATATTTGTCGAGGTCTTTTAGTACGTACTGCGTATGTTAATCGTCGACTCGATGGTGCAACCACTTTATTTTATGAAAATAGTACAATACTAATTAAAAAAAAACAAAATCCAAAATCCAAATATATTTTCGGACCTACACTTTGTGGGTTAAAACGTAAAAAATTTAAATCACTATTTAAATCAGTTGTTTAGTTTAATAGTTTAAAGAAAAACGAAATTTTAAATTTTTATAAGATAGTAATTTATACTTTGGTAGATTATTACATAATTTTCGTTTAAAAACTAAACTTAATGTTTAATGAAATTTAACATAACCTCTTTAACATGTTTACCAAAACCTAACACTTCATTTTTATCGGCCGTAGTAACATCTGTACCTTTTCAATTAAGTTCAATTTCTACGTTACCTAACATTTCTTTTAATTTTTATTTAAATCCTTGATTTAAGCAATCTACAAAACCTGTAAAGGTTTTTAAATTTAACTCTTTAAAGATTAAACAAACCTTTAAATTACTAAGTCTACAAAATAATTGCTATTATGTAAGTAAAAAAAAACATAACATTTCTACTTTATTTATTAGAAGTAATTTAAGTTTAAAAATTCAAACAGTAAACTATTCAAAGCTTACGCCTACGATCTCAAAACTACTTAAATTGTTCTTAACTTGTAACTCTTTTAGTGTATTAAGTTTTACACTTTACTCTACTTACTTATATAATTATCTACAACTATTATCTACTACCCGACTTTTAAAACCTACCTTACTATTAAAAAATACTAAAGTTCTTACTTATAAAAGCTTATTTACGAGAAATTTACTCTCTCTTTAACCTACCCTTTATATATTTAAAATAATGGTTACCTCTTATCTTATCCGCCTTTTATCAAAAATGTGTTCAATACACTTAACTTATACCTCTTGACAAGTACACACTTCTTATATTACCTCCCCTTTAATTATTGCTTGTAGTACTAGTTTTTTTGTACTACTTTTGTCAGCTATTTTTTAAATCTTTAATAATATAAAGTTAAAATCCTGATTTTGGGTGACTTTGAAATTTTTCTTGCAACATGTTCTGTTACAGCACTTGGTTTTATTATTTACAACGTAATTAATTGTTTTAGTTTCCGTGATTTACTTAAACGATTCGGTTTTTTAAAAATTTCTCGACGAGATTTTTATGAATGTGGTTTTCGACCAGCGACTCAAAAAGTTATTAGATTACCAATCCAGTTTATTTTAATTTGTGTATTCTTCCTTCTTTATGATATTGAATTAGTTTTTCTTTTCCCTTACGTTTCTACTATAACTTTTGTAGGACTTTACGATCTTCTACTCTTAATCCTTTTCTTCACAGCTTTCTTTTTAAGTTTAATTATTGATTTTAATAGACACGCTTTACTTTGACAGTACTAATTTTAAATACTTTATTAGGTTAGTTTTTAACATAAATTAATATAAAATCTAATATTATACTAACCTGATACTCTTCTTTCTTTTATACAAAAAGTTTAAAACAAAAACATAGTTCAGTTTCTAAAACAACGACATCCTTTTTACAACAAACTTACTTCTTAAAATCCTACTTTATGCAAAATGAACGAATTTGACAAGAAGGGTTACTTATTGATTTTTTACAAAAAAAGGTAACCGATAAATGAACCAGAAGTTTTTTAATTACTTCTAGTTATTTAGTTAACGAACGTTTATTTTTCGATTGAGTAGTTCGTTTTTATATGGAATTAGTCCTATGACCGGGTTATCGTAACAGAATTTTTGAGTTTTTAAACATAGGTTCGACTTTATTTATCACTGTAATTTTACTTTTAAGTACCTTACTTCTTTTAACTTTCCCTTATATTATTATAACCTTTTTTCTTTAATTTTAATGAAATTCCCAAAACATATTACCTTAGATGTTTCTCATACTTCAATAAGTAACACTTATAAACCTTCTCGAGTTAATTATGACACTCTTTATAAGTTCACTACTTTTAATTCAACAAGTAATTCGAATGTAACCTCTCCTTTTTCTCGCTGATCCTCCTTAAAAAATCAATCGTCTTTCACTTCTACAACTACTAATTTAAGTCCACTCCTAGCTTTATGTGGATTACGGTTAAACTCATTTAATTCTTCTACTAACCAAAATTCTTCTTCTACAAAACTACAAGTAAATAATTCCTTAAACAGTTCTCTTAGTACATCCTTTTTAGAAGTTAACGAGCGAATTGAGTCTAAACTAACTCAAAATTTAAGATTAATTAATGAACAACCTACTCAAAACTTGTTTAATATTTTCTTTCTACGAAAAGAAGAAATTTATACAAAGTTGAAGTATTCTAGATGTCCTCAATATGATATGGTATCTGGGGGGTTAGCAGCTCTTTTCGCAGCCTTTTTAGGTTTTTTAATCTGTGAAAAATTCGGTCTTGAGTTACTAGATTCAGGGGATTTTTACATTGCTTTTATGTATGGGGTTTTTGCAACTTTTTCATTACGTCCACTAATTAGGTCAATGACTAAAGGTACTTCTGCGTACAACGTTATCTCACCTAAACACCTCTTTAATTACCTCTTTATCCTCTTTAATTTAATTATTAATTTTTGAAAATAAATTCCTTATTAATTTTGTTTTTAGGTGACTTAAATACTTTTATCCTCCTTTTCTTTTTACTTTTCAGCACTTTTTTAAGTACCACTAATACAGCTTTACATCTTCTTTTAACTGCTGAACTTCTTTGAATTACTTTATATGTTGTAACCTTATTTATTGGGTTAATGTATGATAATCTTAATTTATTATCTCTTACATTCTTCTTTCTTATATTCTCAGCTATTGAATTCGGGGTAGGCTTAGTTTTACTTTTATTACAACACTTACTTACTCGTTCCTTAAGTTTATATGAAAATGAAAATAATATTTTTAAGTTTGTAAATCGATTCAACCGATCTATTAATATTAATAAGCTTACGTGAAAATATTAAAAATTCCACTACTAAATTTTTTTAATAAACTTTGTTATTAACATTTAAGTTTAACTATTTTAACAGTTTTAAACCTTTTCTCTTTCTTTCCGATGTTTTTAGTTTTACATTGTACTTTTATTTTCTTATTTAAGAGATGATTGGGTCCTATCGGTACTTTTTACAGTGCTATTATGACTTTCTCGTTCTCTTTATTTTTATCTTTAAATGAGCTTTACTTAACTTTAGTTCATGGAAATTACTATTATATTGATTTCGGACGCTGATTTTTTTGTTTAGACTTAGTAGATTCTCATTTAGTTTTTTGTGTCGACAGTTTAGCACTTGTTTCAGCTTCTTTAGTCCTAACTTTAACTATGTTTGCGTTATATTTTGGAGTTGAATACATGTATCGTGAAGCTTTTATCAATCGATTACTTTATCTTTTAAATCTCTTTGCTACTAGTGTTATTTTCCTTTTTTTTTGTTACGACTTTTTCCTTATTATGTTTGCTTGAGAGTGTATAGGTTTATTTTCTTTACTATTAGTTAATTTTTATTCAACAAGAATTTATACGATTAAAGCTGCTTTAAAAACTTTTGTTTTCTCTCGTATAAGTGATATGTTTATGTTTATCTCTTTTTTCCTAACTATAGTAATTTTTAATACGACAGACCTTTCCCTAATTTTTTTACAAACTCCGTTCTTAACTTTCCACTACGTTTTTATTGGTAATGTGGCAATCCATTTCCTAACTTTGTTCTCTTTCACTCTAGTTACTTCTGGAGGTATTAAAGCGGCACAGTTTTTTGCTCATGTCTGATTACCTGATGCTATGGAGGCGCCGACGCCGGCATCTGCTTTAATTCATTCATCTACTCTAGTTATTGCTGGAGTTTTTTTAATTATTAGATTTTCAGTTATTTTCGAATTTACTCTTTTTACAAACTATTATTTAATTTTATTAGGTGCACTTACATTGTCTTTTGGATCTGTTACGGCAGTTTTCCAAAACGATATTAAAAAGTTAGTTGCGTACTCAACAATTAGTCAAATCGGTTATTTAGTTTGTGGTTGTGGATTTTGTTGTTACGAAGAAGTATTGATTTATTTAATTATTCATGCTTTAAATAAAGCTTTTTTATTTGTCCTTGTAGGTTATACTGTACATTTTTTCAGTGGTAATACTGATATGAGACAAATGGGGGCAGCTTATTTATACTCATTTGAAATCTGTGTTCTGTTATTTGGTGTATGTTTTAATTTAGCAGGTTTACCTTATAGTGCAGGTTTCTTAGGTAAGGAGTTTTTACTTTTCCAAGTTCTACGAGACGATTTCATTTCCTTTTTCGTCCGAGGGTGTTGATTAGTAAGTTTCTTTTTCACTCCAATTTATATGTTTATTTTGGTTTTCGTCGTCTCTTTTGGTCCTAAAAAAGGTACTATTGTTGTTTATTCGGATTCCTGATATTTGGGTTTTTACCAAACCTTTTCTTCTTATCCAAAATATTTAAAACAAGTTTTAACCTCTACAGATTGAGAAAACTTTGGAGTAACATCTGTTAAAACTCTTAACCATTTCTTATTATCTCGTTTTCAGTTTACTTTATTGACGTCAAGATCTACAATATACCTTCTTTTCTTTTTTTGATGTTTCTTCTTCTTCTTTGGTGAAATTTTACTACTAACAACCTTTAACTTCAACACTTTAAATGACTTAATCCCGTCTAGCTTTTTTTTAATGTTTAAAACTCATACTGTTTTTCTAATGGATAATAGTAACGATTTTTTAAACCAAACCATTTTCTTCTATATCCTCTTTTTTACTTTATCCTCTTTCCTGTTCTTATTTAATTTACGCTACATGAGTAATTATAAATATTTCCTTAATTTAGTAACTTTTGACTTCATCTTCTGAATCGTTATCGTTTATCTATTTTCATGAAAATTCCTTTTATTTATGTTAACGTCTTATCTTTGATTACGAATCCGATAAAAATTTTAATTGATAACTAAGTTTTCAACATTAAGTAACCCTTTACTTATATTTAGTTATATTACATGTTATTTAAACGACTTTTTAATTGAATTAAGTTCAAAACATTACCCCCATCAGTCCTTTTTAAAAACCGTCTTTTTGTAGAACGTGATTCTAAAACCCGCCGAGTTACTAGTAACTTAGGGTTAACTTATAGAAATTCTAAATGAGCTAATTATACACGTACAGATATTCCAACAAATGCTAAACACTCGTATATTAATTATTGTAAAACCCTTTTTATGACTTTACTTACTTTAACAATTGTTTTATCTTACGCAAAATTTTATACTACTACTGTTGTTTTTAACGACACTCTTTTCTTTTTTTGATGATTAAAAGACACAACCTTTTATTACTTATTTACTATCTTTGGGGTTTGAACAATTTTAAGTGCGACTTTCGTTGAGAAGTTCTTTTCCTATTTCCTTTTAGTTAAAGGTGGTAATTCTAATACTTCACCTAATACTTCTAAAAGCTTATTAGACGTTACAACCTCTTATAAGTTAGGTGATTACAAACATATTTATTATAACTGATTAACTAATTCTACTACAGGTTTATCTGAAGCTGAAAAGGATTTAGAAGACCTTTTTGAAGGTAACCAATCTAATTTAAGTCTACTACCGCAACTAACCCTTTTAACAAAAACTTTCCAAACCTCTTCTGTCTTAAAACGTTCAACTCTGTCATCACTACCTGATTTATCCTTTACAACTAGTTTTAGTAACCATTTAACCCCTTTTTTTTCAAATCGTACGCTACAATCTTTAGAACTGAATTTTTCCTCTAATTTCAGAACTACTTCGTTTACTTCATCAACAAGAGAAAATTTTAATACTTCTCTTAAATTTTTAAATACTTCACAAGCTTGAAATTTAAATGACGTCGTACAAGCTACTGAAAATAACGCCTCTATCTTAAACAACTCTACTGGGTCTTTTTTCACAACTGGTTGAGATTTTGCAAAATATAATAGCGTTTGAGTTAATCAACCTAATGCGCATATTTTATATGAATCTTTAGAAAACCAACTTAATTCTTTAAAGGTAAGTAAATTTCTATATCATTATAGTTATTTACATCGTAATATTCTTAAAAACTCCCATAAATTAACTATGGTTAAGAAGTTAATGTCTTCTGGATTTTACGATACTAAATTAGTTTCTAATAATATGTGAGCGTCAGATGTTTTTAGTAAATTAAACAATCCAGGTACTACCTTAAACAGTGAACTTAATTTAGTTTACGGGAATTTTTTTAAAAATAAATTTTTCAATAACCACTTATTAAATAATTATTCTATCAATACTTCAATTAACTCTCTTAACTTACTTAGTTTTTATGAAAAGAGTTATTTTTGAACATTAAAACGTTTACATAATTTTAATAGCTTATTTGCTAATAACATTAAGTTTTCTTTACGGCCTTTTACTAAACCTGCTTTTGATACAAACACGGAAATAAATTCGTCTTTAAACAACGTAACGTTAGCATTTAAATCTGATTTAGTAACTACAAGTAGATTTTTAAATTATAGTTTACCAATTCAAAACATAAATTCTACTCCTAACCAATTACCTGTTAACTCAACCTATACAAAAGATCTTTTTTTAGTAAAGTCGGAGCTTGCATTAGTTAGTGTTGATGAGGAAACAGTACTTGTTGAACTATCTAATTCACCATCCTCTAGTACACCTATTTTTCCTTTCTTCACTACTACTAATTCACCTGCATCTACTTACTTACAAAACAATTCTTTTAAAAAACCAACAAAATTACAATCTAAATTACTTACTCAAAACTCTACTTCTTTTCTTAACTCTACCTTTTTAAACGATTTACGGAAACTTGCTATTTTACTTTAACGTAAAAACTCAACGCCTATTTATTGGCAGTGTAGTTTAATGGTTAGAATAGCTTGTTCATACCAAGCTGACGGTGGTTCGACTCCATCCATTGCCACTTCTTAAACTATAAACTCGGATTATCGTCTAACGGTTAGGACTCTAGTTTTTCACTCTAGCAATGTAGGTTCGATTCCTTCTAATCCGATTATGAATTTAAACACACAGAACTCTTTTACGCTACAAAATAGGTTTAACAATAAACCGTTCCTAAATAAATTCGTTTATGAATTTTCATTTGTTTCACTAATACCTCCTTTTTTCAGTTCATTAACTTTAACAACCAAACCTAGTATAAAAAATACAATTAATTTTAAAAAATCATACTTACTTTTATCGTGAATGTACTACTTAAAAACTTCAAAAAATTTAAAGAACACTAAAGCAGTCTCTTTCGTTACTTTACCCGTCAAAAGAAAACAGTACACGTTACAAAAAGCTCCTATGGCACATAAAACAAATTCAAAAGAGCATTATAAGTTTAAATTTTTTCACTATAAAATATTATTTACAGCTTCTATTAAAGTTAACACTCAACTACTATCTTTGAACTCTGGTTTATTTTTCACTTTACTTATTAAACCTTTTTTCCCTGTTTTCGGTACTAATTTATTACTTTTAACTTCCTATAAATTATTATTTTTTTCTAAAGTGGGGCCGTCTTTAATTTATAAATTAAAATAATTTAATCTTTATATTTTCCTCGAACCTATTTAATTTGTTTTACAAAAAGGTTAACTTTAGATTCTCATTTTAACTGGTTATTGCTTTATAGTATTTTTTAATACAATTATAGGGGTATAGTTTAGCGGTAGAACGGTGGTCTTCAAAGCCACATGTGCGGGTTCGACCCCTGCTACCCTTTTCAGTGCAATCTAACAGCTTAATCTTTGTTTCAGAACTTGTTTCAGTATGACCTACAGCTTCTCAAATGCATTTATTTGAAATACTTTATAGTCATATACAGTTAATTAATAACTCTCCTTACGAAGTTTTGAGCAAAGAACTTACTGGTGAATTACGATGAGCACGAGTAGATAAGTCTAAAAGTTTTCACCCACTTTTTAATGTTCCCAGTCCTTTTTTTGACGGTATAAGTTACAATTGTCAGTATACTCATAACCTTTATCATCCTAATATTAAAAGTTTAGTTATTGATAGAAACGCTTCTATAGGTCCTTACTTAACTATCTGCGACAAGCCTGATTATTTACTTAATAATCACTATAATCCTATATTTGAGAATTGTAAAGAAAATCCGAATCTCTTCTTTGATTTCCCTAAAGCTTCTAATAAATGCTTTGGTACTATATGGGTAGGGTCTGACACCGACATTATAATTAAAGATGGAAAAGTAATTATGGACAGTTCAGTCCATTTAATGGATTTGATCAACTATTTTAGAAATAGTTTACAACCTTTCACTCCTAAACTCACTACTAACTTATCCCCTGAGTTTGTTAAGTTAATTAACATAACGTCGGAAACAAGATCTAAATTAGAGAAAATCACTTTATATGAACCTACGTTTAATGAGAAAGCAATTAATATACTATTAAGATTAGATACTGAAGCTGTAAGTAAGGTTCGCTCCCTGAGTTTACTATAAATTTAGATTACTCTATTTTTTACTTACACTACTTTAGTCATTAACCTTACCCTCCCCCTTCCTTCTGTTCTTATTAAGTATTAATTTATTCGTTTTCCTAAAGTGAGATCGTCTTTAATCTAATCTAATCTTTATATTTTCTTTAAATCTATTTAATTTGTTTTACGTAAAAGGTTAACTTTATCTTCTCTCTTTGAGTAGTCATTGCTTTATAGTATTATTTGATTATGTTAAGGTGTTTGTCAAATCCGTAAAACTTTTAAGGCTTGCTTTAACGTTTTCCCCAACTACTGGATGTGTAACTGGGGTCGGAATTTCACCCGCACCCCTTTGTAAGACTCTTGCTTACAACCCAGAAGCTGATAAGGCTATTTTCATTTACGCAATTCTAAGATTTGCTTTAATTGAAATTTTTGTTTTTATGTTATTTGGAGCTGCAAGACTTATTCTTGTTTATTAGAATTTAGCCTTTGTTTAAGTAGGTTGATACTTATTATTATTCTCAATGCAATTTAACAAAACATCTTTCCTTCTAAATTTTTTACATGAGTTTTTTTTTTCTTGTCCGCCTAAAAAACTCGTTACTTTAATAACTTGATCACTTAAATTATTACCTACTCGTGTTAGAAATTCTATAAGTTTTTTAGTTGTGAGTGAGTGGAGACTTGTACCAGACTCTAATCTAGCAGAACTTTTGTCTAGGTTAATATTTAGATATTTTACCTACATATTTACCTTTTTCTTTTGATGCTTTTTTATTTATTATTTACCTATGTATTTTACCTGACTTCTAATTTTTATACTACCTTTCTATCTTATAAATCTTTTTCATAGTTATATTACTTTAACTAGTTTTTTAATAAAAATCTTTTGACTAAGATTTTCAGGCAATGTTTTCTACGATTTCACGTTTGATTTAAGAAGAGAGATGATTGAACATCCAAAAAACCCTTTTGATTGTTATTTAACTATTAAGTCAGGTTTATATTTCGCTTGTATTCACGATTTTTTTATTATTTGAGAATACTTTGTTACGTCTAAACA